>WBZO01006127.1_pt1 | contig 11814 bp, 10 predicted proteins | sample 5204261 | NCBI WGS metagenome assembly WBZO01 (sample SAMN12412400, study PRJNA552823) | activated sludge metagenome | isolation source: activated sludge from anammox sidestream of wastewater treatment plant... | place: USA: North Carolina | collected 2017-09 | reverse complement strand
ATATTTGTAAGAAGAATAATGTTTTATTGATCGCGGATGAGATTCAAACCGGCTTGGGGCGCACGGGAAAGTTATTTGCCTCCGATTATGAAAACGTCCGCCCGGATGTAATGGTCGTGGGCAAAGCATTGTCGGGCGGGTTCTATCCCGTTTCGGCGGTTCTGGCCGATAAAAAGATTCTCGGATTGTTCACGTCGGGTGAGCACGGTTCGACCTTCGGCGGGAATCCGCTTGGAGCGGCGGTGGCACGCGCGGCCCTGCGCGTGATCCGTGAGGAGAAGTTGGCCGAACGCGCCGCGCAGATGGGGGATTACTTCATGGAGCAGTTGGCGGAAATTCCCAGTCCGCATGTAAAAGAAGTGCGCGGAAAAGGATTATTGATCGGCATCGAATTGAAACCGGAAGCGCGCGGCGCACGGCGGTTTTGCGAGGCCTTACAGGCGCGCGGTATTCTCGCCAAGGAAACGCATGAAAACGTGATCCGTTTCGCGCCGCCGTTGATTATCGATAAGGAAACAATCGACTGGGCGCTGCCGCACATTCGCGAAGTGTTGAATATGTCGTAGCGATTGGATTTGCGAGGCGTTATGAACATTGGGATTCCGAAGGAACGCCGGCCGTTCGAGTTTCGAGTGGGGCTTTCGCCGGATGGTGTGGAGATTCTCACACAGCAGGGGCATACAATCTATGTGGAGCACGAGGCCGGCGTGGGGGCGGGATTCAGCGACCGGGATTACGAACGGGCCGGGGCCCGGCTGGCTTATTCGGTGGAGGAGACCTTCGGCCGCGCCGACTTGTTGTTGAAGATCGCGCGCCCGTTGGCAGAGGAGCTAAACTGGCTGTCGCCGAATTCGGTGCTGGTCTGTCTTCTGCATCTGGCTTCGGCTCAGAGGGAAAGGGTGGAGCTTCTACTCGAAAAGAAGATCGCCGCCATCGCCTACGAGCGAATCCAACTAGCGGATGGTTCGCTTCCCGTCCTGCGCCCGTTCAGCCAGATCGGCGGTTTGATCGCCGCGCAGACTGCGGCGCGTCTGCTTCAAAGCAATGAAGGCGGAAAAGGAATTTTGATCGGCGGCATACCCGGCGTTCCGCCAGCGGAGGTTCTCATCCTCGGCGGCGGCGTGGTGGGGACGCATGCTTTGCAGGCTTTCCTGGGACTCGGCGCGCACGTGACCGTGCTCGATAAAAACATCGCCGCGCTCCAGCGCATCTCGGATCGTTTCCCCGGCGTGATCACCATGAACTCGTCTCATCGCAATATCGAGCAGGCGGCGGTCAACGCGGATGTCATCGTCGGCGCGGTGTTGATTCCCGGACAACGCGCCCCGATTTTGGTCGCGCGTGAGACGGTGCGTAAAATGAAGCCGCGCTCGGTGATCATAGACGTCAGCATTGACGAGGGCGGTTGTTTCGAGACCTCGCGCCCGACTTCCCATGATAAACCGTTTTACATCGAAGAAGGCATCCTGCACTCCTGCGTGCCGAACATCCCCAGTGTGGTGGCGCACACCGCTACGCGCGCTTTCGTCAACGCGGCCATGCCGTATATTGTGGAGATCGCGGCCAAAGGAGCTGCTCGAGCCATTCAGGATAACCCCGCCATCGCGCGCGCGGTCAGCACGTATGACGGCGCGCTGAGGCAGGAAATCCGCATGACAGCCGGAGAGGAGTGAGCCGTGTTGGATTGGACCAGCATCTACAACTCCCGCGTGACCACGGCGGAAGAGGCGGTGAAGCATGTGCAGAATGGCAGCCGCATCTTTCTGACCGGAAACGTATCGGTGCCTCAAAAGGTTCTCGCCGCTTTGGTGGAATACGCTCCGAACCTGAAAGATGTGGAGGTCTGCCAGGCGTTGACGGTCGGTCCGGCCGACTACGTCAAACCGGAACTGGAAGGGCATTTACGCGTCAATACTTTGTTCATCAGCGGGAACGTGCGCAAGGCCGTGCAGGAAGGCCGCGCCGATTTTACGCCCGTTTTGCTTTCCGAGTTCCCACTGCTCTTTAAGCGCGGCATCCTGCCGGTGGATGTTGCTATGATTCACGTTTCGCCGCCGGATGAACACGGCTTTTGCAGTCTTGGTGTGGAGGTGGGACTCACCAAATCGCCGGCCGAATCGGCGCGCATTATCATCGCCGAGGTCAATGAACAGATGCCGCGAACGTTGGGCGATTCGTTCATTCACGTCAGCCGCCTGCATCACATTGTGCCGGTCAATTATCCGATCTCGGAAATGCCCATGACCGAGGACGGAAACGTGGAGATCGTGGAGAAGATCGCGAGCCACATCGCGGAGTTGATTCCCGACGGCGCCACCATGCAAATGGGCATCGGCGCGATTCCCGATGCGGTGCTTAAATATCTACACAGCAAAAAAGACCTCGGCGTGCACAGCGAATTATTTTCGGATGGCGTGATCGAGTTGGTGGAATCCGGCGTGCTAACCAACGCGCGTAAAACACTGCACCCCGGAAAAATCGTGGCCGGGTTCATGCTCGGCACGCGCCGGCTGTACGAATGGGCGGACGACAACCCGTTGATCGAACTGCACCGCACGGAATACGTCAACGATCCCTTTGTCATCGCGCAGAACGAACGCATGGTGGCTATCAACTCCGCCATCGAAGTGGACCTCACCGGCCAGGTCTGCGCGGACAGCATCGGCCCGAAACTTTACAGCGGCGTCGGCGGCCAATTGGATTTCATCTATGGCGCCTCGCGCTCGAAAGACGGCGTGCCCATCATTGCATTGCCCAGCGCCACGCAACTGCGCGATGGCGCGCTGGTCTCGCGCATTGCCTGCATGTTGAAGCAGGGCGCGGGCGTGGTGACCACGCGCAACCACGTGCGTTACGTCATCACGGAATATGGCGTTGCAGACTTGTATGGAAAGACCATTCGTCAGCGCGCCCGTCAATTGATCGGCATCGCGCATCCGAACTTTCGGGCTGAGCTTGAAAAGCAGGCGCGTGAATTACATTACGTCTGAACTCCAACCTTAACGAAAATTTCATCTTTTCGGCGTAACTCTCGGCGCGGCGTCAGGTTATATTGCTGGAGGCTTATTGATGACTCGTCGTACTAAAATCGTTGCCACCATCGGCCCGGCCAGCCACAGCGAGCAAATGCTCGAACAGATGGCGCTGGCGGGCATGAATGTGGCGCGCATGAATTTTTCGCACGGCACGCATGAGGAACATGCGGCTTGTATCGTTTTGGTTCGCAAAATTTCGAAACGACTTGGTTTGCCGCTTGGCATTTTACAGGATTTGCAAGGTCCTAAGATCCGCGTTGGACAACTGAACGAACCGCTTCAACTCTCGACCGATGAACTGGTCTGCCTTTACGCGGAGGATGACCCGGCCCCGGCTGTTTCCGTTCAATCCATCCCGGTGGATTTTCCCGAACTGTTCGAATCGGTCAAAGTGGACGACCGGCTCCTGCTCGACGATGGGCGGCTCGCGCTTTCAGTGACGGAGTCCCAGCCGCGTGCGTTGACCGCGCGGGTCGTCGTCGGCGGGACGCTCAGTTCCCATAAGGGAATCAATTTACCGGGCGTGAAGATTCGGGTCTCGGGGTTCACTCCCAAGGATGAAGCGGACCTCGCTTTCGGCCTCGAACATGGCGTGGACGCGGTCGCCATTTCGTTCGTCCGTTCCGCGGAAGATGTGTTGAAGGTCCGCGACGCGATCCGTTCGTTGAGCAAGAATAAGCGCGAGCCGTTGTTGATCGCCAAGCTCGAGAAGCCGGAAGTGTTCGACGAGTTGGATCGCATTCTCGATATCGTGGACGGCGTGATGGTGGCGCGCGGCGATTTGGGCGTGGAGATGCCGCCGGAGAAGGTGCCGGTGATGCAAAAGCTTATTATTCAGTCCGCCAATTTGCATGGCAAGCTGGTGATCACGGCCACGCAAATGCTCGAGTCGATGATCTATAACCCATTGCCGACGCGCGCCGAAGCCTCGGATGTGGCTAATGCTATTTTCGACGGCACGGACGCGGTGATGCTCTCGGCAGAATCGGCCTCGGGTGAATATCCGGTGGAGGCGGTGAAGATGATGGGGCGGATTGCCGAGGAAGCCGAGTCGCATTTCATGGAATGGGGCAAACTGCCTCCGTTGGAATCGTTGGGCGACGGCGACGCGGCCTCGATGGCCCGCGCGGCTTACGAGATCGCCCGCGACCGCGACGTGACCGCCATTGCGGTCTTTACCATGCAGGGACGCACGGCCACACTGGTTTCGAAGACTCATCCGGGCGTGCCGATTCTGGGTTTCACGCCGGAAGCCACCACGTATTATCGTATGTCGTTTCAATGGGGCGTATTTCCGAGGCTGGTGCCGTTCGTCAGCACGGTGGAGGATATGCTGCATTATGTGGATACGGCTTTGATTCAGGGAGAAATGGTCAGGGCCGGACAGCAGGTGGTGCTGGTGTGCGGATTCCCCGTCGGAGCGATGCGCACGCCGAACATGACCTTACTGCACACAGTGGGAAGTATTCGCGGTAAGTAGGCTTTATTATCGTTGCCGACAACTTAGGTTGGATCATGTGCTTCTAAACATGCGCACAGTTTTTACGAAAGACAGGGTTTTCGTAGGATCGCTTGCCCTATATGCAATTGTCTTGTGCCAGAGCGAGATCCGTACCCTCCTGAATTTCGGCGTGGATTGGAGGGAGACATATTATCCGGCTGTTGCCCTCTTACTGCACGGACAGAACCCATACTCCGTCACGACTTTGCACAATCCTATTTGGGCGTTAATTCCCCTTGTTCCATTCGCTTTGGCTGGAGAGAAGGCAGGGGCAATTTTCATGTTCTTTGCGGCCTTTGGGGCATATGCGTATGTCGCCCGAAAGCTGGGCGCAACGCCTGTGGCCTTATTCCTGTTTATGCTTTCACCGTTGATCGTTTACAACTTAATGCTTGGCAACATAGATTGGCTGGTCGTGCTGGGATTTATCATGCCGCCCTCGGTGGGTTTGTTTTTCGTATTATTGAAACCGCAGATCGGGATTGCCGTTGCAATCTACTGGCTATGGACGTCGTATAAAAGCGGCGGGGTGAAGAACGTCGGTAAGACATTTCTTCCGGTAACGTTGTTCATCATACTCTCGTTCTTTTTGTTCGGGAACTGGATGGTCGGTAAAAGCGATAATCTGCTGTCCGCAACCTGGAATTTGAGTCTGTTCCCATATTCCGTGCCGATCGGGTTGATCCTGTTGTTTATGGCATGGAAAAATAAGAACTATGCGGTTTCCGCCTCCCCGTTTTTCAGCCCCTACATGAGTCTTGGATCGTGGTCCATTGCACAGCTTGGATTGGTGGATAACAACCTGCTTACTTTTGCCGTCACCGTCGGGCTGTGGGTAATGTATATCGCTGTATCGCTTTTCCGGTAGGAAGGGTATTTGGATGATCCGTTATTCGGATTTTGCTTCCCCCAAGCTGGCGATGACCAGCCCAATTCCGATCAGCAATCCGCCGAATAAAAATAAGGGCGTGATCTTCTCGCCCAAAAAGAGCGCGCCGAGCATCGTTCCGACCACGGGCTGCGCGAAAAACGTCAGCGATGCGACCGCGGCGGGCAGTTCCGCAAAAGCGTAATTCCACAGGAACATGGCAATGGCGGTGGAGATGATGCCGAGAAAGAGAATCCCACCGACGATGCCCGGCGTGATCGCGCCGAGGCTTTGCGTTTGAATCTCCCACGCCCCGAAAATAATTCCGCTGGGCAGGCCGCCCGCCAGCATGATGGCGGTGGAAGTGATCACATCTGCGGTTCGAGTCACTTTGCGGACGAGCACGGAATACAGTGCCCAGGTCAGCGCGGCGGCCAGAAGACTCAGGTTGCCCCAAAACAACGACGGCGATAGCTCCGCTGTGCGCGGGTCAATGACGGCCAAAACGCCCAAAGTTGAAACCAGCAAAGCGATGATTCCGCGTAAACTTGCTTTTTCGCCGAGCAGAAGGGGCGCGAACAGCAGAATAAAAGCTGGCGTAGCCGAAGTGACTAACGATCCATTGGAGGCGGTCGAAAGTTTGGTGCCCACGAATTGAAACCCGAGCGAAACGCCGTACCCGATAAAACCGACGAGGAAGATCTGCCGAACTTGTTTGCCGGGCAGTTGTACGCGCGGGCGCAGGAGAATCACGATCCCCAAACTGAGAATCCCCAAAACGAGGCGGAGGGTCAATAGCGAAAAGGGTGGGATGACCTCGAGCACTACTTTGCTGACCACGTACATTCCGCCCCAAATAGCGGCCGCGCACAGTCCCGCCAGTAGTCCGGGAAGCGTTTGTTTCGGCATGTTGGCGGATTGTATCTTCAACTTATTTCAAAAATACTTTTTGTCGTTGCGGAGAGAACTTTTTGAATTTTCCCAATCGCTTAATCGAACGATCTATCCGTGCGCGTGCGTTTGATTTCCGCCTTGCGTTTCTTTTGACGGAGTCGCTTTTCTTTGGAAGCTTGAGTCGGTCTGGTCCCGGTACGCGGTTTTGGTTTTTCCGCGGCTTTTTGGATCAGCGCGGCGAACCGCCTCAGCGCGTCGAGGCGGTTTTGCTCCTGCGTGCGATAACGCTTGGCTTCGAGAACCAGTTCTCCGTCCGCGTTGAGGCGTTTGCCCGCTAATTTGCGCAGGCGTGCCTTTACCGTCTCTGGCAACGATTGCGAGCGCGCCGCGTCGAATCGCAATTGGACGGCCGTCGCCACCTTGTTCACGTTTTGTCCGCCGGGGCCGCTGGCGCGCACGAACTCGAATTGAAGTTCGCGTTCGTCAATCGAAAGCGTGGGCGTGATTTGAATGGTCACAAGAATCTGGCGCGCAATACCTCGTCGTACTGCGGGCATTAACTCGATTTGGGTTAGAACATCAAAGCGTTGATCTCGGCCATGGTCTCGGGGGCAGGCCGCAGGTCCGCTTCGGTGAGGCGGTTGAGCGGCGTATCCACCAAATTGTGTAAATCGGCCAGCGCGGGCTTTTGCGTATCTACATAGATCAAACCGGTCAACAACCAGTTATTGCGCTGGGCTTCTTCGAGCGCGCGCAAAGCTTCGAAGCGATTGGCCGGATCGTATCCCTTATCGAGATTCTTCAAGACGATCACCGAGCCGTCGTGCATGGTCACTTCGCGCATCTCGCCTTCCTGCATGGCCTCTTCGAGCATGATCTCACTGCGCGGGGCGACGTAGGAGATCTCATGCAAAGGTTCTTCGTGATTCCGTCCCCAGACGTACGAGTGATGCGCGTCCTCCTCATTGTTGAACGTGACACAAGGGCTGATGATGTCCAGCATCGCGAGCCCGTGATGCGCCACGGCGGCTTTCAATAATTCCTTTACCTGTTTTGGATTGCCGGCGAATGAGCGCGCCACGAAGGTCGCGTTGGAAACGAGCGCCTCCATGCAAATATCAACGGGCAGATATGGGTTGACGCCCTGCTTCTTCAGATTTAAGCCTTCTTCCGCCGTAGCGGAGAATTGGCCTTTGGTGAGGCCGTACACGCCGTTATTTTCGATGACGTAAACCATGTTGGCGTTGCGGCGCATGATGTGTTTGAACTGGCCCATGCCGATGCTGGCTGTGTCGCCGTCGCCGGAGATGCCGATGCCCTTCATGGTGTGATCGCCGAACAGCGCGCCGGTCGCCACCGAAGGCATGCGTCCGTGTAAGCTGTTGAAACCGAATGAACGATTCAAAAAATAAGTCGGCGATTTACTCGAACAGCCGATGCCGCTGAACTTCACGACCGTTTCGGGCACAACGTCCATTTCGTACATGGCGGCTACGATCTGGCTGGAGATCGAGTTATGTCCACAGCCCTGGCACAATGTGCTGGGGTTGCCGCGATAATCGTTTTTACTAAGGCCGGCTTTGTTTACCTGTATCTTGACGCCTGCCATGGGAAGAGTTTCGGTCATTATCTGACTCCTTTCCTGCTTTTCAGAGAGGGCTTCGCGGATTTCCTCGGAGCCGCGCTTTTCCTCGTTGTTTTCTTTTTCGCTGGGGAAGTCTCGGCGTTTTTCTTTTCTGCCGCAAGGAGGCTCTCGCGCACCCAGCGCGCCGAGGCTGGCATGCCGTCGCCGAGGGCGATGGATCGAAGCTTCTGCGCGGCCTCGGGATATTCGAGCGTCAGCAATTGATGCAGTTGTCCGTCCCGGTTCATTTCCATGACGTAAAGTTGGTCATGCTCTGCGACGAATTCCCTCACCTGATCGGTGAACGGGATGGCGCGCACGCGCAGGTAATCGCTCTTCAAACCGTGCTCATTTTCAAGCTGAAAGCGCGCTTCATTGACAGCCGCTTCGGTCGAACCGTAGGCAATGATTCCGACTGTTGCGCCTTTTGTCTTGTAAATTATCGGCTCAGGCACATATCGGCGCGCGGTATCGAATTTCTTCTTCAGGCGTTCCATGTTGTGCGTCCATACGGATGCTTCCTCGCTGTAGCGCGCGTTCTCATCGTGACCGGTGCCGCGCGTAAAGTACGAACTGACCGGATGACGATTGCCCGGCACGGTGCGGTAGGCAATGCCGTCTCCGTCCTTATCCAGATAGCGCGCCCAATTGCCCTTGAGTTCGTCGAGGTCTTTTTCCCATAATATCTTTCCCCGATCCATGGGACGATCCGGATATTGGAACGGTTTGCACATCCACTGATTCATGCCCATGTCGAGGTCGCTTAACACGAAGACCGGCGCCTGCATCCGCTCGGCAATATCGAACGAGCGCCAGCCGAACTCGAAGCACTCGTCAATGGAGCCGGGCAGGAGCATGATTTGTTGCGTATCGCCGTGTCCCATGAAATTGACGAAGGTCAGGTCGCCTTGTGAGGTGCGTGTCGGCAAACCGGTCGAAGGACCGATGCGTTGCACGTCCCAAACCACCAGAGGCACTTCCGCGAAGTAAGCCATGCCCGCGAACTCGGTCATCAGCGAAAGGCCGGGCCCGGAGGTGGAAGTCATGGCGCGCAGGCCGCTCCAGCCCGCGCCGACCGCCATGCCGATGGCGGCCAATTCGTCCTCCGCTTGAACCACCGCGTAAGTGTGTTTTCCGTCGGGACGTTTGCGTAACTGGGGCAGGTAATCGTTCAAGGATTCGGCTAGTGAAGAGGCCGGTGTGATCGGATACCAGGCTACAAACTGCACGCCGCCGTATATGGAGCCGATCGCCGCGGCGGAGTTACCGTCCGCCATGATCAGGTCTTTGGTCTTGTCCATGGGCTCGACAAAATAAGGATCCTTCTTTTCCAGATTCACTTTGGCCCATTCGGAGCCCGCCAGCACGGTGTTGTAATTCATGGCAATCGGTTTTTGTTTGCCTTTGAAATGGAACTCGAGCGCTTTTCCGACCGCCTCCAAGTCGATGCCCAGCATGTGCGCCAGTACGCCAACGTAAACCATATTACTGACCAGATCGCGGAAATCGGAAGGGATGCTCTGATCTTTACGAACCAGTTCTTTGACCGGCATGGCATAGGCCACCACGTCCGTGCGGGTGATGGGCTGTTTGATATCGTCGGCGTAGAAGAAAGCCCCTCCCGGCTGAACGGAGGCCAGGTCCCGCGCGAACGAATTAGGATTTATCGCCACGACAATTTCCTGTTCCTCGCGCCGCGCGGTGAATCCATCCTTATTCACGCGGATGGTGTACCAGGTGGGCAGGCCCTGAATATTGGATGGGAAAAGATTCTTGCCTGAAACAGGAATCCCCATCTTGAACAACGCCCGCAGGATGGTTGTGTTGGCCGTCGAACTGCCGGAACCGTTGACCGTCCCCACCGTGATCGAAAAATCGTTGACAATCTTATTCGCCATTTGTCTCCTTATTCATGTCACGCGAGACGCTGTGCCAGCAGTTCGATATGCTTGACCAGCGCCTCACGCCCTGCTTTGATGTTGCCGCTGCAAATTGATTTCACCATTTGCGCGTGATAATTCCAAACCGTGTTCAGATAATCGATACTGCCCGCATATACGTGCAGTCCCACCGCTTCATACGCGTCCCAATACGCCTCCAGCAGTCCGGTAACAAAAGGATTATCGAGACGGCTGTAGATCAATAGATGAAACTGACGATGTTCTTCGTGCGGAACTTGAACCGGCGTTCCGGCAAGTTTCGCCTGCGCCCGCGCGATGAGGCCGCGCAGTTCTTCTTTATCTTCGTCGGTGAGAGTTTGTACGGCTTCGTCCCAGTAGGCCGTTTCGATGTGATTGCGTAGATCGGAGAATTGTTGAAAATGATTCTCGTCCAAAGCCAGGGCGTACCTCAAACTCTGGCGGACGGTCGCTCCAAACGTGTAGGGCAGGCGGCGCGTTCCGGTGCGGGGACGTACCTCTACCAAGCCCAGCGCGCGCGCCACTTCAAGTTGTTCCCGCAGGGATGCAACGCTCACGCCCAGTTCGCGGCTGAGTTCCGTTAAAGCGGGCAGACCTTTTGCCTCGGCCTCTGTGTGATTCGCCAGATACCGCAGAAATTCTGAGAGTGAGTCAACGGCACTTCGTTCGCGCAGCATGGTCAATAGTTCGATTAATCAGATTATTTGAACGCTTCGGAGTATACGTCCACTTGTGGGTTGCGTCAAGTTCACTGATTTGAATTTTTTCCACCTTGAAAAAATGAAATGTCGCTACATGCCAAATCCAAAATTGGTCCCGCTATATTGCCGCGCCGCGGGGAAGGCGATTGCCTTGATCGCGCCGCGGTCCTCGAAAGTTAAATTCATCTAATGAATTGGTCATTCTGTGAAAAAATGTTTTATCGTTAAGGTATAATGACTTCCTGGCAAGACCATTACGAAGACACCCATTGATAAGGTAGACATGGCAGGTAATATTTCCATCCCTTCCGATTACTGGAAGAATATCCAGGTAACTCCGCACGATGTGGAATTTTTGTATAACTATCTATTTGAACGTGAAACGCCTTTGACGACGCATGAGTTGGTTTCGATCCTGATTGGCGGACGAATACAGCAGGAGCGGTCGGTTTTGACTCAGATGCGTTCGGCCGGCGGAACAACATATTTTCCGAAGGATTCATATCAGGCAGGGGATGCGTTGGTCTTCCCTGCCTTGAATTGGCGAAGCGGCACTGTAACCGCTTCGCGGCCGGGCATGAATCCAGCGGTGGGCGAATTCGACGTGATCTCGGTCGCGATGGCGGAAGGCGAGGAGCGTATGTTCGCCTCCAAACTTCCCGATCATACGTTGAACTTTGCGCAGGACACTGCGGCGGAGGAAGATGACGTTGACGTGGATTCCATCGCGCGTGAACACGGCGCGGAACTCGGAGATAAAATCGAATCGGCCTTCGAGGCGGACGATAATTTGGTGCAAATTGCGGGGCGGTGGTTCCCGCGGGCGTTGTTGGTGGATGTCAACGTTGGTCACCTCAATTTAGCGGAGGCCGTGCTCGATATGTCTGGCGGCGAACCACAGCCTGCCTCGGCGCTGTTAAAGGATGTGGAATTGCCCGCAGGCGTGAATCCCAAACTGGCCGAGTTTTCGCTCAACCTTTCTTTGCAAGAGGACGGACGGTTCGATGAGGTCGGCCCGGCGGGAGAAGTGCTTTGGTGTTTGCGCCGGCTCGAGCCGCAAGGCGTACAGGAAGTTCCAACCTTCCTGCGTTATACGCCCATTGAGTATGATCGTTCGAAGTTGACGCCGGAAATGCTGTCGCTCGAAGCCCAGCTTGACGATGAGCTGAGTCCGCCTCAGGAGGTTCATGCCGCGAAAGAGGACGCGCGCTCGCACACCTTCAGCCTGATCTACCCGCATTTGCGCGCCGGCACATTGCCGCTCTCTGCGCG
>WBZO01006126.1_pt1 | contig 11815 bp, 12 predicted proteins | sample 5204261 | NCBI WGS metagenome assembly WBZO01 (sample SAMN12412400, study PRJNA552823) | activated sludge metagenome | isolation source: activated sludge from anammox sidestream of wastewater treatment plant... | place: USA: North Carolina | collected 2017-09 | reverse complement strand
GTAGTCCAGCCCCGGCCGCGGCGCGCGATCGATGGACGAACCGGCCGTAACACCGACCCAACCGGCGGCAGCGGCGACGAACCGGCGAGCCGGGGAGCCCACTGGCGTGTCATGCGCCGAGGCCGCCGGCGTGCCGATGCAGCACCTGCGCGTAGAATTTCGCGCCATGCGCGTGCTCCTCAAGGTCCTGGGCATCGGCGCCGCCCTCGCCGTGGTCGCCGTCGCGGGAGCGATCGTGTACGTCACGACGATCGACCCGGCCACGCTCATCGCGCCGGCGCAGGCCAAGGTGCGACAGGCCACGGGGCGCGAGCTTCGCGTCGGCGCCGCGCGCATCGCCTTGTCGCTGCACCCCCGCATCGTGCTGTCCGACGTGGCGCTGTCGAATGCGCCGTGGGCGTCGACGCCGGATCTGGTCAAGGCGCAGCGGGTCGAGCTGTCACTCGCGCTCGTGCCGCTGTTCGCACGCCGCTTCGAGTTGGGCGAGATCCGCGTCGTCGCGCCGCAACTCGCGCTCGAGACCGACGCGAGCGGTCGAAGGAACTGGGAGATGCGACCGGCCGACGCCGGCGCGCTGGCGGCGATGCCGGATACGGGTGGCGCCCATCTCGCCGCGGCGGTGGCGGTCGGCGACCTTCGCATCGACGCCGGTCTCATCACGTATCGCGATGCGGCCGGCGTGGCGCCGACCACGATTGCCATCGATGCGCTCGTGCTGCGCGACGGGGGAGCCGGCTCCGACCTTCGCGTCGACTTTCGCGGCAAGCTGCGGTCGACGCCTGTCACCCTGTCGGGTGTCATCGGCCCACTGCACGCGCTCGCCGCGCAGCGCTGGCCATATCCCATCGACGTGCACGGCGAGGTCGATGGGCAGCCATTCGCCGTTGCGACCAAGGTGAGGGCGCAGGACCATCGCTACACGCTCGACGACCTGCACCTCACGCTGGCCGGCAGCGCCGTCAAGGGCAGGTTCGCCGTCGATACCGGCGGCGTGCGCCCGAAGCTTGCGTTCGACCTCGATGCGTCCACGCTGGCACTGCGCGCAGTCCCCGTTCCCGTGGCACCGTCGGCCGCGGCGGCGCCCGCGCCGGGTCCGTCGGACGGCGCTCGCTTCATTCCCGACACCCCGATCGATTTCGCTGCGCTGCGCCGCGTCGACGCCGAGGGCCGGATCGCGATCGGCAAGCTCGTGGCCGCCGATGGCCGCGCGTACGACCACCTGCGCCTGCCCATGACGCTGCGCGATGGCCGGTTCGAAATGCGTGATTTCACGCTGGGGGCGTTGGGAGGGACGATCTCCGGCGACGTGACGGTGGACGCGAGTCGCCCCGAATCCGCCGTCCTCGCGCTCGACGTCGACGGCAAGGCGCTGACCCTCGGGTCCCTGCTTGCCGCCGCGGGTCATCCCCGCGAGGTGCAGGGCGGCCGGAGCGATCTCACCGTGCAGCTCACCATGCGCGGCACGTCGCCGCGCGCCTGGCTGGCGAGCGCCAACGGCAACGTACGCTTCGTGAGCGGAGCGGCCACGATCGTCAATCCGAAGGTCGCCGACCCGGTGGGGGCCTGGGAGCAGTTGGGCAACGTGCTCAATCCCTTCCGCACCCGCGATGCGACCACCGAACTCGTGTGCGCGGTCGTGAACCTGCCGGTCCGCAACGGCGTCGCGCGCAGCGACCGCGCGCTCGCGCTGGAGACGACCAAGGTCGGGGTGGCGGCAAGCGGCGTCCTCGACTTTCGCGACGAGACGCTCGACCTCGTCTTTGCACCCCAGGTTCGCCAAGGCATCTCGCTCGACTTCGCCGGCCTGTCCGACATCGTCCGCCTGAGCGGACCGTTCGCGTCGCCGCGCGTGAGCGTCGATGTCGCCGCTTCGGCGAAGGTGATCGCGAGCGTGGGCGCGGCGATCGGGACCGGCGGCATTTCGGCCGCCGCGCAGGCACTCGTCGGCTGGGCCGATGGGCGCGGCCCCGGTCCATGCCAGATCGCGCAAGGGGCTGCGGCCGCGCCGGCGGCGGCCCGGTCCGCGCCGGAATCCAAGGTCGTCGCGCCGGCGGTCGAGGCGCTCGGCAAGGCGATCGGCAAGCTCTTCGGAAAGTAGCGCCACCGGCGGATCGGTCGCGGCAGCATGGGCAGGCGCGTCGCGTTTCCCGTGGCTCATCGCGTCGCGGCGCGCGCCGGAGACCTTCAAGTCATCTATAGGATTCGATGGGCGAGTGATCGTGCTTCATCGCATAATCGTCGCCATCGGCGACGCGTACTTCGGGCGCGGCGCTCATGCGGAGCGCGAGCACCGCCGCATCGGGCGCAAACACATGTCATGGATGGTGGCGCAACACCGTCCGATTGAAACCACCACGGAGGAGAGGCTCGTGACGCAACATTCCCTTGCAGGACGCAGGACCGCGTTGGCGGCGATGGTCGCCGCAGCCGCGATGGCAACGATTGCAGGCATTTCCACCGCCGCGGCCGAAACGGGTGAGCTCAGGATCGCCCGTCAGTACGGGATCAGCTACCTCCCGCTGATGCTCATGGAGGACCAGAAGCTCATCGAGAAGGCCGCGGCCGCCGCGGGTGTCCCGAATCTCAAGGTCACGTGGGCGACTTTCGCCGGTGGCAACGTCATGAACGACGCGCTCCTGTCGGACAGTCTCGATTTCGCGGCCGGCGGGGTCGGACCCTTCGTGACGCTGTGGGCCAAGACGCACGGCAACTACAACGTCAAGGGTGCAGCGGCCATCAATTCGATGCCGCTCTACCTCAACACGCGCAACCCGAACGTCAAGTCCCTCAAGGATTTCACCGACAAGGACAAGATCGCGCTGCCGGCGGTGAAGGTGTCGATCCAGGCCGTGACCTTGCAGATGGCGGCGGAGCAGGCTTTTGGCCCAGGAAAGCAGAACGAGCTCGATCGCCTCACCGTGTCGATGAGCCATCCCGACGGGATGGCCGCGCTGCTGTCCGGCAAGAGCGAAATCACCGCGCATTTCACCTCGCCACCATTCCAGTTCCAGGAGCTCGCCGACCCCAATATCCATCGCGTGCTGAGCTCGTTCGATGTCCTGGGGGGGCCTGCGACGTTCAACGTGATCTGGACATCGTCGAAGTTCCAGGCCGCGAATCCGAAGGTGTACGGTGCCTTCATCACGGCGCTCGAGCAGGCCACCGCGCAGATCAACAAGGATCACCGCGCCGTCGCGGAGACGTACCTGCGGATGAGCAAGGACAAGAGCTCGATCGATCAGATCGTCAAGATGCTCGATGACCCCACGATGGTATTCACGCTGACGCCGCAGAATACGATGAAGTACGTCGACTTCATGCTGCGTATTGGCTCGATCAAGGTGAAGCCGGATTCGTGGAAGGCCATGTTCTTCGACAACGTGCACAAGCTGCCGGGAAGCTGATGCCGGCGCCGCTGCTCGACGTCCGCGGCGTCACGCTCCAGTACAAGACGCGCGAACATTTGGTGACGGCGACCTGGCGCGTCGACTTCCAGGTCTTTCGCTCCGACCGCTACGTGCTCCTCGGGCCGTCGGGCTGCGGGAAGTCGACGCTCCTCAAGGCCGTCGGCGGCTACATCGCGCCATCGGAAGGCGAAATCCTGCTCGACGGGCAGCCGGTGAGAAAGCCCGGGCCCGACCGGATGATGGTCTTCCAGGAGTTCGACCAGCTCTTACCCTGGAAGACCGTCCGCGAGAACGTCATGTTTCCCATGCTCGCCTCGCGCAAGTATCCGCCGAAGGTCGCGGCCGAGCGCGCGCTGCACTTCATCGCCAAGGTGAATCTCGCCAAGTTCGCCGATCATCATCCGCATCTGCTCTCGGGAGGCATGAAGCAGCGCGTCGCCATCGCGCGTGCCATGGCGATGGAGCCGGCGATGCTGCTCATGGACGAACCGTACGCGGCGCTCGATGCGCTCACGCGCCGGCGCATGCAGGACGAGCTGATCGACCTTTGGGACGAGACGCATTTCACGGTCCTCTTCGTCACGCACTCGATCGCCGAGGCCGTCAAGTGCGGGAGCCGGATCCTGCTCTTGACGCCGCACCCGGGTCAGGTCAAGGCCGAGCTCGCGAGCGTCCCGCGCGCGGAAGTCGCGGGGGAGAGCGCGCGGTTGCTCGAAGAGCGCATCAACGACATGCTCTTCAGTGAGGAGGCAGCGCATGCCTGACGCCGAAGCCGCGATCCTGGTCGATCGCCCGGAAATCACGGGAAAGCCCTCCGATCCGTCGGCGTTCGGCGTGGTCGAGGCGCCGCTGTCCACCTTCGAGCGGCTGTACAACTGGCCGATCCTGCGCAAGACCGTGATCCTGCTGGTGCTCGCGGTGGCCTGGGAGATCGGCGCCCGTCTGCTCAACAATGCACTGCTCCTGCCCACGTTCAGCGACACGCTCCACGCGCTGTTCGCGGGCATCGCGACCGGTGAGATTCCCCGCAAGCTGACGACGTCGCTCGAGGTCCTGATGATGGGCTACGCGGCGGGGATCGTCTTCGCGGCGCTGCTCACGGCGTTCGGGATCTTCACGCAGGTTGGCAACGACCTCCTGGAGACGCTGACCGCGATGTTCAACCCGTTGCCCGCCATTGCGCTGTTGCCGATCGCGCTGATCTGGTTTGGCCTTGGCTACGGGAGTCTCGTCTTCGTCCTCGTCCATTCGGTCGTCTGGGCGGTGGCGCTCAATACGCACGCCGGCTTCATGGCGGTGTCGCCGACGATGCGCATGGTCGGACGCAACTACGGGCTCACCGGCTTGAGCTACGTCTCGAAACTCCTCATTCCGGCGGCACTGCCATCGATCCTCACGGGGCTCAAGATTGGCTGGGCGTTCGCGTGGCGCACGCTCATCGCATCCGAGCTCGTCTTCGGCGTGAGTTCGGGTGCCGGTGGTCTCGGCTGGTACATCTACGAGAACAAGAATGCCCTCGAGATCGCCAACGTCTTCGCGGGCTTGCTGACCGTGATCCTCATCGGACTCGTCGTCGAGAACCTCATCTTTCGCGTGATCGAACGACGCACGGTGCGCCGCTGGGGCATGCAGAACTGATGCTCACGGCCGCCACGGGCGTGCGTTCGGGGTTGGCTGCCTTGCCAGGCGTGACCGCGGTGCACAGCTAGGCCTTGCTCCTGCCACCCTTCGACGCCGCGACCATCGTCGCCGTCGGGTTGATCGTGCTCGTCGCGTACACGGTCTTCGGCCTGACGGGCTTTGGCTCGTCGATCACCGCCATGCCGTTCCTCGTCGTGCTCTTGCCGCTCAAGTTCGCGGTGCCGATGATGGTCCTGCTCGACCTGTGCGGCGGCTCGCTGCTCGCCTTGCGCACCCGTGGCCTCGTCGCCTGGCGCGAGCTTGCCGTGCTCGCACCCTGGGTGGGCGCCGGGATGCTCGCCGGCGTCACGCTGCTCGTTCGCGCGCCGGAGCGTGCCTTGCTCCTCTTGCTCGCGCTGTTCGTGCTGGGCTACCTCGCACGCGCGCATTTCGGCAAGCCGCGTCGCGAGCCGATCTCGCGGCGCTGGGCGCCGTCGTTCGGCACGGCCGGCGGCGTGTTCACCGCGCTCTACGGCACCGGCGGCCCGATCTACACGATCTACGTAACGCGGCGCTTGCCCGACGCGCGCGTGCTGCGCGCGACGATGGGCATGCTGATCCTGATGACGGCCGTCGTTCGCCTGACGCTCTTCGCGGGGACGGGCCTGTACGCGCAGCCCGGGCTCCTCGCCTTGTGCGCCGTGCTCGTTCCGCTCGGGCTCCTCGGCCTGTGGCTCGGCAGCCACTTCCATCATCGACTGCCGGCAGAACGCGTGGTACAGACGATCCATGCCGTCCTGCTGCTCGGGGCGGTCAATCTCCTCTACCGCAACCTCGTCTCCTGACGCCGCCGCGCCCGGTGCAGTCCAGGGTCAAGCGGTGAGAAGACTCTGCCCCGGAGCGACGCGAGTGAAGCGCACGGGTTCGTGCGTGAGCGCGTATTGCGCACCGTGCCGGCGCACCTCGGTGAAGGTCGACGACGTGAGCTCGCCGGTTTGGGGGAAGTCGCGGCGAAAATGCGCACCGCGCGAGTCTTCGCGCGCCAACGCGGCCATGGCGATGACTTCACCCACGTCGATGAGGCTCGCGAGATTGAGCCAATCGTGCCAGTGCGTATTGAATCCGCGATCACCGTCGGCAACCCCGACGTGCTGGAGTTCAGTGCGCAGGCGCGCGAGCGCCGCGCTGGCGCGCCGCAGGCCCGCCGCGTCGCGCACGATCCCCACGTCGTCCCACATCGTCGTGTAGAGGGCTTCCCGCACGTCTTCGAGCGAGCCCGGGGCCGCGGCAAAGGGCGCCTCGTGGCGCGCGATACTGCGGGCGATGGCCGCGGCATCGGGCTCGCGCAGGCGTCCCTCGCGGCGCACGAACGCACCGATCGAGTCGCCGGCGATCCCGCCGAACACGGTCGAATTGGCAACGCCATTGCCGCCGAGCCGGTTCGCGCCGTGCACGCCGCCCGTGTCCTCACCGGCGGCAAAGAGCCCGGGCAACGCCGTGCGCCCATCCGGAGTGAAGCGCACGCCGCCCATCATGTAGTGCGCGGTGGGGACCACCTCGACCAGGCCTCCGGCGAGGTCGAAGCCGCAATCGGCGCAGCGCTCGACCATGCCCTTGAACTGACGTCGGACGTTGTCGGCGCCGAGATGGCGCATGTCGATCCATACGCCGCCGTTCGGCGTGGTTCGCCCCGCACGCATCTCGGCATCGATGCCGCGCGAGACGACGTCGCGTGTCGCCCGCTCGCCACGCGGGTCGTGGTGCTGCATGAAGCGCTCGCCGGCGCCGTTGAGGAGGTGGCCTCCGGCGCCGCGCAGCCCCTCCTCGAGGACGGTGCCCGTCATCCGCGTGCCCGATCCGGCGAGCAATCCGGTGGGATGGAACTGCACCATCTCCATGTCGCGCAATGCGAGGCCGGCGCGCAGCGCCATCGCGAGCCCGTCGCAACTCTTGTCGCCCGACGGGGTGTGGTAGCGGTACATCGTCGGGCCACCGCCGGTCGCGAGCAGGACGGCCTTCGCCTGCACGAAGACGAATTCACCGCGCGGCATGTCGATCATCAGCACGCCGGCGAGCGCGTCGCCTTCGGCCGTCCTGATGAGTTCGATCGCGCGATGGTCCTCGAGGCGCGCAATGTCGCGCGCCCAGACCTGCTCGGCCAGGCGGTTGATGATCTCGATGCCGGTGAGGTCGCCCTTGTGCACGGTGCGGTCGAAGGTCTGGCCGGCGAAGGCCTTCTGGTGCACCGTGCCGTCGGGGTTGCGATCGAAGAAGCAGCCGAGCTCGTTCTCGAGTTCGTGGATGCGCTCGACGGCGCCATTCACGAGCGCCCACGCGAGATCCTGGTCGGCGAGCCACTTCGACCCCTCGATCGTATCCATGAAGTGGCGCTCGATCGAATCGCCTTGGGCCAGCGCGACGTTGTAGCCGCCTTGCACCATGCGCGTGCAGCCGCACTTGCCGAGGAGCCCCTTGACCGCCACCGTGATCGAGAGCTCGGGCGCCGTCTGCTGCGCGTGTAGCGCGGCGAACAGCCCGGCGCCACCCGAGCCCAGGATCAGGACGTCGGTGACGAGGCGCTTCACGCCTTGACGCCGAGGGTTGCCAGCACGGCGGCGCGCTTGGCCGCCGCGTTCTCCCGCACCGTCTCGTAGAGGCTGCCGCCGACGCTGTCCATGCCGACGAGCAGCGGTCCGAAGTCGCGAATGCGAAATTTCCACAACGATTCGGGATTGAGATCGTCGAGATCGACATCCTCGATCGCCTCGATCCACGTCGTTTCCAGCGCCGCGGTACCGCCGACGATCGCGAGGTAGACGCCGCCGAGATCGCGAAACGCGGCGGCCGATGCTTCGCGCAATCCGCCCTTGCCGACGATGATGCGCACGCCGCAGCGCTCGAGCAGCGGCCGGGTGAAGCGCTCCATGCGATCCGACGTCGTGGTGCCGATGCACACGGGTGCGTACCCGGCAGGATTCGTCGCGTCGGGCGTCACCTTGCGCACGTTGGGCGCGGTGTGGATCACGGCGTGCCCGGCGAGGTCGAAGCGTGTCGTGCGGCCATGATCGAACATGTGGATCTGCGTCGCATCGCGGATGCCGAACAGCGTGCGCTGCAGCGTCACGGTGTCGCCGATGCGAAGGCGGCGCACCGCGGCTTCATCGACGGGCATTTCGAGTTCGTGGTGGGACATGGTCGATCCTCGGTCACTCACTGCACGGGTGCACGGCGGCAGTTGATCCTGCCGATGCCGGTGCGCGTCAATAGCCGTACGCGACGCCGGCGGGGGTGAAGGTCGCCGACGCCCGCCGCGCCGAGTGGCACTGCATGTTGACGGCCACCGGGTTCATGGTGATGTGCGTCGCGGCGAGTTCGACGTGGACGGCAAAGGACGTGGCATCGCCGCCGAGCCCCTGGGGTCCGACGCCGAGCGCATTCACCGCCGGCGACAGCGCGGCCTCCAGCGCGGCACCGTCCGGGTCGGCGCAGTGCGTGCCGAGCGCGCGGGTCGCCGCGCGCTTGGCGAGCGCGACGCACAGGTCCGACGTGCCGCCGATGCCGACCCCGACGATCGTCGGCGGGCACGTCTTGCCCCCCGCAGCCAGCACGCAGTCGATCACGAAGGTCTTGACCGCATCGACACCTTCGGCCGGGATCGCCATGCGCAGGAAGGAGTTGTTCTCCGAGCCGCTACCTTTCGGGATCATGGTGATGCGCAGCGTCTCGTCGGCATCGATGAAGTCGATGTGAATCGCCGGCATCTCGATCCCGCACGACGTGTGCTCGTTGTGGCGGGTCAGCGGATGCACCACCGAAGAGCGCAGCGGATGTTCGCGCGTTGCCCGTTCACAGCCGCGGCGGATCGCCATCTTGAGGCCGTAGCCATCGACGTCCACGCCGCGCCCGATCTCGACGTTGTAGATCGGAAGCCCCGTATCCTGGCACAAGAGATTGTCGTCGCGCTCCGCGATCGTGATGTTGGTAATCATCGTCCCCAGCACACCGCGCGCGGTCGAGTCGCTTTCGTGCGTGACGAGGGCGTCGAAGCCTTCCTTGATGTCGGGCGGGAGCATCTTCAGGGCCCGGATGTAGAGCTCCCGGCTCGCATCCTCGATCGTCGCCAGGTCGATTTTCATGGTCGTGTCTCCGATCCTGTCATTTCAGCAGCGCCAGCGCGAAGGCGAGCCCGACCGCGAGCCCGAGACCTCCGCTCACGGCGATGAGGTTCTTGCGCAATCCCGACCAGGGCCGGAACTCGATCACCAGCACCCGGACTCCCCCCGCGAGGTGCACCGCCAGCAGCACCACCAGCACCCACTCGGCGATCTTGAAGAGCGGACGATCGGTGAAGCGCAGGAAGCCGTCGAGGGCCGCGTCGCCTTGCAGCGCGCTCGACAGCGCGAGGAAGTGAAATGGGAGGAAGAGCGCGAGCGCAAGACCGGATACGCGGTGCACCGCGAACGCCCACCAGGACGGATGGGCGTGCGCACGGCGATCGTTGCGGCCGCCTGGGGCAACGCGCCCCCGCGGTGCGACGCCATCCTGCCGTGCGTTCGTGTCGGGTGCGCTCATCCGGCCACCATTGCGTACACCGCGCTCATGCCGAGCACGAAGAGGAGCAGCGCCAGCGCGTGCGCCATGCGGTCGGCACTCCGCGGCGCCATGCCGAGCCATTCCTCTGCGACGCGCGCAAGACCGATGGGGACGTGGACCGCGCACGCCGCGACGAAGACGGTGTAGAAGGCGGCAAAGGCGACGCTGCCGCGCGTGCGGGCGAGGATCGCTTCCGCCGACAGTCCCGAGTGCACCGCATAGATGATCGTCGCGAGGTGGACGAGCACGCAAAGCGCAAGCACGACGGCGCTCATCCGCTGCCAATACCACCGTCTCGTTTCGCGGACGACGTCGGCCATGGCTAGAGCTTCCCGCGGAGGGCGGCGCGCGCCGTGACGCGCTTCAAGCCCGCGATCGACCCCGTCGGGGCGATGTGCTTGGGGCAGCGCTCGGTGCACGATCCCAGCGAATGGCAGGAATGGCACCCGGCGTCCCCGGCCACTGCGCGCAGGCGCGCGGCTTGCGCCGTGTCGCGCTCGTCGTTGACGAGCGTCCACGCCCGGTTGAGCGCGGCGGGGCCGAGGTAGTCTGGACGCCACGTCACGACGTCGCAGGATGCGTAGCACACGCCGCAACCGATGCATTCGATGCCCGCATCGGCCGCCTGGCGCGCCTCCGAGTCGGGGCGCACGCGGGCGAAATCGTCGTGCCGCGTGCGCGCACCGAAGAAGCGACCCTGCGCACGCGCCCACTTGTCGAAGAATTCGCGCATGTCGGTGACGAGGTCCTTCACGCGCGGCAGGTTCGCGAGCGGCGCGATCTGGACGTGGCCGTCCTGGGCGACCTCGGCGACGTGCGTGCGGCACGTCCACCGCGCGACACCGTTGACCGTCATCGCGCACGACCCGCACATGCCGACGCGGCACGCGAAGCGATAGGCGAGCGCCGGCTCGCGGTGGCGTTGGACCCAAGTGACGACGTCGAGTACCGTCTGGCTGGCGAGTCGCGGGACCTCGTATTCCACGAAGGCGCCCTCGTCGCGCCCCCGCCACAACGAGACGCGCAGCGTGGCACCGTGGCGTGGTGCCGGGCTTTCGGGCTGCGCCGGCGCGGCCGCGTTGGCCGTGGCCACGCCGGCCGAAGAATCCTTCGTCTGCATGGCCTTGATTGTCCGCGAGGGGAGCATGTAAGTAAAGCCAATTAGTTGAAGCCTGAGGTAAAGTTTCGCTTTATGGTTTCGATCCGCACGCTGCGCCTCCTCCTCGCCGTGGCCCACGAGGGAAGCTTCGCCGGAGCGGGCAAGGCGATGGGCCTCACGCCGGCCGCCGTCGGCTTGCAGATGAAGGCGCTCGAGGCCGATCTCGGGACCTCGCTCTTCGATCGCGGCGCGCGCCGCGTCGTGCTCAACGGTACCGGCCGCGACGTCGTCGTCGCGGTGAGCGACATCGTGTCGCGTTACGAAAGCCTGGTCGGCGGCCGCGACGGTGCGGTCCTGACCGGGACCGTCGTGATGGGCGCGCTCGTGTCGGCGCTGATGGGGGCGTTCGCCGATGCCCTGTGGGCGATGAAGCGTGCGCATCCGCACCTCGTCGTGCGGCTACTCGCCGGCAAGTCGCGCGACTTCGCGGAGCGGGTCGGAAGCGGCGAGCTCGACGCGGCGATCGTGACGCGGCCGCCGTATCGCCTCTCATCGCAGCTCGTCTGGACGCCGCTGTACGCGGAGCCGATGGTCCTGATCGTTCCGCGTCGTCCCAATTTCACGCTGCCGCGCGCCGGCGCGCAGATCCTCCGCGACGCGCCGTTCATCCGCTTCGACCCGCGGGCGTGGACCGGCTACCTCGTGCGCCGCGCGCTACGTCAGGTCGGCGTGCGCGCGCGCGACGAGATGGAGCTCGACTCGGTCGAGGCGATCGTCGAGCTCGTTCGCGGCGGCTTCGGCGTGTCGATCGTGCCGCGGCTCGCGAACGTCGACTGGGCCGCCGATCGTGCGCTGCGCATCGTCGCGACGCCGCGCATCGATGTCATTCGTGAAGTCGGATTGCTCGAGCGCGTGCGCCATCCGCGGATGCAGGCCACGGCAGCGATCAAGGCGTATTTCGACGCCCGCTCCGGACCGTGAACGCACGGCGCGCCCGTGGCGCCGCCCCAGCGGCGCCGATCGCAGCGCGGTCAGAGGAGCGAGCGTTGTATCGGCACCGCCTCTGCCTCCGCTCCAGCCTCCTTACCGGCAGGCG
>WBZO01006125.1_pt1 | contig 11816 bp, 11 predicted proteins | sample 5204261 | NCBI WGS metagenome assembly WBZO01 (sample SAMN12412400, study PRJNA552823) | activated sludge metagenome | isolation source: activated sludge from anammox sidestream of wastewater treatment plant... | place: USA: North Carolina | collected 2017-09 | reverse complement strand
CGCGCCGGCGGCCGCGGCCTGTACGCCCCAGGCCCCGCTGTAGCTGAAGACGTCGAGCACGCGCCGGTCGCGCACGTAGGCGGGCAGGCGCGCGCGGTTCATGCGGTGATCGTAGAACCAGCCGGTCTTCTGGCCGGTAAGCGGTTCGAGTTCGAAGCGGAGGCCGTTTTCCTCCGCCATCACCCGCTCCGGCGCGGCGGGCAGCGCCTCGACGTAGGGCGGCAGCCCCTCCAGGGCGCGGATCGGCGCGTCGTTGCGCAGCACCACCGCCGCCGGCCGCATCGCCTCGTCCAGGGCGGCCAGGATGGCGTCTCTGCAGCGCTCCATGCCCGCGGTGGTCAGTTGCACCGCGAAGACCCGGTCGTAACGGTCGATCACTAGGCCCGGCAGGCCGTCGCTCTCGCCGTAGACCAGGCGGTAGAACGGCCGCTCGAACAGGCGCGCGCGCAGCGCCGCCGCGGTGGCGAGGCGGCGGCCGAACCAGGCGGCGTCGGGCACCGCGTCGGGGGAGCGGTCGAGCAGCCGGGCGCAGATCAGGGAGTGCGGGTTGACGTAGACGGTGCCGAGCGGCCGCTCGCGGAAGTCGCGCAGGACGGCCGTCTCGCCCGGTTCGAAGGCCGTGAGCGGGGTGACCGCCACGTCGATCTCGTTGCTGTACACCCACAGGTGCCCGGCGCGCAGCCGGTGTTCCTCGTTTTTCCTCAACTGCAGTGTCTTGCGCATGGGGCGTGGGTCGGTATCGGGCCGGGTATCCGGTTTATTTTGCGGGCAAATACTAGCATAATATCCGGCTCTTCGACCGCGGATTCCCGTCCCGGAGCGGGCGGTCTCCGCCCCCGGGGGGGACCGGCACACCGAATCACTGCGTAAGGGGTAACGGCATATGCAACTAGGCGAGACGATTACACAATTCATCACCCAGGAACAGCGGCGCACGGGCGGCACGGGCGATTTCACCGCCGTGCTCAACGACACCCTGACGGCGTGCAAGGCGATCGCCAACGCGGTGAACAAGGGGGCGCTGGTCGGCGTGCTCGGCAGCGCCGAGAAGGAGAACGTGCAGGGCGAGACCCAGAAGAAGCTCGACGTCATCTCCAATATGATGATGCTCAAGAGCAACGAGTGGGGCGGCCACCTCGCCGGCATGGCCTCGGAGGAGATGGACGACGTCTATCCCATCCCGGACGGCTATCCGGTCGGCAAATATCTGCTGGTATTCGACCCCCTGGACGGTTCGTCCAACATCGACGTCAACATCTCGGTCGGCACCATCTTCTCGATCCTGCGCTGCCCCGACGGCGTGACCCGGCCGACGGCGAAGGATTTCCTCCAGCCCGGCACGCGCCAGGTCTGCGCCGGCTACGCCCTGTACGGGCCCGCCACCATGCTGGTGATGACCACCGGCCAGGGCGTCAACGGCTTCACGCTCGATCGCAACGTCGGCGAGTTCATCCTCACGCACACCAATATGCGCATCCCGGAGAGCACGCGCGAGTTCGCCATCAACGCCTCCAACGGCCGTTTCTGGGAGCCGCCGGTCAAGCGTTACATCGACGAATGCCTGGCCGGCAAGGACGGTCCGCGCAAGGAGAACTTCAACATGCGCTGGGTCGCCTCCATGGTCGCCGAGGTGCACCGCATCCTGACCCGCGGCGGCATCTTCCTCTATCCGAAGGACACCAAGGATCCGACGAAGGAAGGCCGGCTGCGCCTGATGTACGAGGCCAACCCGATGTCCTTCATCGTCGAACAGGCGGGCGGCGTCAGTACCACCGGCCGCGCGCGCATCCTGGACATCGAGCCGCACGACCTGCACCAGCGCGTGCCGGTGATTCTCGGTTCCAGGCAGGAGGTCGAGCGCGTGATCTCCTATCACACGTCCTGAGTCCCCTGCGTCCCCCTCCCGGACCGGGTCGCAGCGCCGGCCCGGAGGGCGGGGACGGGGTTTTTACCCCAGAAAAGATCCGGTCATGCCCGGGCGGCGGCGCACGGATTCCGCGCCGTTCGCGCGGGCCGCGGGCGCTTTGTCGAAGCCTGCACTCCGGGTATAGTATGATCTCTCTGGAATACGCGCGGGACGGTTGGGGCCGTGTCGACACGGGCCGCCCGGCAGCCATCGAACGAAGTCATCTCCATGGGCCACAAAACGCCTCTTTATAACGAGCACGTGCGCCACGGCGCCAAGATCGTCGATTTCGCCGGCTGGGACATGCCGCTGCACTACGGGTCCCAGATCGAGGAACATCGTCAGGTGCGCGCGGACGCGGGCATGTTCGACGTCTCGCACATGACGGTCAGCGACGTGACCGGCGCGCGCGCGCTGGAATACCTGCGTCGCATGTTCGCCAACGACGCCGGACGGCTGGACGCGGGCAAGGCGCTCTACACCTGCATGCTGAACGAGGACGGCGGCGTCATCGACGACCTCATCGTCTACCGCATCGACGACCAGCGTTACCGTTTGATCACCAACGCCGCCACCCGCGACAAGGACCTGGACTGGCTCGGGCGCCACGCCGCCGGATTCGGGATCGCGCTGGAGCCGCACCGGGATTATGCCCTCGTCGCGGTGCAGGGCCCGAATGCGCGCGACAAGGTGCACTCCGTGCTGAAGGACGCCACTGCGCGCGCCGCGCTCGCGGGGCTCGGCGTATTCCGCTCGACCCAGCTCGGGCAGATGTTCGTGTCGCGCACCGGCTATACCGGCGAGGACGGCTACGAGATCCTGCTGCCGGCCACGCAGGCGCCCGGCTTCTGGAACGCGCTGTACGAGGCCGGGGTGAAACCGGTCGGGCTCGGCGCGCGCGATACCCTGCGGCTGGAGGCCGGCATGGCGCTGTACGGGTCCGACATGGACGAGACCGTCTCCCCGCTCGAGTGCGGACTGGCCTGGACCGTGGCCTGGAATCCGCCGGAGCGCGCGTTCATCGGCCGTGGCCGCCTCGAGGCGGATCGCGCCCGGCCGGTGCGCAAGACGATCGGGCTCGTGCTGAAAGAAGGCGGCGTGCTGCGCGCGCACCAGCCGGTCTATGTCGGAGAGCGCGTCGTCGGCGAGATCACCAGCGGCAGTTTTTCGCCCTTCCTGCAATGTTCCGTCGCGCTCGCGCGCGTGGACGGCGGGGTGACGGGCGAGTGCGCGGTCGAGGTGCGCGGCCGCCGCCTGCCGGTGCGGGTGGTCACGCCGCCGTTCGTGCGCCACGGCAGGAGCTGCATCGAAGAGGCCTAGGCCCGTGCGCCGGGCAGGAATTTCTGGAGTGTGTGGTAGTAAACAAATTAAGAGGTTTGTCTCAATGAGTGAAATACCCGCGGAATTGAAATACACCAAGAGCCACGAATGGGTCGAGGACGAGGGCGACGGCACGGTCAAGGTCGGCATCACCGACCACGCCCAGGACCTGCTCGGCGACATGGTGTTCGTCGAGCTGCCTGAGGTCGGCAGCGCGGTCGGCATCGGACAGGAATGCGCGGTGGTCGAGTCCGTCAAGGCGGCCTCCGACGTCTACAGCCCGGTCGCCGGCGAGGTGGTCGAGGTGAACGAGCTGCTGGTGGACAACCCGGACCTGGTCAACAAGGACCCCTACGGCGAAGGCTGGATCATGCGTATCCAGCTCGACGGCGGCGAAGGCGGCAATCTGATCGACGCCGAGGACTACGGCGTCTTCATCACCGAGGAAGACGAGTAACCCCCCCTCCGGCCCCGCCGCGCGCGTGCGCGTCCGGCGGGGTGAGCCGCCCGGGTTTCCGCCACCCACTATCAATCGACAGTCACCGCCAGGATAGCTATGCCATTCATTCCGCATACGGAAAGCGAAACCGCCGCCATGCTCGAGGCCATCGGCATCGACGGCATCGAGGCCCTGTTCGACGAGATCCCGGCCGGCCTGCGCGTGCCCGACATCGCGGCGGTGCCGCCGGGCCTCTCCGAGATGGCGACCGCGCGACTGTTGGCCGAGCGCGCCGCGGCCAACGGCGCGCCGCTCTGTTTCATCGGTGCCGGCGCCTACGAACACCACATCCCGGCCGCGGTATGGGAGATCGCCACGCGCGGCGAGTTCTACTCCGCCTATACGCCCTATCAGGCCGAGGCGAGCCAGGGCACGCTGCAATTGCTGTACGAATACCAGACCATGATGGTCGGGCTCACCGGGCTCGATGTCTCCAACGCCTCGCTCTACGACGGCGCCTCCGCGCTGGCCGAGGCGGTGCTGATGGCGGTGCGGGCGAACCGCAAGTCGCATTCGAAGCGCGTGCTGATCCCGCGCACGGTCAATCCGGTCTATCGCCGCGTGGTACAGGCCATCGTCTCCAACCAGGGCATCGTCGTCGAGACGCTGGATTTCGATCCGCGCAGCGGCGCGCTCGACCCCGCCGCGCTGCCGGCGGATCCCGGCGATTTCGCCGCGCTGGTGGTCCCGCAGCCGAATTTCTTCGGCGTGCTGGAGGACGTGGACCGTCTCACCGACTGGACGCACGGTCGCGGCGCGCTGGTGATTGCGGTGGTCAACCCGACCGCGCTTGCGCTGCTCAAGCCGCCGGGCGCGTGGGGCACGCAGGGCGCCGACATCGCCTGCGGCGAGGGCCAGCCGCTCGGCGTGCCGCTCGCCTCGGGCGGTCCGTATTTCGGCTTCATGTGCTGCAAATCGGAGCATGTGCGCCAGATGCCGGGCCGCATCATCGGCCGCACCGTCGATCTCGACGGCAAGCCCGGCTTCGCCCTCACCCTGCAGGCGCGCGAGCAGCACATCCGCCGCTCCAAGGCGACCTCGAACATCTGCACCAATCAGGGACTGCTGGTCACCGCCGCCACCATCTATATGTCGCTGCTGGGCGCCGAAGGTCTGCGCCGCGTCGCGAGCACCTCCCACGCCAACACGCGCCGGCTGCGCGACGCGCTGTGCGCGATCGAGGGTGTCGCGCCGGTATTCACGCGGCCGTTCTTCCATGAAGTCGTGCTGCGCCTCGATGCCGATGTGGATCGGGCGCTCGAGCGCCTGGCGGACGCGGGCATCCTGGGCGGCTATTCCCTGAAGCGCGAGTATCCGGAGCTCGGCGAATGCCTGCTGGTGTGCGCCACCGAGACCAAGACGCCCGAGGATCTGCGGCGTTACGCGGACGCCTGCGGGCGGGCCCTCGCGCGGGCCTGAGCCGGCGGCAAGGGGAGGAGGGGATTATGGCGACCGTGACCTTGAAGGGATCCACCGTGAGCACCTGCGGTGATCTGCCGGCGCTGGGCAGCCGCGCGCCGGAGTTCACCCTGACCGACACCGCGCTGCGCGACCGTTCGCTGAGCGAGTTCGCCGGCAAGAAAAAACTGCTCTACATCTTTCCCAGCATCGATACCTCGGTGTGCGCGGCCTCGACGCGGCGTTTCAACGAGCTGGCCGCCGGCAACAACGCCGTGCTGCTGATGATCTCGGCGGATCTCCCCTTCGCGCACAAGCGCTTCTGCGATGCCGGGGACCTCAAGAACGTCACCACGCTGTCGCTGATGCGCTCGCGCCGGTTCGCCGAGGATTACGGCGTGCTGATCATGGACGGACCGCTGGCGGGCGTCACCGCGCGCGCGGTGGTGGTGCTGGACGAGGACAACCGGGTCCTGTACACCGAACTCGTGCCCGAGATCGCCCAGCACCCCGATTACGACAAGGCGGTCGCGGTGCTGCGGTGACCGCGCGAACCCCATCCCAACCACGAAGACGACCATGACCCTGATATTCGAACGCTCCGCCCCCGCGCGCCGCGCCGCCCTGCAGGCGCCGGCCGAGGACGCCGCCGCCGTCGCCGACATCCCCGCCGCGCTGCTGCGCGCCGGGGCGCCGCTCCTGCCCGAGGTCTCCGAGCTGCAGGTGGTGCGGCACTACACGCGGCTGTCGCAGAAGAATTTCTCCATCGACACGCATTTCTACCCGCTCGGCTCCTGCACCATGAAATACAATCCGCGCGCCTGCAACACGCTCGCCAGCCTGCCGGATTTCCTGCGCCGGCACCCGCTCGCGCCGGAGCGCTACAGCCAGGGTTTCCTCGCCTGCATGTACGAGCTGCAGGAGATGCTGAAGGAGGTGACCGGCATGCGGGCGGTGTCGCTGACGCCGATGGCGGGCTCGCAGGGTGAGTTCGCCGGCGTCGCCATGATCCGCGCCTACCACACGGCGCGCGGCGACCATGCGCGCGACGAGATCCTGGTGCCCGACGCGGCCCACGGCACCAATCCCGCCACCGCCGTGATGTGCGGCTACAAGGCGCGCGAGATCCCGACCAACGCCGAGGGCGATGTCGACCTCGACGCGCTGCGCGCGGCGGTCGGTCCGCGCACCGCGGGCCTGATGCTCACCAACCCGTCCACGCTGGGCGTGTTCGAGCGCCGCATCGAGGAGATCGCCGCCATCGTCCACGCGGCGGGCGGGCTGCTGTATTACGACGGCGCCAACCTGAACGCCATCCTCGGCAAGGTGCGCCCGGGCGACATGGGCTTCGACGTCATCCACCTCAATCTGCACAAGACCTTTTCCACGCCGCACGGCGGCGGCGGGCCCGGCGCGGGCCCGGTCGGGGTGGGCGAGAAGCTTAAGCCGTTCCTGCCGGTGCCGATGGTGGGCAAGACCGGGGACGGTTACCACTGGATCACCGAAAAAGACTGCCCGCAGAGCATCGGCCGGCTGTCGGCCTTCGCCGGCAACGCCGGCATCCTGCTGCGCGCCTATATCTACGCGCGCCTGCTCGGCCGCGAGGGCATGCGGCGGGTGGCGGAGTATGCCACGCTGAACGCCAACTACATGGCCGTGCGCCTGCGCGAGCGCGGCTTCGAGCTGGCCTTCCCGCGCCGCCGCGCCACTCACGAATTCATCGTGACCCTGCGGCGCGAGGCGAAGACGCTGCATGTCAGCGCGATGGACTTCGCCAAGCGCCTGCTCGATTACGGCTTCCATGCGCCGACGACCTATTTCCCGCTGCTGGTGCCCGAGTGCCTGCTCATCGAGCCCACGGAGACCGAGGACAAGGCCACGCTGGACGCCTTCATCGACGTCTTGAGCGCGATCCGCGCCGAGGCGGAGGCGACGCCCGACACGGTGACCGGCGCGCCGTACACCCTGCCGGTGCGGCGTCTCGACGACGTGCGCGCCGCGCGCGAACTCGACCTCGCCTGGAAGCCGGCGGCCGCGCCGCCCTGAGCCCATGGGCAAGCGCGGCCATACCGGCCTGACGCGGCTCATCCTCGCCGCGGGATATTCCTGCAAGGGCCTGGCGGCGGCCTGGCGTTTCGAATCGGCCTTTCGCCAGGAGGTCGTGCTGTTCCTCGTCGCCGCGCCGCTCGGCGCCTGGCTGGGTGCGACCGGCGTCGAACGTGCCCTGCTCATCGGCAGCGTGCTGTTGGTGCTGGTGGTCGAACTGCTCAACTCCGCCGTGGAGACCGCGATCGACCGCATCGGCGAGGAGGAGCACGCGCTGTCCGGCCGCGCCAAGGACATCGGCTCGGCGGCGGTGTTCGTGTCGCTGGCGCTGGCGGTAGTGGTGTGGGCGCTGGTTTTGCTAGACTAGGCCCGGTTACCGCGCCAGGCGCCTCCCCGGCGCCGGATTGAATACAAGCCGATTCCAAATACTGCAAGGATAACGACCATGACGGCACTCATCTGCGGTTCCTTTGCCTACGACTCCATCATGATCTTCCCGGACCGCTTCAAGCGGCACATCCTGCCGGACAAGATCCACATGCTGAACGTGTCCTTCATGGTGCCGCAGATGCGGCGCGAGTTCGGCGGCTGCGCCGGTAACATCGCCTATAACCTGAAGCTGCTCGGCGGCGACGGCCTGCCCATGGGCACCGTGGGCAAGGACTTCGAGCCCTACGCGCGCTGGATGGACAAGAACGGCATCAGTCGCGAGCTGATCCGCGAATTCCCCGACCGCTATACCGCCCAGGCCTATATCACCACCGACCTCGACGACAACCAGATCACCGCCTTCCATCCCGGGGCGATGGAGCTCGCGCACGAGAACCGTGTCCCGCGCGACCGCGGCATCACGCTCGGCATCGTCTCGCCCGACGGCCGCGACGGCATGCTGCAGCACGCCGAACAGTTCTTCGAGGCCGGCATCCCGTTCATCTTCGATCCCGGCCAGGGCCTGCCGATGTTCGACGGCGACGATCTGCGCACCTTCCTGCGTATGGCCACCTACCTCACGGTCAACGACTACGAGGCGCAGCTCGTGCAGGAACGCACCGGCCTGTCGCCGCACGAGATGGCGGAACACGTCGAGGCGGTGTTCATCACGCGCGGCGCCCAGGGTTCGCGCATCTACACCGAGAAGAGGGAGATCGACATCCCGCCGGCGAAACCCTCCGGGGTGGTGGATCCGACCGGCTGCGGCGACGCCTACCGCGCCGGCCTGCTGCACGGGCTGATGCTGGGCAAGGACCTGCCCACCGCCGCGCGCATCGCCTCGCTGATGGGCGCGATCAAGATCGAACACCCCGGCACGCAGAACCACCGCTTCACGCCGGAGGAGTTCGCGGCGCGCTACCGCGCCGCCTTCGGCGCGGCTCTCTGAACCCCCGTTCGTTCATGGGCTGGTAGCGAAGCCCGGCGATTCACGGGTACGGCGTTGGGCTTCACTTCGTTCAGCCCAGCCTACATTTGCTTCGATTCCGCTATCTGACGCACGCCGGCCGCTCGGCGAACAGATTCGTAGGGTGGGCACGGGGAGCGTGCCCACCCGATAATGCAGTCCGTAGGTTGGGCTGAGCACAGCGAAGCCCAACAATCCTGGCTGACGTTGGGTTTCGTTCCTCAGCCCGACCTACATGCCCCGCCCAACCCGCGTACCCACGTGGCGGTGATTTTTTCTCCCCTCCGCCCGCGTGCGGGGGAAGGGGCCGGGGGAGGTGGGGGGATTTCGGATCGTCATCGCCCAGCGCATCTTACCCTCTCCGCCCTCGGGGGCGGAGAGGGTAAGATGCAGCTCCGCATAGGCACGGACACCGCGCGGCCTGTAATTCAGGCATCAGAAATACGAGCGCCGCGTCATTCGACGCATTCCGCGCCCTCGACGAACAGGATCGAATCGAAGTCGCGCCCGAGCGCGCGGCTGTGAAAGCCGGTCATTTCCGTGCCACGGCTGTAGCGGATCCGGCGCGTGACCGGGCAGTCCAGGCGGGAGGACGCGATCCACTGCTCGCCGTGTTCACCCGCGACCCGGATATAGCTGTATGCCTCGGTGTGCAGGATCTCCCGCACCTCGCCTGCGTTGGGCAGCTTCGACGCACGCGCCCGTTCGGCGTGTGCGGCCGCGTGCTGCGTCGCGGCCGCCGCCGCTTCTTCCGGCGTGGCGCGGTAGCCGATGTCGCCGGCGGCGTCGAATGCGGCGACCTCGACGCTGCGGTAATAGCCGTCGCGATTGGTACCGCCGACGATGTAGACACGTCCGCCATGTTCCAGTGCCCCGAAGTTGGCGCGTGGCGAGGAGAGCGGGGTGGTCGTGCGCCAGGACGACAGGGAACCGTCGGGCTGGATGCGGCTCAGCTCGATCGAATCGGTGTAGCGCGCGCCGTCGAGCCCGCCGAGCGCGTAGAGATGGTCGCCATGGACGAGGTCGGACAGGGCGTAGCGCCCCGTGCCCATGTCGGAGGTGCGCTTCCAGGCGGCGATGTCCCCGCCGCCGTCGATCACCGCGTATTCGACCGCGGCGAGCCCGGTGCCTTCGTTTTCATTGTGGCCGCCGAGCACGTACAGCCTGCCGTCGTGCGCCTTCGCCGCATTGACGTAGCGCGGCAGGGTCATGCGCGCCGGTTCGACGGCGAACGGCGCGAGACCGCCGGCGGTGAAGGTCGCGCGTTCGACGGTGTCCAGCAGTGTGCCGCCGAAACCGCCCAGGGCGTAGAGCGTGTCTCCGACCACCGCGAGCTTGACGCAGCGGCGCGGCAGGTTGAGCGCGACGGGCAGCGTTTCCCACGGACCGAGGCGGCCGTCGGCGCGGATCGGCGCGCGTTCCACCGAGGCGAGCAGGTGCTCGCCGTTGGGACCGTTGCCCCCGCCCGCGGCGTAGAGATACCCGCCGTGCGCCACCGCGTCGAAGAAGCCGCGCGCCTCCTTGAGCGGGGCGGTCAGGTGCCATTCGCCGAGCGAGCCGTCGGCGCGGATGGGTGCGTATTCCACGGTCTTGAGGAAGTCGCGGCCGTCCACCCCGCCCAGCGCGTAGATATGCCCGCCGGCCTCGAGTACGGCGGCGCCCGCTCGCGCCGTGGTGAGCGGAGAGGTGGCGCGCCAGCCCTCCACCCAGACCGGATCCGCCGCGGCGGCGGGCAGGGAAAGCAGCAACAGGAGCAGCAGGAAGGTCGGCAGCGGCATGATCGACGCCTACGAACGATGGGGGTCCAGCATAGCAGAGGGGCGGCGCGGCTGTCGTCCCGCCCCGGCGCCGTCGTGGCGGGGGCGGGATGGCCGATAATAGGCATGGGTTCTCGGGCGGGGCGCACCCGGCTGGGATAGAATGGGGCGCCGTGACGGGCTTTATGCAGCAGCGAGGTGTCGCCGTGGGCAGGTTCTTCAGATACACGTGGTTCACAGTGCTGGTCCTGCTGTTCGCGCTGGCCGTGCTGTTTTCCTCCTGGTACTACACCTTTCACCGCCTGACCTTCGAGTCGCTGATCGCCGAGCTCACCTTCGAGCCGCTCGGTGAGCAGGTGTACCGGGCGAGCCTGACCACCGGCGACCGCTGTACCGTGCGCACCTTCGATCTGTACGGTGACCAGTGGCGCATCGACAGCCAGTTCGTGAAGTGGAAACCGCTCGGCACCCTGATCGGACTCGATCCGCTGTACCGGCTCGAGCGCATCGAGGGACGCTACCGGCTCGTCGAGGAGCAGAACCGGCGCGCCAAGGTCTCCTACGCGCTCGAGGACGCGGGCGCGGTCGACCTGGTGCGGTTCACCGAGCTCCTGGGCCCGTTCAACTTCCTGTTCGACGCGAGCTACGGCAGCTCGACCTACAGCACGATGGATCCGGAGTACGTCTACAAGGTCTACGAGACCAATAGCGGCATCATCACGCGGGTGGAGAAGCGTGCGCCGCCCGCCCGCCAGGAGGCGTCGGTGCTGTCGATCGAGATCGACAAGGGCTGCGGTGCGCGGCCGAGCTTCTGGCGCGCGCTGGCCCTGTGGGTGAACGCGAAACTGTCCGCGCGCCCGGCCTGAGATCAGGCGCCGATGCGCAGGCGCGCCGTCGACAGCAGGATCTCGCGCATCAGCAGCAGCAGCGCCGAGATCAGGCACAGCATCGCGCCGATGAACAGCAGGGCGATCGGCGCCGCCATGCTGCGCGAGACGAAGGAACCGAGGAACAGCACCGCGATCACCACGCAGACCAGCAGGGCGCTGGCGGTGCACAGCGCGATGGCGCCGTTGATCAGCCGCGCGCGCCGGGCCAGCAGGCCGAGTTCGTCGCGCAGTTCGGCGTGTTGCGCCTCGGCGCTGGAGGGGAGCTGATCCTGCAGCTTGCGGCTGCGGTCGATGATGCGCCCGATGCGGTTGGTGAGCACGCCGAGCAGGCCGCCGATGCCGGCGAGCAGGAAGACGGGCGCGACGGCGAGCTGGATCGAATGCGCGATACCGGTGACCGGGGCGTCCATGACCGCCTCCTCCGCGCGCCTCAACGGCGCAACTGGATCACGGCATAGACGCCGACGCCGACCCGGCTGGTGCCGGCCTCGCTCGCGACGGCGGTGTCCTCCGCCTTCAGCATGCGCGCCATGGTGTGCACCGGCATCGGCGGGGCGCCCGCGTCATCCTGCAGTTGCAGGCGCACGATATCGTAGCCGGCGGC
>WBZO01006124.1_pt1 | contig 11817 bp, 8 predicted proteins | sample 5204261 | NCBI WGS metagenome assembly WBZO01 (sample SAMN12412400, study PRJNA552823) | activated sludge metagenome | isolation source: activated sludge from anammox sidestream of wastewater treatment plant... | place: USA: North Carolina | collected 2017-09 | reverse complement strand
CTTCCTTCCGCGATATCAGGCGGTTGGCAAAGCCTGATGGCTTCGAGCAGTGCATCGAACGGTATGAATGCACTATCTATGACGAGCGCGGCAGTCGCGGCAATACTGAGCGACAATTTGCCGATCTCCTTGCGAGCGCGGGCAAGATCGAGCCGCCGGATCTTGGCTTTTGTTTCCGGCAACGCCAACTGATCGTCGGCAAAAAGCGTACACGTCGGTGCGAGACGACCGATCCACTTGCGGCTCTTTTTCAGCCCTTCCTCTGAGAGCACGAGAAAATAATCCGGATCGTCGATCGCGGTATATTCTATGGGTGCCGGAGAAAAATTGACTTCCGACAACGAATGGCCGGTCATCACCGTTATCGGATAGTCATCCTTTTGCGTTACGTCCAGGCCGCACAGCATTCCCGCATAGGCAAACGCCGTCGCCGCGCTCTTGACCTTTTGGCCGGCGCCTCCGGCGATCACGATTCCCATCTGCCTGGTGAGATTGTTGGCAAATTTCTTCTCGACCGGAATTCGCCGCAATTGTTTTCCGCCGACTGAAGCGGCGCGATACGCGGCGCCGAATTCAGGCCGCTGCGTCTCCTGCAACAGACCGGTCTGCATGCCGGCGGTCGCTGCGAGTTCCATGAGCTCGCGCTTGTTCATGGCGTTTCGCGGCGTGTAATAGGCAGTGCACAGCTCCCAGATGTCCAGCACGGAGAAGCCATTGTGCCGGATCGCCTGCGCTATGCTATCCGCGAGGTCGATGTCATGCGTCATGCCACGATAGACCCAGCTCGCGCCCGCCGCCGCGCTGATTGCGCACAGGTCCATCGGCGGCTCGATGCCGCCCCCCGGCATGGTCGCCGTGCGCCCGCTCAACGGTGTAGAGACCGAGGACTGCCCGCCGGTCATGCCGTAGTTGAAATTGTTGGCGATAATGAGCGTTAGATCGAGATTGCGGCGCGCGGCATTGAGCAGATGAGCGCCGCCTATGCCGCAGCCGCCGTCGCCCATGAGCACGATGACCGTGAGTTCGGGACGCGCGAGCTTGATGCCGGTGGCATAAGTCAGCGATCTGCCATGCAGCCCGTGGAAGGCATTCGTGACGTAGTATTGATCGGAGAGCCCGATGCAGCCGATATCGGTGACAATGACCGTCTTGTGCGGATCGAGCTGAAGCTTGACCAGTGCCTTATCCAATTCCTTGAGAAGACGGTCATGACCACAGCCCGGGCAGAATGGCAACGCCGGCTGCTCCGTCATGTAGGACGAAATTGCGTTTGTAATCATCTCAGGCCAACTCGCTAGCGATATCACTTGGCGATAGCAGCGTGGTATCCATTCGATTGACGCCGATGACGGCGACGTCTTTCGGAGCCAGCCGTTCGATTTCCTGCCGATATTGTCCGAGATTCATTTCAGGAACGACGACCCGCTGCACGCCTTGCATGGCTCTCTTCAGCGCCCGCTCCGGCACGGGATAGAGCGTTTGCAGAATCAGAGAAGAGATGCTTTGGCCGCGCTCGCGCGCGCGGCGGACTGCAACCGTCGCAGACCTCGATGTCACCCCATAGCTTACGACCAGCGTGTCTGCTCCATTCTGCGGGTCGTATTTCGTCAGCGCGATTTCGTCGGCGGCCGCCTCGATCTTGGCTGCATAGTGATTTATCATGGCTTGAATAACGTCTGGATCGGCCGTCAGAAGGCCCGCCTTGTCGTGCGTCGAGGTGGTAAAGCGCGTGATGTGGCGGCCGCCGATGTCAGCCAGGGATGGCACCTCTTCCGGCCGCTCAAACCGATAAGGCATATAGCCTGGTCCATCGCCGGGGGGCTGCCGATCGATGCGCGGCGGAAGCGTGATGTTGTCGAGATCGACGGCCTCGCACGTCATGCTCACTTCTTTATTCGACAGCAGGAACACCGGGGTACGATAGGCCTCCGCCAGATTAAAGGCCCGATAGGTCAGCTCGTAGGCCTCCGCCACGGTCGCGGGACATAGTACAATGACCGGCAGACCGCCGGACGTGCTCCAGCGCGCGAACTGGATGTCGCCGTCGGCGCCCTTCGTCGCCGATCCGGTGGCGGGTCCCTGCCGCTGCACGTCGACGATGACGAGCGGAGTTTCGCCGATGATCGCCAAGCCGATATTTTCACTGTAGAGGCTGATTCCCGGCCCGCTCGTGGCCGTCATCGCCTTGGCGCCCGCCATGACGGCGCCGATGCAGAATCCGATGGAGGCGATTTCGTCCTCCGCCTGGATGGCGATTCCGCCGCGCGACGGCAGCAGTTGCAGCATGTTGCTGAGGATCGTGGAGGCCGGCGTGATGGGGTATCCGGCGAAAAACTTACACCCAGCGTCGACCGCGGCCCTGGCAATCGCCTCGTTTCCGTCGACGAACTCCAATGCCATAGCTCGCCGCCTCCCATATAATTAGTATGCTTACTACAGCCTGCTGTCAACAGAATGACCGGCGGGCAGAACAGGCGATAAGCTCGGCCCAATTCTTGAATGGCAACGATTGTCATAAGAAGGCTTAGAATGTTAGAGGTTACGATGTCCTATCGTGACCCCCTCGATGTGACGATTTGACTGGGCGTCGACGCTGACGGCAGGTGTTTGCGCTTGCGCCTGATATCGTTGGCTATGTCGGCAGCGCTTGGAGAGATGAGATGTATGAGGCTGGCGAAGCAGGCCGTGGTGCCGTAGTGACATAATAAGCGCCAAGTGCGCCGGCCACTGCAGACAGCACTAATGACAAATCAGCTAGCGGGCAGATGATCGAGCCCCGATGCCATCCGAGTCCGGCGCTGCATTCACAAATGAATGCGGAGGCTCGCCACTGGTAATGATAAGCATCCTATCTAACTTTTCGCGCCGCAAGACTGAATTGCAAAAACTCATAGATCGCATACTATGCGAAACTTATCGGCCGCTTCTCGCCCTGCCTACACACGGAATTTGTCGTGAAGCCCGCGAAGTTTGCCTATCACGCACCCATCGAGTTGGATGAAGCGATCGAATGGCTCGATCGTTACGATGGGAATGCGCGCGTCCTCGCAGGCGGCCAGAGTCTCATCCCGATGCTCAACTTCCGCCTCCTCGCTCCGGAAGCCTTGATCGACCTGCGGCGGATCGACGGCCTTGCTGACATTCGCCTTGCGGACGGGGGTATCTGTATCGGCGCCATGACCCGCCAACGCGCAGCCGAGAATTCCGCGCTGGTCGCAAGCCATTTACCGCTTATGCAGGAGGCGCTGAGCTGGGTCGGTCATCTGCCAACACGCTCACGCGGAACGATCGGTGGCTCGATCTCGCATGCCGATCCGACCGCCGAGCTTCCGACGGTTCTGCTTGCGCTCGATGGGGCGGTCGTTGCAGCAGGCCCCTTGGGCAAGCGCGCAATCGCCGCCGACGATCTGTTCGACACGTTCTTTGCAACGACGCTCGCGCCGGCGGAAATCATTTACGAAGTGCGTATTCCCGCGATGCATTCGGGAGCGGGCTACGCTTTCGAGGAATATGCCCGGCGCAAGGGCGACTTCGCCATCGTCAGCATCGCTATCGTCCTCGAAGGAAATGTGAGCCACTGCACGCGGGCACGTGTTGTCGCGGCCGGCGTCGGGGGGCGACCGGTACGCCTGCGCCCTGTCGAACAGTTGTTGGAGGAGGAAAAGCTAGACGAAGAAACCGTTCTCGCCGCTGCCGGCAAGGCGGCGGCGACCGTGGAGCCGATATCCGATCCCGCCGCCTCTGCCGATTTCCGCCGTCACCTTATTGGCGTCCTTGCAGAACAGGCGTTATTCCGCGCCGTGAAGTCTCTAGGGGAATCGGGCCGTGCATGATCTCGTCGATATCGCCCTGACGGTAAACGGAAAATTGTATCGCGGCCGCTGTGAACCGCGCAAACTGCTGGTTGATTTCATCCGGGAGGACCTCGGACTTACCGGGACCCATGCTGGCTGCGAGCACGGCATCTGCGGCGCCTGTACGATTATCTTCAATGGTCAGGCGGCACGGTCTTGCACATCGCTTGCTGTGCAGGCCGATGGCGCCGAACTGACAACCATCGAGGGGCTCGCCGGCGAGAAGCATCTGCATCCGCTGCAACAGGCATTCCATGAACATCACGCCCTGCAGTGCGGTTTCTGTACGCCGGGGATGTTGATGACGAGTCTGGACTTCCTGAACACCGTTGCCCATCCAACCGAGTCTCAGATTCGAGATGCAATGTCCGCCGTCATTTGCCGCTGCACCGGGTATCAGGGCATCGTCAAAGCGGTGGCCGCAGTGGCGAACTCAGAGGACCGCAAGTCGCAGACGCAGCCGGATATTCCACCGACCGAAAAAGAAGATAGTTAGTCACGAAGATGGGCGCACCTAAGACAACAACCTTCATCGGAAAATCAATTCCGCGCCGTGAAGATCAGCGGCTCCTGCTCGGTAAGGGCCAGTACATCGCCGATCTTACGCTGCCGGGTATGCTGCATGTCGCTTTCGTGCGCAGCTCCGTTGCTCATGCACGCATCAGGACGATCGATCTGTCGCGGGCAGCCGCAGCGCCCGGGGTTCGCTTCGTGATAAGCGGCATCGATCTGGCGAAAGAATTACCGCCTGTACAAGACCAGCAGCTCGCGCTGCCGCACAAATGGCGTACGACGGTCCCGCATAAAATTTTCGATCCGCGCCAGCCGTTGCTGGCTTGGGACAAAGTCCGTCACGTGGGCGAGGCGGTTGCGGCGATCGTAGCCGAGAGCGCGTACCTGGCCGAGGATGCAGTCGATCTCGCCGAGGTCGAATACGAGCACCTTCCGCCGGTCGTCGATCCGGAAGCCGCGCTTCGTCCCGATGCCGCAATCCTTCATGAGCAGAATGGGACCAATTTGCTCGCCGATATGTCCGTCGCCAAGGGCGATGTTGAGACGTTCTTAGCCGGCGGTCCCCGCACTCTGAAGCGGCGATTCTATCACCATCGTTATGGCGCGATCCCGATGGAATGCCGCGGCGTCGCCGCCTATTACGACAGGCGCACCGATGCGCTGACGATCTGGTCATCGACGCAAGTCGTTCACTGGGTACGCCGCGAGGCCGCGCTAACGCTTGGATTGCCGGAGGCGCGTGTCCGTTGTCTGGCCCTCGATGTGGGCGGCGGATTTGGGGTCAAGGGCCACGTCTACCCGGAGGACTTGATCATGCCGTTCCTGGCGCGTCGCATTGGATGCCCGGTGCGATGGATCGAGGATCGGCGCGAGCACCTGCAGAGCGCGTGCCACTCACGCGATCAAATTCATGACGCGGAAATCGCCTTCGACGAAACAGGCAAGATTCTTGCTTTGCGCGATGCAATAATCATGGATTGCGGCGCTTGGAATCCGATCGGCGTCGGCATTCCTTACAATACCGTATGCCATCTCCTGGGACCCTACAAGATCGAGAATTTCTCGGTTCGGGCCCGCGTCGTCGCGACCAACAAGGTGCCGAATGCGCCTTATCGTGGCGCGGGACGTCCGGAGGCCGCGCAGGTGATCGAACGTTTCATGGATCTGGTGGCGCGTGAACTTGACCTCGAGCCCTCGGAGGTGCGACGACGAAATCTTGTCGGCGCAGATGAGATGCCTTACTCAGCCGGTATCCCGTACCGAGACGGCCAACCGATCGTCTATGACAGCGGCGACTATTGCCGCGCGCTGGATCAGGCACTCGAATCGATCGGGGGATTGGCCCCATTCCGCCAGCGCCAGCGCGAAACGCGGTCGGCTGGTCGCCATCTCGGACTTGGTCTTGGACTCTACACGGAGGGGACCGGTGTCGGCCCGTTCGAGGGGGCGACGGTACGCGTCGACCCGAGCGGCCAAGTTCACGTATCATGCGGTTCTTGCTCGCAAGGGCAGGGAATGGAGACCATCTTTTCACAAATCGTCGCCGACCTGTGGAAGGTATCGCCCCAGGATGTGATCCTTTCGTTTGCCGACACGTCCATCATTCCAATGGGGTTCGGGACGATCGCAAGTCGCTCGACGGTCAACCTTTCTGGTGCAATCCACGTGGCCAGCGAACGGCTGCACCGCAAGATCTTTGCCATCGCGGCCAATTTGCTCGAATGCGCCGCCGCAGATCTCGAGCTGCGTGACGGTCGCGTGGCGGTCGTGGGCATTCCGAACCTCTCCGTCAGTCTGGCTGATGTGGCGCGCGCTTCGCGTCCCGGCTGGGATCATCGGCGTCCCGCGGACATCGATGCGGGCTTGGAGGAAACATATTACTGGGAGCCGCCGACGGTGACCTGGGCCTACGCAGCGCACGCGGTGATTGTCGAGGTCGATATTCGACTTGCCCGCGTCAAACTCGAAAGCTACGCGATCGCGCACGATTGTGGCGTAGTGGTCAATCCCATGCTCGCCGAGGGGCAAATCATAGGCGGAACGGTGCAAGGTATCGGCGGTGCGCTTTTCGAGGGATTTACCTACGATGGCGAGGGACAGCTCCTCACCGGCTCGTTGATGGACTACTTGCTTCCGACGGCGAGCGATGTCCCCAACATCACCGTGGTCCACCAACAGATCCCCTCGCCCCTGAATTCCCTCGGCGTCAAGGGGCTCGGCGAGGGCGGAGCGATCAGCCCGCCGGTGGCGATCGCGAACGCGGTATGCGATGCGCTTAGCCCGTTTCGCGTGGAGTTCAATGTAACGCCGATTACGCCGCAGGATATCTTTGAAGCCGTCCGTGTTGCCTAATAAGCTTGGCGGCATATCCAAACGATCTCGCTAACTCGCCGATTAGGATAATTTCTTGCCCGGAACAGCGGCCGACATTGGCGGAGTGACCAATTTGGTGGCGTCACCGCCGAGATCGCGCGATCTTGTCGACGTCGCTCACGCGGCGCCAGGCTGGCCGCGATGGCGGGCGCGATGGGAGACGTGCCAGGGCAGAACCCAGCGCTCGATCAGATCGACGATATAGAACAGGATGGTGCCAAGCACGCCGAGCAGCACGATGGCGGCGAATACCCGCGTCGTCTGCATCGCCCCCTGCGCCGAGAGGACGACGTAGCCAAGCCCGGCCTGGGACGCGACGAACTCGCCGGCGATCGCGCCCACCAGCGCCAGCGAGATCGCCACCTTCATGCCGGAGAAAAGGTGCGGCAGCGCGTTCGGCAGGCGCAGCCACAACAATATCTGCCAGGGGCGGGCGCGCTGCGAGCGGAACAGGTCGATCGCATCGGGATCGAGCGAGCGCAGGCCGAGCACCGTGTCGACGACGATGGCGAACAGCGCGATCAGGAACGAGATGGCGATCTTGGAGGTGAGCCCCGTTCCCCACCAGATAATGAAGGCGGGCGCTAGCGCGATTTTCGGCACGCTATTGAGCGCCACCAGCAGCGTATAGAGCGTGTTCTCGAGGATGCGTGAATAGACGATACCGACCGCGGCGAGGAATCCGAACACGAGAGCGAGGAAGAACCCGGCGAGCGTTGCGCCGATCGTGCGCATGGAGTGGTTGACGTACCATAGGGGCGCGCTCACCAACTCCTGAAAGATCGCGGTCGGCGCCGGCAGGATGTATTCGGGCGTCCGCGCCAGCATCACGCCAAGCTGCCACAGCGCAAAGAAGCCGACGATCACCAGGGCGACGTGCAGGCCGCGCCAGGCCGAGGAAAGACTAGACTCGGACATGCGAGCCCCTCAAAATGCCGAAGCTCTCGAACACTTCGCGGATGCGCGCGACATAGCGGCCGAACTCGGGGGTCTCGCGGATCGAGAGCGCGCGCGGTCGCGGCAGCTCGACGTCGACGCAGTCCACCACCCGGCCGGGCGAGCGGGACATGACAATCACGCGGTTCGACAGGAATACCGCCTCGGGAATGCTGTGGGTGACGAACAGCACCGTCTTGGCGTTGGCGAGCCAGACGCGCTGGATCTCGAGATTGAGCTCGTCGCGGGTCATGGCGTCGAGGGCGCCGAACGGCTCATCCATCAGCAGCAGCAGCGGATCGAGCAGCAGCGCCCGGCAGATCGCCACGCGCTGGCGCATGCCGCCCGACAGCTCCCAGGGAAACCGGTTCTCGAAGCCGGCGAGGCCTATGGTATCAAGCAGCGCGCGCGCCTTCGGCGTCCATTCGTCGAGCGGCAGCCCCCTAATCCGGGCCGGCAGCAGGATGTTGCGCTCGACCGTGAGCCAGTCGAGCAGCACGTCGCGTTGAAACACCATGCCCATGTCGTCCGGCGGATCGACCACCTCCTGCCCGTGCAGCGAGATGCGGCCGGCGCTCGTCCGCTCCAGGCCGGACACGCAACGCAGCAGCGTGCTCTTACCGCAGCCGCTCGGCCCCAGCAGGCTGACGAACTCCGCCTTGCCAACCGACAGATTCACGTCCTTGAGGGCGATGATGCCGCCCGTGCGCGTGCCGTAAATCTTGTCGACGGCGTCGATGTCGAGAAAACCCTTGCCGGCGGTCATCACGCGTTCCAAAACCCTCGGGTTCCACAGCGCCGGCTCCTCCCATGTGTCGGTGATCGACGCCTTGATGCGACATTCGGGGACGAGCTGCGCGCCGGCGGCGCACCCTGTGGCCGACGCGTCCAAAAATCAAGACGGTCCGCACCTTCGAGGGTGCGTATCGGGGCCGCAGGTAGGTAGGCGCGCAGGGTCTTTTCATCATCAGGCAATAGGATTATCAATGATCAGTACGCTGACGAGCAGGTCGGCGTGAAACCCAGATCGGGGAGCGCCACAATGAAATCCGTGACATCGGTTATCGCTTTCGTGCTCGCGCTGGCATGGGGCGGCCAGGCTGCTTTGGCCGCCGACGAGGCGCATACGCTGTCGGTGCGGCTCGACTGGCTGCCGACCGGTTACCAGGCCCCAATCCAGCTGGCGGCGGAAAAGGGCTGGTTCAAGAAAGCTGGCCTCGACGTGTCGATCCAGCAGGGCACTGGCTCGGTCACCACCGTGCAGCTGGTCGGCAGCGGCCAATTCGACGTCGGCTTCGCGGCGCTCGCCACCATGGCGTTCGCCCGCAGCAAGGGAATGCCGGTCGTTTCCATCGCCGGGTTCTTCCGCAAGGGCGACGTGGCACTCTTGGTGCCGGTGGATTCGCCAATCAAGGCGCCTGCCGACATGAAGGGAAAGAAGTTCGTCGTCAGCCCCGGTTCGCTCGAAGCTCCGTTCCTCGATTCCTTCCTTGCCAGGGGCGGGCTCAAGCACGGCGACGTCGAGTTCCTCAGCGTCGACGCCTCAGCGAAAATCTCCACCTATCTCAGCGGCGCCAATGACGGCGTCTTTTCCAGCACTGCCTTCACCCTCGCACTCGTGACCAAGCGTCCGACGCGGGCGGTGTTGTTTGCCGATTTCGACCTCAACCTGCCGGGCTTCGGCTTTCTCGTGAACGAATCGACGCTCAAGCGGAAGGGCGACGCGCTCAAGAAATTTGCCAGCATCTCGGCGGGGTCCTGGGCCTATGTGCTGGCCGGCCACGAAGAGGAAGCGGTGCAGGCGGTGCTCAAGGCGCGCGCACAGGATCGGCTCAATCCCGACTCCGTGCGCGGCCAGCTCAAGGACTCGCTGCCCTTCCTCTATACCCCGGCGACCAAGAACGAGCCTATCGGCATCCAGTCCGAGGCGGACTGGGCCTCCGCGGTCGCCATCATGGAGAAGGCCAAGGTGATCGAGCCCGGCTCCAAGGCGAAGGATTACTACACCAACGACTATCTAGACCGCGACCTGATCAAGTCGATCGCCGCCGGAGGCTAAGCGATACGTATCGGTGCCGTGTTTGTCCTGGGGTCACCGGACGGGCTCGGCGCGCCCGCCCGTCGGCCCCTCTTATCGGCAGCAGCGCAGGTCGTCGATTGGATCGTGTTCGCCCGCAGCTGTCCGGGACGACCGCGCTGCCCACCGCTTCACCATCATCAGAACGATCACCAAGGTCGGCACCCGCACCACGCATGGCGATTGTTCGACCTCGCCCAGAAAAGCCGGATGGAGTTTTAGGCACACAGGGATCAGCGAAGGCGTCGACATTAATCATTGATCGCGCTGTATTGCCTGTAATTCCTTGTTGATCTTGCGCGCAACGTGCCGAAGATGCCCGCGCAAGGTCGCCGCTGCCGCAACGCCGTCGCGCGCCACGATTGCGCGAATGAACCTCTCGTGTTCGGCCCAGGAATCGACGCTGACGTCCTCGTGCACGAGGGAGAGAAAACGCAATCGCTCGATATGCTGCCAAAGATTAGCATGCAGGTCGACCAGCGTGGAATTGTGCGAAGCCTTGACGATGGCCGCGTGCACTTCGTTGTTAAGGCGGTAATTGCGGCCCATATCGCGACGTGCGAACGCCTCACCCATCTGCTGATGCAGCTTTTGAATGTGGCGCAGCTCGGCTTCACTCGCTTTGGAGCATGCCTCGCGTGCTGCGAAACATTGCAATAACTCAATCACCGTCAGCTTTTCCTCAATATCATCAGCAGTGGGCTTCGTTACAACGGCACCGCTGTGGTGCGCGAGTTCGACGAGACCCTCGGCGGCGAGGGTCTTGAGCGCGGCACGCAAGGGCGTGCGTGAAACGCCGAAGCGCTCGCATAAGAGGGATTCGGGAAGGCGTTGCCCAGGAAGCCATTTTGCGCTGACGATTTCCTGGCGCAAATTGGCAACAATCTCATTGTGCAACGGCACTCGCACAATCTTAGTGCGCCGCCTATTGAGCGAAGGAGTTTCGGTAATCACAGATAGTATTTCTGATGCAGATCGATTGATTGACATCAACATAGCGATTTACGACTCGCTCGTAAACTCGGCGGCGAACAGACCATCTCCCGCGCCGGCTCTCCGATCGCCCTGCACTTCCGTGTGTTGACGCGTTAGCCAAGATCGTATACAAAATACAATCTTGAGATCGTATTAGGCGGCGTGAGTTGCTCATGCCTGCCGCTTGGGTGCGCCGGTTTGGGGAAAAGCGGACGCGGTGCGTCTAGCGCGGCGGCGGACACGATATTGAGGCGGAGAGTTTGATGATGGACAGCCCGCGTGCCTACCTCGAGGAGGTCAGAGCGCTCCTGGGTCGCAATGACTATGTGATCGTGGGCTCGAATGTTCAGCGTGTCGACGGTCTCGAAAAGGTCACCGGACAAGCGAAGTATACTGCCGATTTCCTGGTCGAGAACGCGCTGATCGTACGGCCGATATGGAGCCAGTATCCGCACGCCTTGATCAAGAAGATCAACAAGGAGCCGGCGCTGCGCGTGAGCGGGGTCGAATGCGTCATCACCAGCGACGACATCCAGGGCGAAAACCAGTGCGGCTATTACATCGACGACCAGCCATTCCTGGCAGTCGACAAGGTCCGTCACCTTGGCGATATCGTGGCTTTAGTTGTAGCGCGAGACGACGAAGCGGCATGGGCGGGCGCCGGCGCGATCGAGGTCGAATACGAGGAATTGCCCGCTGTATTCGAACCGAAAGCCGCCCTGCAGGGCGACTTTAACATACACGACGAGAAATCACCCGGCGACGTCAAGATCAGGAAGGGCGATATCAAGAAGGCGTTCGAAGAATGTGACGTGATCGTCGAACGAAACTATCAGGCCGGTTCCCAGGACCACGCCTTCATCGAGCCGGAAGCTGCGTGGGCGATTCCCGAAGGCCTGCGGCAGATCACGGTAATAAGCACCAATCAAAACCCGTTTCGAACGCGCAATGCAGTGGCGCGCGTGCTAGGGCGGCCGCAGTCGGAGGTGACAGTCATTACTCCCTATCTGGGAGGCGGCTTCGGCGGAAAGGACACCTATGGCCCGATAATCTCCACCCTCGCTGCGGTGGCGGCTCAACATACCGGGC
>WBZO01006123.1_pt1 | contig 11817 bp, 10 predicted proteins | sample 5204261 | NCBI WGS metagenome assembly WBZO01 (sample SAMN12412400, study PRJNA552823) | activated sludge metagenome | isolation source: activated sludge from anammox sidestream of wastewater treatment plant... | place: USA: North Carolina | collected 2017-09 | reverse complement strand
TTTTGATCTTAACCATTGGAATTGTACCAATATGAAATGGCTCAGCATTTTTTCTTGCATATTCTTTTAAAAGGACACCACCCAAATGCTTTATTAATCTGATTAATTTCTGAAGAAATTTGACTCCTTTTGCTAAATCTTTATATAGTCCCGTAGAAGCAATTCCATCTTTTGCAGCCTGTTCAACTGTTGCACCCAAATACTTTGATGCAACATATGTGGATCCGCCAACTGTAGCTAAAACTTCCGCGACCTCCTTATAGTTGTGGAATACATCCTGCAAAATTGTGATTACAGTAGAACCCTCTTCTATTTTTATCGGAATTTCAAGTCTATTTTTTTTACTCTCCAAGCAATAATTAATTAGATCATTAATGCCACTTAATGAGATACTTAAAGTTTCAGAGTTGACTATAGAATCATTAACTTCGTGTTTTGACGAGTAGAATCTAAAAGCCCCTGCTTTGGCAATTTCAGCCATAATTACCCCCATTAAGTATTATTTTGGTAAAAATTGTATCGCGAGTTTTTTTATTTAATAAATAAACAATTTAGTCAGATTAACTTATATTTTCAGCAAGTTCTTTCAGGCGTGCCAATGCTTTTGGCCACACACTATTCATGTATTCAAGATACTCTTCTGGAATATCTACATCAATCGTTACAAAACTACTATTACCAAGATCTTCAAAGGTATAATTTTCAAACCCAGATGCCCACAGCTCAACCATTTCTCCCGTAGTAACCTCTTGATCACCATCAAGAATACCGCGATGATGAATAGAAACAAACTGATTGGGAATATTTTCAGCAATTTCAGCAACCATTCCGCCACGTTTTCCATCTTTCGCTGTACCAATAAAAAGGATTTTACTACCTTTATTCCAGCTCCCCTCATAGGTCGAGGTTGGATTAAATGCTGCTGTCCAATCTTCGTAGCTTTGTTTATTGTCAAGCCCAAGCATCAGATTATAAATTTTTGCAACCGGAGCATTAATCTCTATCTTAAATTGTAACTTTTGCATTAAAAATCTCCCTTTATATTTAATTACGTCCAACAGCTATAAGCCAACCAAGTATCAATTTATTTATTAAGATGCTGTAACCTAACTGTCACTGCATTTTTATGTGCATCTAATCCTTCTAGATCAGCTAGCGTTTCTACTACTGGACCTAGGTTCTTAATTCCTGTGGCTGAGAGATTCTGAAATGAAATTGCCTTCATAAATGCAATTACATCAAGCCCGCTATACATTTGTGCATAACCATAGGTTGGCAACACGTGATTAGTTCCGCTAGCATAATCGCCTACTGATTCTGGTGTCCATTCCCCAACGAATACTGAGCCAGCATTGATAACCTGCGGTAGATATTCCTCAGCATCAGCTATTTGCAAAATCAGATGCTCCGGCGCATATTGATTAGAAATCGCAAACGCTTGGATCAAGTCTTTGGCAATTATCACCGCACTTTTTGCTAGTGATTGCTTAATTATCTCTTTGCGTGAAAGATAAGCCGTCTGGCGTTCTACTTCTGTCTTCACTTTTTCAGCCAACTTAATTGAAGTAGTAACTAAAATTACTTGGGCGGCAACATCATGTTCAGCCTGCGCGAGTAAGTCGCTTGCAACAAACACTGGATTGGCTTTATCATCAGCAATTACCAGTACTTCAGATGGTCCAGCTGGCATATCTAGTGCTGCCCCATTATGGGTCTGTGATACTTGGATTTTGGCTTCGGTTACGTATTTATTTCCCGGACCAAATATCTTATAAACTTTGGGGATTGATTCAGTGCCAAAGGCTAATGCAGCTACTGCCTGTGCTCCACCAGCTTTATACACGGCATCAATCCCACAAGCCTTAGCGGCAAATAAAATCGCCGGATTAATTAGCCCATTTTTGCCCGGCGGCGTTACTAATACTTTAGTTTGACAGCCTGCAATAGTAGCCGGGATTGCTAACATCAATAAGGTAGAAACCAGTGGCGCAGTTCCCCCCGGAATGTATAAACCAACCCGCTCGATGGGTCGATATAATTTACCAAGTTTAGCACCATTCCGTTCAAACTCAAATGGCTTTGGACAACTAACTGTATGATAATGACGGATATTATCAATTGCCGTCAAAATCGCCTGTTTCTCGTCATTGCTTAGGCTTTCAATTGCATTATATTCATCAGTACTCACCACTAAAGAATCAAGGCTGGCACCATCAAAGCGAGCCGCATATTCAAGTAATGCCTTATCGCCATTTTGGCGTACATTAGCAATAATTTCTTTAACCTGAGAAGTCAACACTTCATCATCACTTGCCTGACTACGTGCTAAAACCAACTCTTTCTCTGTCTGAGATAGTTGTTCCCAAATAACCACCTGCATAACCACTCCAATAAATTTATTATATAAATTTTTTAAAATTCATCAACTACTATAAAATAATACTATAAAGAATCAGAAAAACTACCTGAACAGCAGTAACAGTCAAGCCATTTTTAATCATCGCTTTGATATTTTCACTCTCAGCAAAGCCCATTGCTGCAAACATATTAGCACCCGGATAAGCAAAATTAGTAATTCTAGTTGCTAGAAGCATGCTAAACGCAAAAGTAGTTGCAGTTAATTGCATTTCAATTGCCGCGGGTGAAAACATTTCATGCAGCATCTTGATAACTGCAGCTGAAGCAGCTGGCATTCCAAAAGCCCCAGTTACGCCGATCAAGATTGAGAGCATTGATTTACCACCAAATTTTTCAAGAGGAATAAACAGCTCAGTCAATGCCTTAAATCCGCCAGCACTTTGTACCAGATCCAGCATAGGTCCCAACAGGACAAAAATGAAGAATAGATGAAAGTTCTTTTTCATCCCTTCAACCAGTAATTCAAATATCCTACTTAATTTAACACCACCAGATAACCCAGTGATCAAAGCTAAAAATAACATGACAAATATTACAAAAGAAGTTTTTGCCTTAAAAGTCAAACCATAAACCACACAAGCAATAAAAGCCAGAATAAAAATTATTGTTGCTAGATTTTGTCGCTTACTCGGGATAAAACGTTCTTCGTTAGGATCATGAAAAAAAACTTCATGACTATATTGGCGCTGTAATTTTCCTGCCATAACCCAAGTTGTAATAAGTGTTACTAATGCAATCGGAATCGCAGCATGAGTGAGCATTGCACCATAACCGATACTAGTAACCCCAAGTAAGGCAACTACTGGTGGTGCAAATGGACCAAGGATTAGGGCTTCTTCACCAGCAGCTTGCATCAATACAGCCAGACTAGGACGTGATAATCCGACACTTGCTGCGATTGGGCGCAAAATTGGCGCGAGGATGGCGAGACCACCTGCTAAAGTTCCCAAGACCGCAACAATAACCACCGAAGATAAAACTACACCTATTTTTACCCTAGTCTGGGTGTTTACGCCAATACCATAAACAATTTTATGCACCATCGTATGGCTAACTTTAGTTTCATTAAGTACTTCGCCAAGACCACGACCAAGCATTATTATAAAACCAACCAAAGCCAGAAATGAACCTAATGCACTTTCCAGTACTTTACCAATTTCAAGCGGGGATGACCAGTTAAAAATAAATCCGATTCCAACGCAAATTGCCGTCGCAACCAATGGCTCTACATTCCTAAATACCAAAATTGCATAGATAACAATCACCGAAAGACTAGCTAACTGTAAATAAAAGTGCCAATCCATTTTACCCCCGAATAAATTAATTGAATGCTACCACCAAAATAGACCGCTAAAAATTGATTTTCAGCTAATTTATAGCTCTCTTATAGCTACAACTTCAAGACCATCAATACTATCTACTCCAAGGCCAGGATTTCCTGATAGACTCAAGGTTGCCCCATTAAGGGTAACGCCTCCAGCAACAGGGTTAGTTTTAATCATTGTAATCGGGTCAAGATCAACAAAACGGATGTTTGCACGACTAACAATAAAACTAGCCATCGCGGCAAGACCAATTGGTGACTCAAGCATACAACCAGCCATACAAGGAATACTGTGGCTAGTAGCAAGATCATAAACCCCACGAGCTGCATAAATCCCGCCTGATTTCATTAGCTTGATATTGATACCATCAGCTATGTTTTCACTGATAATTTTTACTGCATCGCGAATACCAAATACTGACTCATCGGCATAAATTGGTAATTTAGAATTATCACGAACATACTTTAAATTATCATAATCCCATGCTTTTACTGGCTGTTCAACCATAGCAATATTTACTTTACCTAAAACCAGTTGTTCAATGATATTAAGTGCAGATTTAGCATCCCACCCCTGATTAGCATCGGTAACAATATTGATGGCATCACCAACGGCATCGCGAATTGATTTAATCCGGATAATATCTTCATTAGGATTCAAACCAACTTTAATCTTGAGTGTTTCAAAGCCCTGACTAACAAAAAGTTTAGCATCAGCAACCATTTCAGATACATCCTTGACACTTATAGTCGTCAGAATTTTTACTTCAGGTTTACCACCGCCAAGGAGTTTATAAAGAGGGATCTCCATTCCTTTGGCAATCAGATCATGAATTGCAATATCAAATGCAGCTTTTGCAGAATTATTGTTTACAAGAGAAATATTTATCTCACGAAGGATATTTTCATAGTTATCAAGACTAGCACCTAGAAATTTATTTGCTAATAACTGTAGTCCGCCAACTATTGATTCTTGACTATCTCCAGTGATTACTGGTGTTGAAGCTGCCGAACCATACCCGATATGCCCTGTGTCTGTTTTTAGAATAACCACAATATCTTCAACATATTCTGTTCTACGTAGTGCAGTAATAAATGGGCGAATTAGTGGAATTCGCAATTTAGCAATGGAGATTTCGGTAATTTGCATCAATTTTCTTCCATTTTCAGCGGAATCGGTTTACCATTATCATCTATAGCTACGTAGGTAAAGATTCCTTTAGTAACCAGCCTCGATTCCCTAGTAGTATAATTATATGTCCATGTCTGTAAACTAACCTGAATAGACGTGCGCCCCCGTTTGATAATACTAGCGTAGCAAGCAACTAAATCGCCTACTTTTACCGGATTAATAAATGACATTCCTTCAATAGCAACTGTAGCAGCTCGCCCTGAAGATGATAGTGATTTGGCAACAATTGCTCCACCTAAATCCATTTGGGATAAAACCCAACCACCAAAAATATCGCCATTAGCATTGGTATCACCGGGCATGGCGATTGTTTGAATAACCAGCTCACCTTCCGCAGGAATTGATTTAACTGACATAATTTACACTCCAATTTGATCTCATACGATATTGTAATGCGGCTAGACTTTTATGTGTTTTAAAAGTAAAGACAATTACCTTCTTATCCTCAATATAACAGGTTTTTCAGGTTATTATTCAGACTCAGCAATAGCTTTTATTTGAACTAAATTTGCTAGACATCCATCCATATGACTATAAATATTCAATCAAAATAATTGCATATCTCATATAAAGCAAAAATGGGAATTAATTATGCAAAAATGGAAACATATTTAATTTTTGTCTAACCTATAATAGCTGTTTCAAGGCTTTGACTAGATCATACCTTGTATTTAGATTGACCTACAATATCTGCCATGTAGGTCACTTTTTTTATAACTATACGTAACATGATAAATCTAGCATTTTTTATCTATACAGCCTTCTAACTGTAATTTATCCGTCAAGATATTTTTTAGATTTAAATAGAGACTATCATTTGAAATAAACCCTGTTATCTGATAATCATCAAGTACCTTTCCGTTTTTATTTACAAAAACTATTGAAGGTGGAGCCAGTACTTTATACTTTTCAAGCAGGCTTTGGCTATTTTGATTATTTTCACTCACATCAACGCGCACCAGTTTAAACTGACTCATTAATTGATTAACTTTTGCATCATTAAAGGTTTTCAAATCCATTTCTTTACAGGCAATACACCAGCTAGCATAAAAATCAAGCATTACTGGCTGATGCTCATATTCAGCAGATTGTAGGATATGAAGCAAATCAATTTGATTATCGACAACCGTAAATCTTGAATCTTGTTCTACATGATGAAAGTAACCAAGGTTAACCGCAATAGCTAAAACTAAAATACTCACAATACTAGCTAGCGAATATTTCAATAATTCTCTCTTATGTATTCCATGAGCAATAATATAAATTAATGCAATACCCCAAGCCAGATATAGGATATGGCTATACATTTCTGGAATAATCCGCCCAAGCATATAAATTGCCATTAATAGCATAATCATCCCAAGCAGTTTTTTAACTAGCAGCATCCATAATCCTGCTTTTGGTAATAGCCGTTTGCCAAATACCGCAATTAGCATCAATGGTAATCCACTTCCCATGCCCATGGCAAAAAGACTACTACCACCTAACCAGACATTACCAGTGCTGCTAATATAAACCAGCGCCCCCGCCAAGGGAGCAGTCACACAAGGTGATAAAATCAGTGTCGAGATTGCACCTATCAGAAATGCACCAAATAATGAATGGCTATTATATTTATTCAAACGATTATTAATTTTATTTTGTAATCCAGCTGGTAACTGTAACTCAAACGCACCAAAAAGCGATAAAGCAAAAGTCATAAACAATATTGCAATGACCGAGATAACCCAAGTATTTTGTAAAAATACCGAAAGATTATAACCAAAAGTAGCAGCAATAACTCCACCAACAGAGTACGAAACTGCCCCACCAACGATATAGAAAAACGCAAGAAAAAAGCTTCGTTTCGTTGAAATATTATTCCCCGCAATAACCCCTGCCAGAACGGGTAATAATGGAAATACACATGGAGTAAAAGCAATTAATAAGCCCAAGACAAAAAAACTCGCAATAACTACAATTGGGCTATTCTGAAAGTAGCTAGCGATCTTTTCCGAGCTATTATCAGCAGCAAAAATCCCAGTACTTCGATTATCCTGTTTTGAACTGTCTATTTGCTGATTATCTAGCTTACCTGAAAAGTTAGCTAAATGGACATCAAGAGTAGCAGATTGTTCGGGATAACATAAATCAAGTCCTTTACACCCCTGATAATTAACCTTTAATTTTAATACTCCATTTCCAGCATCAGTAACAGGAATACGTATCGATGTTTTATGTTCATAAACCTTAAATTCACCAATATCTTTATCCTTAAGAATAATTGGATCAGGAAAAACTGGCTCCCCCAATTTAACATTACCAGCTTGATCTGGAATAATCTTAATCTTAATCTTATTCTGATAAATATGGTACTCATCAGCAATATTAAAATCAAGCCAGATAGCTACCGAGCTTTCAGCTCTAGCTGAAAGCTGAAATGCCTGCCAAGCTGGCAAAAAATCACTAGCCTGACACAGCGAATAAAAGATAGATAGGACAAAAGCAACCCAGCGCATATTTTTCACCTTGACATCAATTCTATTTTGCTAATTACGTTTATGGATATTCCAAGTTATAGCAAAGAAAAATATTGCGAGCACACTTGAAATTAAAAGCATAATAAAACCACTATCCCAGCCATGATTTTGTACTAGATACCCCATCAAAGCTTCAGCCCCCATGGTTCCAAAAAAATAGCCAAATAATCCAGTAAACCCGGCTGCTGTTCCACCAGCTTTTTTGGGTACTAGATCAAGTGCAGCAACACCAATTAGCATCACTGGCCCATAAATAAGAAAGCCTATTACACCCAAGGCAGCTATCGTAATCCACTGATTTGTAGATTGCCAATAAACAATCAGTCCAAAGAAAATCAGCACCATGGTTATAACCCCAAGTGGTGAACGCCGACCAGCAAAATACTTATCTGATAGCCAACCAACTAAAATAGTACCGGGAATCGCTGCCAATTCAAAAAAAGCAAATCCCATGCTACTATAAACATTGCTAAAGTGTTTAACTTTATTTAAATAAGTAGGTGCCCAGTTAAGAACTCCATAACGCACACAATAGACAAATACATTGGCTAATGCCATATACCAGACATTTTTATTAACTAGAACATAGCCAAATAAAATTTGTTTGGTTGTCATTTCCTGCTCACGATCTTTAAGATCATGTTCCACTTCGGCTAATGGAAAATCATTGCGATAGACTTCAATCGGTGGTAAACCAACTGATTGTGGGACATCTCTCCCAAAGAAGAGTACTCCACAAGCAATTACAATAGCAACCATAGCCGGCAGATAAAATAATCCATCCCAGTTACTAAATAACCCAACTCCGATTGCAACAATAAATGGTAATAATCCAGCACCAACATTGTGAGCAGTGTTCCAAATTGACATTTTGGTACCACGCTCAGAATCTGAAAACCAATGCGTCATTATTCTACCACATGGCGGCCAACCCATTCCTTGCACCCAGCCATTTAAGAGCATCAAACCAAATAATGCACCAAAGGTAAGAAATGAAGGCGCTAGAATATTGGTGAGTGCAGAGAGTATTAGCCCCAATGCCAAAAAATAACGTGGATTACTACGATCAGAAACATTACCCATAATAAATTTGCTCAAGCCGTAGGTAACCGCCAGAGCAGAGCCTAAATAGCCAACCTGCTCAATGGAAAATCCATCTTTAAGTAAATACGGCTTGGCTAATGCTAGCGTACTACGAACAAAATAATATGCCATATAACCAATATAGGCCGTCAGAAATAACTGCAACCGATATTTTTTATAGTTTACATCAATTTTATTATCCGGTAATGGCTGGATAAATTTTGCTGGTTTCAGGAATCCAATCATATAAGTTCTTTCAATACAAACTCTAAACTGGATTTTAACAGAATTTTTATAAAATGAACTATTTAACTAAAGGAAAAACAAAAGTTGTTGACTCCATCCGATCAGGATCTGAAGCAATCTTGGCTTTAATGATCTTGGGAATCACTGGTTTTAGATAAACTGGCTTTTTATGTTTTTGACGGTTATAGATAAAAACACCAATTAACAAAGCACAAACCAAAATAACAAGGATAGCAATGGCAGTTTGTCTTATACCAATCGGCTCTATTTTTTGTGGGTAATTATTTTTCATGGTAGCTAAAAAGCCCCGTTAAAACGGGACTTTTTAATATAAAACTAACGACTAAATACATCAACACGTTCACGAAGTTCTTTTCCTGCACGGAAGTAAACCACATGACGCTCGCCTGAATCAATCGCAACACCATGACGCGGGTTACGAACTTTACCTGCGGCACGATGTTTTAGTGAAAAGCATCCGAATCCACGAATCTCAATGCGCTTACCCGTTGCTATGCTTGAAGCCATTGTAGCAAATAATTCTTTGACAATAGCTTCAACTTCTTTACGACTTAGCTTCGGATAAAGCTCAGAGATTCTCTTAATAATATCTGAGCGATTCATAATTATCCTTGTGACAATTTATCCTGTAGTAAAGACCCCAAGTTAGTTGTACCAGCAGTTTTATCCGCCTGTTTAACTTTCTTGATTGCTTCAGCTTCATCTTTTGAATCTTTAGCACGAATTGACACTGTAATAGCACGAGTCTTACGATCAATATTCGTAATCATCACTTCAAGCTCATCACCAACATTAACTACCTTAGTTAAATCATCAACACGCTCAGAAGAGAATTCACGAGCAGGAAGAGTTGCATCAATTTCAGCAGCCAATTCAACAGTTGCCTGTTCTGCACTAACTTCTTTTACTGTAGCTTTAACTATAGAACCCTTATCATTAAGATTCAAGAAATTAGCATATGGATCATTATCAAGTTGTTTGATACCAAGAGCAATACGCTCTTTTTCAATATCAACTGACAAGATAACCGCTTCAATATCTTGACCTTTTTTATAGTTACGGATAGCAGCATCACCAGATAATGTCCAAGAAATATCAGATACGTGAACTAAACCATCGATCCCACCCGCAAGACCAATAAATAGACCAAAGTCAGTTATTGAACGGATTTGTCCAGCTACACGATCACCTTTCTGATTTTTCTCAGCAAATTCAACCCAAGGATTAGCCAGACATTGTTTCATACCAAGACTGATACGACGTTTTTCTGGATCAATCTCAAGAATTTGTACTTGAACTTCATCACCAAGTTTAACCAGTTTAGAAGGATTAACATTTTTGTTTGTCCAATCCATTTCTGAAACGTGAACCAAACCTTCAATTCCTGGCTCAAGCTCAACAAAAGCACCGTAATCTGTAAGATTTGAGATTTTTCCGTGTAAGCGAGTGCCAACAGGGAAGCGCTCAGCAACACCAAACCAAGGATCGTTAGAAAGCTGTTTCAACCCAAGTGAAACACGATGTTTTTCTTGATCAAATTTCAATACTTTAGCTTCAATTTCCTGACCAACAGTTAATACTTCTGATGGATGTTTAACACGTTTCCATGAAAGGTCTGTAATATATAATAGACCATCAATTCCACCAAGGTCAACGAATGCACCGTAGTCAGTGATATTTTTAACGATACCCTGTACAACATTACCTTCTTGCATTTTTTCTGCAATCGCTTTGCTATCTTCACCATTACGCTCAACAAGAACTGCTTTACGAGAAATAACGATATTATTGCGACGACGATCAACTTTAATAACTTTAAACTCTACTGGCTTAGTTTCGTATGGAGTGAAGTCACGTACAGTACGCACATCAATTAGTGAACCTGGCAAGAATAAACGTACATTTTTGTACATAACACCAAGACCACCTTTTACGCGACCATACACACCACCAGTTAGAACATCACCACGCTCTAATGCGCCTTCTAATTCTTCCCAAGCTGCGATACGACGTGCTTTATCACGAGATAGGCGAGTTTCGCCATAACCATCTTCAATTGCTTCAATAGCAACTTTTACTACGTCTCCAACTTTAACCTCAAGATTGCCTAATTCATCTTTAAATTCGCTAAGTGCGATTGATGATTCAGATTTCAAACCAGCTGTTACTGTTACATATTTATTATCAACAGCTACAACTGTTGCATCAATAACTTCACCTTCACGCATTTCAAGTTGTGCTAGGTGTTGTTCAAATAGGCTTGCAAAATTTTCCACTATGTTTAGGACCATAAAAAATAAAAAGTTAAACTTTGTTATAGACAGTATGCCCATAACTCCAAAATCAGGATTTCTGATACCACTCAGAGATAACTGCAATAGTTTCTTCTATAGTTAAATCAGAATTATCCAGAACTTTAAATGAAGAATCATATGACAATGGCGCAGTGCTTCTGTTTGAATCCTGCTCGTCTCGCGCAATGATATCTTGCAAAATAGCCTCTATTGTAACAGATTTATTAAATAATTGCAACTGCTTATAACGGCGTTCAGCACGTTTTTCGGCTGAAGCCGTCAAAAAGACCTTTAACTTTGCGGCTGGAAAAACCACACTACCCATATCCCGCCCATCAGTTACCAACCCTGGTTCTTTAGCAAAATCACGTTGAAACTGTAGAAGTCTAGCGCGAACTTCCGGAATTGAACTATATCTTGATGCCAACATACCAACGAATTCCTCACGAAGTGCGTCGGTAACATTTTCTCCGCCTAGAACCACGCCCAAATCAGTAAATTCGAGTTTCATGGTTGAAACCAACTCAATGACTTGATTTTCCCCCACTAAAGTATCACCGTAGTTACGATAAACCCACAACCCAAGCGCGCGATAAATTGCACCAGACTCCAAATAGTGAAACCCAAACTGCTTTGCCAACAATTTAGCAACGGTTCCTTTGCCGGATGAAGCCGGTCCATCAATTGTAATTACAGGAATCATAAAATTAATTGCCTCCA
>WBZO01006122.1_pt1 | contig 11819 bp, 11 predicted proteins | sample 5204261 | NCBI WGS metagenome assembly WBZO01 (sample SAMN12412400, study PRJNA552823) | activated sludge metagenome | isolation source: activated sludge from anammox sidestream of wastewater treatment plant... | place: USA: North Carolina | collected 2017-09 | reverse complement strand
TATACTACGGCGCAGAGTTCTCGCTCGCCTTTGCCCTCACGGTTCAACAGGCTGGGGTGCGGCTACGCTACATTAAGCCGCGATGTCCGGAGCAGAACGGCAAAGTCGAACGCAGTCATCGTGTTGACGAGGAGGAATTTTGGAGTCGCGCGACCTTCGACGGCTTGACATCAGCGGCGCAAGCCCTGCGTGCCTGGGAGCATCAGTATAACCACGACCGATTCTCCATGGCCCTCCAGGGCCTCACACCCGCTGAGAAATTGGCGACGTTCCTCTCGCCGCCAGCACCATCATCACCAACCACGCCATGCGCACACACGGGGGCCGCTGCTTGACAAGCCATTACACCGTCCTTGGGATGCTTTAAGTTTGGCCTGATGTTACCGATATTGATCAGGGCAATCTCACTCGCATTCTCGGATGGAGCACTCAGTCCGGCAAGATGAATTCACAACAGGCGGCTTAAGGGCTTTCCGCCAGAAGATTTAGCGCGCCATTTCTCTACTCGCTTCCTCGATGGAGCGTTCCAAACGACCATGGCACAACCCTATTATCATAAGCGATACAAATGGCTGCCGTTTGTTATCCCTGGGATCATCGTCATTATTATCGTGATGGCCCTGAGGTTCTTTGAGAGTGCGAAGACGCAGTTGCTCGCCAGCGCTGGTGAGCAACTGACCCTAGCAGCCACTCATATCGCACAAAAGCTCGACTTGGTCCTGCTTGAACGATTCAGAGACATTCAGCATATGGCTCATGCTGCAGTATTCCAGGGACAGGATACAGCTGCCATGACGAGCTATCTTGCCGAGATCAAACAGACCTACCCTCTTTATCATTGGATCGGGGTGACCGATGCCAAAGGACGGATTATTGCCACCACGGATCCTAACGCGCTCGGCAAGGACATCGATGCCGAGGCCAGGTTTAAGGTGATCTGGGATGGACGCGATATCGATATGCGTGAGGTATATCGTCCATCTCGGGTAGAAGACCGGCCGGCCATTGAATTTACCGCTCCGATTAGGGGCGCTGATGGCAAATTCAGGGGGGCTATCATAAGCCGAGTTGAGCTTCAGTTTTTGGAGGAGGTCATTGCACCGACCGTGGCAGCTCTTCAAGCGCTACAAGGCACGTCGACCCGCACCGAATACCAGATTATTAGTCGCGACGGCGATCTTCTCGCGGATTCACCCTTGCGACAGGAGCAGCAGGTCAACCTGCTGGTTGATGGTGTCTTGTCGGCAGAGCGTGTCTTCTCGAGCGCGCCCAACTATGTCGAAGAAGAACATCGACGCCGTCACGTAGCAGTGCTTACTGGCTATGCACACATGCCACCTCATAATGAGCTAGAAACGTTAGGGTGGGGCGTTCTGATTCGGGTAGACCGTGAGGCAGTCCTTTCGCCCATCCATTCGGCATTCGCGAAGGAAATTCTGTGGGGTGGTGGGCTCATCATCGCCCTGGTGGGAGCACTCTCGTGGGCGGTACGTCAATTAAGAGGGGAATGGCAGCGGGCAGAGAGTGCGAAGCAAGCCCTGACAGAAAGTCATGAAGTCTTCCAATTGTCTCTGGATGCCTTGACTTCCCATATCGCGATTTTAGATGAGCACGGCACAATTATATGTGTGAACAAAGCGTGGAGAGTGTTTGGAGAGCAGAATCGTCTGCGCGATCGGAATTACACAGTTGGGAGGAATTATCTGGACATTTGTGAGTCTTCGATCGGGGAGGGGGGGAAGGACGCCCAGCGCGTCGCCGATGGAATCCGTGCCATTCTCCGAGGAGAGCGGCGGGTTTGGAGTGGCGAATACACCTGCCATGGGCCGACTGAGCAACGCTGGTTTGTGATGCATATCACGCGCTTTGAATTGGGGCAGGCCATCAGACTCGTGGTGGCTCATGAGAATGTGACTGACATACATCAGGCCCTTCGGGCGCTTCGTGAGAACCAGGCTACAACGCAGGCCATTATTGGCAACGCATTGGACGCGCACATCTTAATGGACCAGGAAGGCATCATTGTCGGATGGAACGCTAGGGCAGAAGAGATCTTTGGCTGGCCTGAGGCGGAAGCACTCGGAAGGCGGTTGAGTGACATGATCGTGCCTTGTAACTACCGAGAGGCCCACGAACGCGGCCTAAGGCGTTATCTGGTGGACGGGAGTGGGCGACACATTGGCAGACGCATCGAAATTGAGGCTTGGCATAAGGAGGGCCGGTCGGTTCCAGTGGAACTTGCAATTACGGCTATCAAAAGGCCCAATGGTTTCTTATTCAGTGCGTTCGCCAGAGACGTGACCGAACGGGTAGAGCAACAGCGGCTTCAGACGATGGAGTTTAGAGTCGCCGAACTGCTTCTGCAGTCTGAATCGCTCGATTCTATAAGCCCGGGCATTATCAAGACCATCTGCGATCTGTTGGGGTGGAGGGTCGGTGTCTTGTGGAGGGTTGATGAAGAGTTGCGCATTTTACGTTGTGCGGAGAGTGGACAAGATTCTACAGGTGGTCTCGAATCATTCATCGAGCAAATCAGACAAACTACCTTCGCCGTTGATGCAGACCTTCCCGGTCGGGTTTGGAGGAGCGGGCAGGTCGAGTGGATTTCGGACGTGACGCAAGACTGTAATTTTACTCGTTCGAAATCCGCGGTCGCATGTGGCCTTCATGCAGCCTTGGTATTTCCGCTCCAAGTGGAGGGAAAGATACGAGGAGTGTTTGAGTTTTTCTCCACCGACGTTCGACAACCCAATCAAAAACTAATGGATGTCTTAAAAGGCCTGGCACGACAGGTCGAGCTCGTTGTGGCCCGAACAGAAGCACAGCAAGAGCTGAATCGGTCGCAAGCACGGTTATCCGCGATCCTCCAGATTGCGCAGGATGCCATTGTGTCGGTGGATGAATCCCATCAGATCATCCTGTTTAATCGTAGCGCCGAGGAGGTCTTCGGGTATACCGCAGAGGAAGCACTGGGGCAACCACTGACTCTATTGCTCCCGGCTCGATTTTGGGAGGGGCAGCGAAACAAGGTGAATGAACGCTCTTCTTGTGCGGAAACCTCGGAGAGGATGAGGCAGTCGATTGAAACTACTGGCCGCCGGAAGGGTGGGGAGGAGTTCCCGGTTGAAGCTAGCTTTGCAAGAGCGACGGTAGCGGGAGGAACTGTCTACACGACCACCTGCGGGACGTCTCATATAGCAAACATCAGGAACGTGTCCTTCGAGACGCCAAATCGATGGCTGAGCAGGCAGTCGCCGAAAAGACGGTGCTTCTTAGCAGAGTCGAGGCCTTTTTTGTCAGACTTACTGAAAACGGTGCGGTCTGCGAGTGGACAGGCCAGGCAGAGACGCTGTTGGGTATCCCCAGAACCCAAGCCTTGGGGCGTAGGTTTCAAGACCTTAATATTGAATGGAACTGGGGGAGCATCTGCGAAGCTGTAGAACAGACAGTCAAGACATTAGAAACCGTTCACCTAGAGAAGGTTCGACTGATCACAGAGGAAAAACGACAGCGATTTCTCAAGCTGGCCGTTTCTCCATTTTGCAACGATGCTGGCTCGGACGTGGTCCTCGTGGGGGAGGACATCACGGACCGTCTACTACTCGAACATGACCTAGTCCAGGCGCAAAAGCTTGAGTCCATTGGGCACTTGGCGGCTGGCATCGCGCATGAGATCAATACGCCCATACAGTTTGTCGGGGACAACGTACGTTTTCTGTCCGAATCCTTCATCGATATACTACGCGTGCTCGGACAATATCGCCAATTGCTTGCTGCTGCCAAACGGGGCGCCTGCTCTCCAGACCTCATGCACGCGTGTGATGCCGCCAACGATGCAGCGGATCTCGAATATCTGATTGAAGAAATTCCCCAGGCCATCGCGCAATCCGCGGAAGGCATTGACCGCGTGGCAAAGATTGTACGAGCGATGAAGGAATTCGCTTATCCGGGAAGTGAGGAGAAGGCATTGGTGAATCTGAACGATGCCATCGACAGTACAGTGACGGTCGCTCGGAATGAATGGAAGTACGTGGCGAATGTACACACAGAATTCGACCAGTCTCTGCCTCCAGTTCCTTGCCTGGTGGGAGAATTCAACCAGGTGGTGTTGAATATGATTGTAAATGCGTCACACGCCATTGCTGACGCAGTGAAGGGGACTGGCGAGAAAGGGATGATCACGATCCGCACTGATCATGTGGGGGATTTCATTGAAGTCCGCATCGCCGACACCGGTACAGGAATTCCGGAATCCATTCGCCACAAGATTTTCGATCCCTTTTTTACGACCAAAGAGGTGGGGAAGGGAACTGGGCAAGGCCTGGCCATTGCGCGTTCCGTGGTCGTGGACAAGCATGGAGGGGCTATCACGGTGGACAGTGAGGTGGGGAAGGGCACCACGTTTCTGATCCGCCTTCCGCTCAATTCCCCGCCCTCCCTCCCATCCAAAGCCGGTGCCATTTCCTGACACATTGCGACATATCCGCGGGCGGTTCACCGACGAGGCGTTCTTCGGAGAGAGATGTGCAAAATGAAACAGATCCTATTCGTGGACGACGAACCGAGGGTGCTAGAGGGATTGCGGCGGATGTTGCGTCCCATGCGTGACGAGTGGAATATGACTTTTGTCACCAGTGGGCCTGACGCGTTGGATATGCTAGCCCAAGCCCCCTTTGAGGTCGTGGTGTCCGACATGCGTATGCCGGGGATGGATGGGGCTCAATTGTTGAATGAGGTGCATCGTCGGTATCCACATATCGTCAGAATCGTGCTTTCCGGACAATCCGACCAAGTCTTGATCTATCGATCTATCGAAGCAACGCATCAATACCTGGGGAAGCCCTGCGACGCGGACATCCTGAAGCAGATGGTGATGCGGGCCTGTGCCTTGCGCGAAGCACTCGCGAGCGACACGCTGCGGGCGGTGGTGGCTGGTATGCAACAGATTCCCAGTCGACCAAGTCTCTATGACGAGATCAGGAAGGAGGCGGCCTCTGAGCACGCCTCGCTCAAGACGCTCGGTGCAATTATTTCTAAAGATATGGGCATGACTGCAAAAATACTTCAACTAGCTAATTCAGCCTATTTTGGGCTCCGGAGAAATGTCACGACTCCAGAACAAGCGGTGAATATGCTGGGATTGGATACAATTCAGGCCCTAGTGCTGACTGTGCAGGTATTTTCGTCGTTTCCCTCTGGCGGGGACTCGTTTATCAGCATGGATCGCCTATGGACGGAAAGCTTAGAGGCCGGGGCTTTGGCCCGTGCAATTGCGAAGGCCGAACAAGCATCTGCCGTGATGGCCGACCAGGCTTACATAGCTGGGTTGCTCCATGATGTGGGGACCTTGGTATTTGTGGCCAATGTGAGGGAGCAATACAACGCCGCATTTAGCGCAGCCCACGATAAAAACCTCACCCTGTCGGAGTTAGAGCGTCAGGAGTTCGGGGCCACACATGCTGAGATCGGTGCCCACCTGCTGAGACTCTGGGGCTTGGTCGATCCAATTGTGGAGGCGGTGGCGTTCCATCACTGCCCGGGAGAGTGCATAGGAGAGACGTTTAGCCCGTTGACCGCAGTGCATGTGGCGAACGCACTGCTGCGAGAACAATCCGCGCAGGGAGGGGCGAATATGCCGTCTGAGATCGATCTCGCCTACCTAGACAAACTTCATATGACTGATCGGCTAGAGTACTGGCGAGAAGTGGCCAGCACGGTTCAGAGGGAGGGGAAGAAGGAGAGCAAACATGGCTGACCGGATTCTCTGTGTGGACGACGATCTCAACATTTTGGAGGGTTTCAAGCGCCAGCTTCGCAAAGAGTTTACGTTGGAGACGGCTGTCGGACCTGAGCAGGGTCTTCGAATGGTTACGGAACAGGGGCCCTTCGCCGTGGTGGTATCTGATCTCAGGATGCCGGGGATGAGTGGGATTGAGTTCCTTGCAAGAGTACGCAACCACGATGCCGACACCGTCCGTGTTCTACTGACGGGAAATGCCGAACTCAGAACGGCGATCGAAGCGATTAATGAAGGGCAGATCTTCCGATTCCTGACAAAGCCCTGTACGCCAGACGTTCTCGGCAAGACGCTCAGGGCCGCGCTGGTACAGCACCGTCTGATCATGGCAGAACGCGAGTTGCTGGAACAGACGCTGAGCGGGAGTATTCGAGTGCTATGCGAAATCTTAGCGTTGGTCAATCCTGAAGCCTTTGGGCGATCGTCGCGCATTACCCACTATGCGGAGTCAATGGCAAAGCATCTCCACGTGTCCGAGATCTGGACGATCAAGACGGCTGCCATGTTGTCTCAAATCGGTTGCGTTATCTTGCCTGAATCGGTCCTAAAAAAGGTGTATCGAGGAGAGATACTGACGCGCGAGGAATCGGAGCTGTTTAATCAGCATCCGTTCGTGGCGTCGGATCTAATCGCAAAGATTCCCAGGATGAAACGTGTGGCGGAGATCATTAGATACCAGGACAAATGCTATGACGGATCTGGAGTAGCAGGGGATACTCGAGAAGGGGTTAAAATCCCTATGGAGGCGAGAATTTTGAAAGTCGCCCTGGATTTCGATGCGCTCGAATCGGCCGGAAAGACAAAAACCCAGGCATTCGATGAGATCAAGAAACGTAAAGGCTGGTATGACGAGGAAATTGTTAAGGCGCTAAAGACAGCGTTTGCCCAAGAAATACAATATGAAGTGCGGACAGTGGTCATTGCAGATCTCCGCCCAGGTATGGTTTTGAATGAAGATCTGAAATCATCGGACCACGTCCTTCTGTGCGCGAGGGGGCAGGAAATAAATGCGTCTACCATTATGCGATTGACCAACTATTCAAAAACGATCGGCGTTCGGCAACCTTTCGATGTACTCGTGACCATTGGCCAGGACTCGGCCGACGTGGATTGATCAAAGCGCTTCCCCTGTTCCAGGGGCATAGCTCGCGTGAAGCAACCCAATGATCTGGAACCTATGTCATTCGTTCATTGAGGGGGACAGCAGGTCCGCAGAGTTATTCGCCGCGAGCCTAACACCGTCGAGTCCAGACCGCAAATTTACAATTGATGCTGTGATATAGGCGCATAATCGTGGCTAATCTGGCCTCCGCTCCCGAGGCGGAATCGGATTTGTTTTTTTCGTGACTCAGACGTTATTCCACACAGCAGGCTTATCCTGTATCTTCCGAATCTCGGATCCTCGGAGGGAGCAGTGAGTCGAAATAGTTCGGAGCGAAGGTGCGCCCGCATTCGTTGCAGTGCCATTCCGGTCTTGGTGGAACACTGCGTCGACCCAGAGCGTCTGGCGTGATCAATAGGCGTTCTGGCACGAGGAGAGTTCGACAGACGGGGCAGTAATGGAAGGGCGCTTCACGCCTCATCGTCCGCACTGTCCGCACTTGTAGATGGTCCGAGGACATAGCTCTCCACGCCGATATGTGCTTGGATGAGGCCTGCTGAGCCAGCTGCTTCTCGCGTTCACATTGCTCCTTCATCTTCGGGTATCGATGTCGGCCATTCGGAGGGGTATAGCGCTCCAAAGGTCTGATGAATTCCAGAAGGGTTCGTCATGCAGGTATCTGACCTCTTTGTAGGATTAATTGGCCCCTCCTGAGCTCAGTCCCGCAAGCATTATTAAGGCAGGGCTCTTTGGGATGTGTGAGCAAAAATACGATCGAGGATCCGGACCACTGTCGAGACGGAGAAGGGTTTGGACAAGATTTCCGTGGCGCCGCGTGTTAACGCCACCTTCAAATAGTCCATGGTGCCGGATGCCCCCGAAATAGCCAGTATGGGGACCTGGGGATTAGTCCGACGTAAAGCTTCAATAACCTCCAGGCCATCGCGCTCAGGCATATAGAGATCAGTGATGACTAGATCCGTTGGCGCCTTTCTGAAGGCGTTCACGCCTAGGCGGCCATTGGCAGCTTCCTGTACAACATACCCAGCTTCACGCAGTCCCTCACCAAGGACGGCTCTTAGAGCTCTGTCATTGTCAATAATTAGAATGGACGTCATGTCGGCAATATCCGTCATGAGGGAGGCACAGTTTGGCTCATCGTCGATTGTTGAGTTATCGTACAATTCCTCTCACGTGCGAGCAACTAGGCTCGTGACTAGGGCCACACCTTCGATAGAGAGACGAGTGCCTTCCATCGAATGGAGTGGTTGCGAAATCATGCGAGCGCTAGTGTCTAAAAATAGGTCATAACTGCACGCATGCTCATCTCTTGTCCCCGAACAATACGCAAACTTTCTCTGAGATCGATATCCACTATGCTTGCATCCTGTGCCAGGAGTATATCCCATCCCAGAGTTCGTTCAAGAGAATGTATGGATAGTTATATATGTCTGTGGCCCTGGCGACCTCCCCCCTTGATTGAGTAGCACAATGATTTAGAGTTCAATCCCTTCAGGAAAGGAGATTGGCAATGAAGAAGCGGTTTTCCGAGGTCCAGATCATTGGGTTTTTGCGGGAGGCGGAGGCCGGGGTCGCGGTCAAAGATCTGTGTCGACAACATGGAGTCTCCGAAGCCAGCTACCGCCTCTGGCGGAGCAAGTTCGGCGGCATGACCGTGCCAGACGCCAAGCGGCTGAAGGCCCTGGAGAAGGAGAATACCCGGCTGAAGAAGTTACTGGCGGAGGCGCTGCTGGGGCAGGTGTCAAGGGTCACCCAACAAAATCGGCATCGCTGTGGCGGTTGAGGTACTCCGACTCGCCCGTGAGCGGAGGCACGTGACGCCTCGTGCGCTGCTTCACTATGCCCGCCTTGCCGAGTTGAATGTGTGATGCGTCCCTATCTGGAGGCGCTGGCATGACGGCCCGTCACCCATCCAATCTGCCCGCTTCTATTCACCAGCGGCTGCTCAACCTCCAGCAAAATGTCTCCTGGATGCACCGGCCGTATGCCATTCTTCACCATGACATTACTCCTTTAGTGAGAATCCGTGATCTCGACATTGTGGGCCCCATTAGTTATCCATCTGAAACAAATGCCCCATTGGTCGTTGATGCTGATGCTGGGCTGCCCCGTACGATCACCTTTCAGTTTCTCCAATCGATTTCCTGGAGGCGCCCGTTTTGTCGGCGAACTTCAGAGACCAGACATGAGGCTGGCGTGCCAAAAGTACGGCGGGCCGTAGCGGGCAAAGCGGGATGTCGGAGTGAAACGGTCACGTTCGGACAAGCTTGATATGGCATTGACAGCATATGGCTTGCATGACATAGTATCGGGGTGAGTTGGATTGTTGAGATGAGTGATGAGTTTGAGCCAGAGTTCGACGCTCTCCTCGAAGACGTGCAAACGGAGCTATTGGCGTTGACCCGTCTCCTGCAGCAATTCGGCCCGCATTTGGGGCGACCACGCGTGGACACGCTGAACGCCTCACGCCACGCGAATATGAAGGAACTCCGGTTCAGCGCGGTTGGGGGCGAGTGGAGAGTCGCGTTCGCCTTTGACCCGAAGCGAAAGGGGATACTGCTGGTTGCAGGAGATAAATCAGGGGGCAGCGAAAAGCGGTTTTATCGCGAGCTGATCCGGAAGGCCGATGACCGTTTTGACGCGCATCTGGCGCGACTGAAGAAGGGAAGGGGGTAAGCATGGCCACGAACGTCGAGGACAAAATCAAGAAGTTGCGCCCTCTCCAGCGTAAGAAGGTTGAGACTCGCGCCGCTGAGCTGATTGCCGAGGAAATGACCTTGCGGGAACTGCGGCACGCGCGCAAGCTCACGCAGGTTCGAATGGCCAAGAAGCTTGGGATCACGCAGGATAGTGTGTCGCGCCTCGAACAGCGAAGCGATCTCCTCCTGTCCACGCTTAGAAAGACCATCGAAGCCATGGGCGGGAACCTGTCTCTTGTGGCCCAATTCCCCGACCGTGAGCCGGTGAGGCTGTCCGGTATCGCCGAAGATAATTCAGAGTCGAAGCCCACAAGCCGACGGCACGCGCTGGCGTAAATCGTCGGCTGCTGAGTGCTCGTGCCTGTGAAGCTCCCCCGCCTATCTGCTGTAATACTACATTGGTGTGGCACAGTTCCGCAGAGTTCTCATCTCACCGATTCATTCTACTGTCACAGAAGAGACGGAGCATAGTGCCGATTCTCATTACCGACGTATTCCGAATTTTGTGCGAGTATATTTCGTCACCAAGAAACTCGACGAATTCGTAGACGACCACATTCGCAAGGGTAAACTCACCGTCCACTCAACACGACTCTTGCGCTGGATTCCGCCAATGCTGAGCCAGAATTTGCGCGGTCAAATGGACGGATGCGCGAGATAGAACGGTTGGCTCCCAGAGGGGGCTCCGGAAATTCGGACAGTGTGATCAGTGGTAGCCTGGCTTCAGCAAAGCCACCGCGAGGTGGCGACACAAAGGAGCGAGGTAATGAAGAGGACGAGACGGAACCACGGAGCGACCTTTAAGGCCCAGGTGGCCTTGGCCGCAGTCAAAGGTGACAAGACGGTGGCTGCATATTCCGCTGAATCCGGCCGCCGATTCCGAGCGAATCCGGCCACCCCTCGGAGCCCCGCGACGCAGGGCCTCAGTGCTCGGTCTTGAGTGGCCGACTTCCGTCCGATTTTGCCAGCCGTTTGCGCATCGATTCTCCCTTGAGCGTGATCTTATAGGCATTGTGCACGAGCCGGTCAAGAATGGCATCGGCGAGCGTCGGCTCCCCGATCGCCGCATGCCAGTGATCGATTGGGAGTTGACTGGCTATGATAGTGGCCCGCCGTCCATGCCGATCGTCGAGGAGTTCCAACAGATCGCGGCGATGCTCGTCGGTTAAGGGAGCCAAGCCCCAATCATCCAGGACCACGAGGTCGGTCTTGGCGAGACTCCGGAGCACGCGCCCATAGCGGCCATCGCCTTTGGCGATCGCGAGTTCCCGGAAGAACCGCGGGAGTCGCAGATACAAGGCGGAGCAGCCCAGCCGACAGGCCATCTGGGCCAGCGCACTGGCCAGGTACGTCTTGCCCGCACCCGTGGGGCCCACGATCAACACATTGTCGTGACTGCGAATCCACTGGCCGGTCGCCAGTGCGGTGATCACCGTTTTGTCGAGGCCACGCGGGTGGCGATAATCGAGATCTTCCAACGTGGCGCTGCCGGGGAGCCGGGCCTGAGCGAGGCGGCGGGTCAGACGGCGATTCTCTTGCATCGTCCGCTCCCGATCGACTAACAACCCCAGCCGTTCCTCGAAGCTCAGCCGCTGCACGTCGGGCATCTCCAGTTGTTCCGTCAGGGCGGTGGCCATGCCGGTGAGCTTCAGGGCCTCCAGTGTCGCGAGTGTGAGATGGCGTAACATCAGACTCCTCCTTCGTGGTGTTGGTAATAGGTGGTGCCGCGGAGATGGTCGTGTGCAATTGGGAGGGGGACCGTCGGAACCGGCTCGGGGAGCGGCTGCTGATCGAGTCCGGTCTTGAGGATCGACTGGACACTCTTGTAGGCGATGGCGTCAATCGCCTGGGCGCGGCGACACGCGGCCTCCACCCGCGCTGGGCCGTAGAGGCGTTCCAGCCGCAAGACCCCGAGGCACGAGCGATAGCCTTGTTCGGGATGCCGGCGGCGGGTCAAGAGCGTATTCACCACCGCCGCCGTGGCGGGCCCAATGGTCTCCGCCCACTGAATCAGCCGTGACGGCGACCACTGAAATATCTTGTTGAGAGTGGGCCCCCTGCATGGACTACAGTCACAAGCCATCACCAGGAGGGATCCCATGCGATTGATCACGACGAAGGAACTGAGAACGCTGAGCATCGCCACACGACATCATCACCTCATCAACAGTCGGCTGGCGATCTTGCGCTATGCCGACGA
>WBZO01006119.1_pt1 | contig 11823 bp, 8 predicted proteins | sample 5204261 | NCBI WGS metagenome assembly WBZO01 (sample SAMN12412400, study PRJNA552823) | activated sludge metagenome | isolation source: activated sludge from anammox sidestream of wastewater treatment plant... | place: USA: North Carolina | collected 2017-09 | reverse complement strand
GGTGACCGGCACGGCGCAGGCGACACGCGACGCCGATTGGATCGGGCGCAACATGCCGGCCGGGGCGCGCGCGGCCCTCACCGACGTGACGGGGGCCTACGCGGTTCTCGCGCTGATGGGGCCGCGCGCCCGCGCCATCCTCGCCACCCTGACGCGGGCGCGGCTCGACAACGAGGCGTTTCCGTTCGGGGCGATCCGCGAGATCGGCATCGGCACCGCGACGCTGCTCGCCTCGCGCCGCACCTATGTCGGCGAATTGGGCTGGGAGCTCTATGTGCCGACCGAATTCGCCGCGGCCGTCTATGACGCCATCGTCGAGGCGGGGAAAAGGGAGGGGCTGCGCGACGCCGGCTACTACGCGATCGAATCGCTCCGTCTCGAGAAGGGGTATCGCGCCTGGGGGCGAGAACTCACGCCGGACCGCAACCCGTTCGAGGCGGGGCTCGGCTTCGCCGTGCGGCTCGACAAGGGCGACTTCATCGGCCGCGACGCCTTGCTGGCAGCGAAGCGGCAGCCCCCGGCGCACCGGTTGCTGAGCTTCGTCGGTACCGCCCCGGACACGCCGCTCGCGCATGGCGGGGAGCTGATCATGCGCGACGGCAAGCGTGTCGGCGAGGTGACGTCGGCGGCGTATGGGCACACCGTCGGCGGCATCGTCGCGCTCGGCTACGTCGCGACCGGCGGCACGGCGCTCGACGCCGCCGCGCTGGCGGACGCCCGCTTCGCCATCGCCATCGCCGGCGAGCACGTCCCGGTTCGCGCCTCCCCGCGCCCGCCCTACGACCCGCAAGGCGAGCGCATTCGAGGGTGAGCGTTGCAGCGGCCGCAGTTACTTTCTTCGCGCAGACGCGGTAAATGACGCGCTTCGGTGGCGGCCGCGACGCGAAGGGGGGATGGGTGCTGTTGCGCCAGACTGTTGTGGGGACGCAGTTCCGGACGCAAAACCGCTCCGTGCTTTCGCTGGAACTGCTCTAGCATGGATCCTCTCGTTTTCGCGGCGGTGCTGGTCGCGGCGGCGTGTCATGCGGGCTGGAACGCGCTGATCAAGCTGCGGCTCGAGCCGTTCACCGCGATGACGCTGATCGCGATCGGGTCGCTGGTCATCGTCCTGCCGGCGACGCCGTTCCTCGGGCCGGTGCGGCCGGAGGCGTGGCCGTGGGTCGGCTTGTCGGTCTCCGTGCATGTCGCCTACTTCATCGCGCTGAGCGAAGCCTATCGCCACGGCGATATCGGGCAAGTCTATCCGATCGCGCGCGGCACGGCGCCGCTGTTGACCGCGCTGGTCAGCAGCCTCGTGCTCGGCGAGACGCTGCGGATCGGCGCCTGGACCGGCATCCTGCTGCTTGCCGGCGGCGTGTTCCTGATGTCATTGCGCGGCGGGCGCGACATCGCCAAAATCAACGGTCGTGCCGTCGCCTTCGCGCTGTTCACGGCGGTGACGATCTGCGCCTATTCCGTCGCCGACGGGACCGGTGCGCGCATTTCCGGCAACCCGGTCGCCTATATCGTGTGGCTGTTCGTCGCCGACGGCCTGATGATGATGGTGCTGGTGCTGCTGCGCCGCGGCCCGTCGGCCTATTCGCAGATGCCGCCATACTGGGTGAGCGGCCTCGTCGGCGGCGTGCTGTCGCTTGCCGCCTACGGCATCGCCATCTGGGCGATGACGGTGGCGCCGATCGCCATCGTGGCGGCGCTGCGCGAGACGAGCGTGCTGTTCGCGGCGGCGATCGGGGTGATCGTCCTCAAGGAGCCGTTGCACGCGGCGCGCGTCGTCGCCGCCGTTCTCATCGTCGCCGGCCTGACGCTGATCCGCTTGGCGTAGGGCCGCGAGGCTACGGCGTGACCGGCTTGCCGGGCGCGACCTCTCCGGCGTCGTCGCCCGCGCGCACGCGCAGCCGGCTGTCGCGCAGCTCCCCCGCCGCTTCGAGGATCGGATAGGCGACGGAGGTCAGGTGCCCGTTGATGCGCTTGAGGTCGCGCACGACGTCGAGGTGGATCGACGACGTCTCGATCGATTCCGGGCGCCCCTCGCGCAGGCGGGCGAAATGGCTGTCCGCGGCGCTGAGCTCGGCGCTGCGCATGGCCGCCTTTTCGGCGAGCAGGCGGCGCGCCAGCACCACGTCGCGCGTGGCGAAGACGTTGAGCGCGAGCCGCATATTGTCCATCACCTGGCTGTGGATGCGGCGGATGTCGTCGCGGCCCTCGGGCGAGAATGCATACTGGTTCTTGATCTTCTTGGCGGCGAGCTCCATCAGGTTCTTGTCGATGATGTCGCCGACATGCTCGAGATTGGTGGTGAAGGTGAGAATCTCGGCGTGGCGCTGGCTCTCCTCGTCGGTCATCTCCGCCTTCGACGCCTTGACGAGATAGAGCTTGATCGCCTCGTGCAGCTCGTCGACGACATTGTCGGACTTCTCGACCTCCTTCATCAGCTTCGGGTCCGACTTCTCGAACACGACCAGCGCCTGCCGCAGCATGTCGGCGACGCGGTCGCCCAGATGCAGCGTTTCGCGCAGCGCGCAGGCGAGCGCCTCCGACGGGGTGTCGAGCACATGCGGGTCGAGGTGGCGCGGCTTGCCGCTGTCCGCGACTTCCGGCGCGTCCGGCAGCAGATAGGTGGTGAGCTTGGAGAACAGGCCGGTGAACGGCAGCAGGATCAGCGCGGCGACGATGTTGAACGCGGTGTGGAAGTTGACCACCATGCGCGCCTGGTCGGCCTCCAGCATGGCGAAAACATCGGCGGCGTATTTGACGAGCAGGATCGTCGGGATGGCGACCGCGGCGCGCATGAGGAGATTGCCGACGGCGACGCGCTTGGCGGCGGGCGGAGAGTTGGCGAGCCCGGTCAGCGGGGCGACGGCGCCGCCGACATTGGCGCCGAGGACGAGCGCGAAGGCGAGCGGCATGGGGATCGCCTGCCCGGCGGCGAGCGCCATCACCAACAGTACCATGGTGAGGCTCGAATGCATCACCCACGTCGCCGCGGTGGCGAGGATGAAGCCGAACACCGGATCGCCGGCAAGGCCGGCGAGCACCGAGGCGAAGGTTGGCGAGTCGCGCAGCGGCTGCGCCGCGACCCGCAGGTGATAGAGCGAGAGCAGCATCAGGCCGAAGCCGATGGAGATGCGGGCGACCGCGCGCACCTTGTCGTTTTCCGCCGCCATGAAGGTGAACACGCCGAGGCCGACGGCGAGCGTCCACAGCCAGACGATGTCGAACGAGAAGAGCTGTGCGGCGAGCGTCGTGCCGACATTGGCGCCGAGCATCATGATCAGCGCGATCGGCAGGACGACGAGCCCGCGCGCCGCGAGCGAGGCGAGGAGGAGGGCGGTCGCCGTCGAACTCTGCAGCAGCCCGGTGACGCCGAGGCCGGCGAGGAAGGCCGCGCCCTTGGTCTGGACGTGGGTGGTGAGGATCTGGCGCAGAGCGGCGCCGAACGCGCGCGTCATTCCGGTCCGGACCATGCGGACGCCCCAGAGCAGGAGGGCAACGCTGCCGAGGATAGAGGCGAACAATTCGGTGCCGAACATTCCGGGTTGGGTGTCCTCGTAGGTTTGGGATGACGCGGTGGCTTACACCCGGCGCACTCCGCACTGTAGGCCGGAACGGATGCGGTAAGAAGTGGTCACCTCGGAAGCTTGTTCCCGTTCTTGTGGCGGCGGGACCTCCAATCTCCTCGATACCTCCAATCTTCTCGATATAGTCGCCGATCTGTGGATTGCCCGCGGCGGGAAAATTCCTGTCACAGGGGCGCGGTACGCTCTTGTTGTTGACCGATTTTGTGGTATTTTGTGGGCGCGTGTCAAAGGATGCAAGAGGGATGGAACGCATGTCGCGCACGGCCGCTCCCGCCGCTTCCGAAACCGGCGATCCGCTGCTGCTCACGCCCGGGCCGCTGACCACCTCGAAGCGGGTGAAGGAGGTGATGGTGCACGACTGGGGATCGCGCGACGCGACCTTCCTGCGCATCAACACCGAGGTGCTGGAGCGGGTGCGCGACATCGTCGGCGGCGGCGACGATTTCGTCACCGTGCCGATGCAGGGCTCCGGTACCTTCGCCGTCGAGGCGATGCTGACCACCTTCGTGCCGCGCGACGGCGGCGTGCTGATCCTCGTCAACGGCGCCTACGGGCACCGGGCGAAGAAGATCTGCGACATCGCCGGGCGCAGGGCGGTGGTGCACGAGACGGCGGAGGACACGCCGCCCGACCTCGCGGCGGTCGAGCGCATGCTGCGGGAGGACAAGGCCATCACCCATGTCTTCGCGGTGATGTGCGAGACGACCTCCGGCATCCTCAATCCGATCGCCGAGATCGGGGCCATCGCCAGCAGGCACGGCCGGCGCTTCCTCATCGACGCCATGAGCGCGTTCGGCGCCTTGCCGCTCGAGGCCGGCCGCGTGCAGTTCGACGCCGTGGCGGCGTCCTCCAACAAGTGCATCGAGGGCGTGCCGGGCCTCGGCTTCGTCATTTGCCGCAAGGCGGCGCTGGCGAAGACGGCGGGGCAGGCGACGACGCTGGTGCTCGACCTGCACGACCAGTGGCGCAACTTCGAGAAGACGGGGCAGTACCGCTTCACGCCGCCGATCCATGTGATCGTGTCGTTCCACCAGGCGCTGGAGGAGTTCCTGGCCGAAGGCGGCGTCGCGGGGCGCGGCGCGCGCTACGCGGAGAACGGCCGCGTTCTCATCGACGGCATGCGCACGCTCGGCTTCGAGCCGCTGCTGCCCGACCGGCTACAGGCGCCGATCATCGTCACCTTCCACATGCCCGCCGATCCGCGGTTCGTCTTCCAGACCTTCTACGACAAGCTGAAGGAGCGCGGCTACGTCATCTATCCGGGCAAGCTGACGGTGGCCGACAGCTTCCGCATCGGCTGCATCGGCCGCATCGACGCCGGCCATATGCGCGGCGCACTCGCGGCGGTCCGCGACATCCTCGCCGAGATGGGCGTGAGCTCGCCGAAGCCGGCCAAGGCAGCATGATCGGAACGGCCTGATCGAGGCGGCGGTGCTGGAGCCCGATGCGTTTTTACGAGGCGGAGAAATCCTATGAACGATAGCCGCAGCGACATCCGTCACGTCACCGCCAACGGGCGCAGCTACAGGTTTCCGACGACGCCGACGGTCGCCGTCTGCATCGATGGGTCGGAGCCCGGCTACATCGAGCGCGCGATCGAGGCGGGCGTGGCGCCGAACTTCGCGCGGCTCATGGCGGAAGGCTCCAACCTCACCGCCCGCTCGGTGATCCCGAGCTTCACCAACCCCAACAACATCTCGATCATCACCGGCCGCCCGCCGGCGGTGCACGGCATCGCCGGCAACTACTTCTACGACCCGAAGACGGGGCAGGAAGTGATGATGAACGACGCCAAGTTCATGCGCGCGCCGACCATCATGCAGGCGTTCCACGACGCCGGGGCGAAGGTCGCCGTCGTCACCGCGAAGGACAAGCTGCGCACCCTGCTCGGCAACGGCCTCGATTTCTCGACCGGGCGCGCCATCGCCTTCTCGTCCGAGAAGGCCGACCAGGCGACGCTCAAGGACAACGGCATCGCCGACGTGTTGCGGCGCGTCGGCAAGCCGGTGCCGGAAGTCTATTCCGCCGACCTGTCCGAGTTCGTGATGGCGGCGGGCGTCGAGCTGCTCAAGCGCGAGCGGCCGGACGTGATGTATCTGTCGACGACGGACTATGTGCAGCACAAGGCGGCGCCCGGCTCGGCGATCGCCAATTCCTTCTACGCGATGATGGACCGCTATGTCGGCGCGCTCGACGCGCTCGGCTGCGTGCTGGCGCTCACCGCCGACCACGGCATGAACGACAAGCACCTGCCGAACGGCGAGCCGGACGTGATCTACCTGCAGGATCTGTTCGACGCATGGCTCGGCCGGGACAAGGCGCGGGTCATCCTCCCCATCACCGATCCTTACGTGAAGCACCACGGGGCGCTCGGCTCGTTCGCCACGGTGTATGTGCCGCAGGGCGTCGCCGCCGGCGAGTGGATCGAGAAGCTGCGCGGCGTCGAGGGCATCGACCAGGTGCTCGGCCGCGACGAGGCCTGCGCGCGCTTCGAGCTGCCGCCGGACCGCGTCGGCGACATCGTCGTCACCTCGACGATCCACAAGGTGCTGGGAACGAGCCGTGCCCGCCACGACCTCTCCGGGCTGACGGAGCCGCTGCGCTCGCACGGCGGCCTGACCGAGGAGACGGTGCCGATGATCGTCAACCGCAAGACGGCGCTGCCGGCGGAGCGCCGCCTGCGCAACTTCGACGTGTTCGACGTGGCGCTCAACCATGTCGTCGCGTGATGCGTGACGCGTGACGCGGCATTCCGGCGCGGCGCCTAGCGGCCGGCTGAAGGATCGGGCGGAGGCAATGACGACGCCATGAACGTGCAGACCAACGTGCAGGCCAATATGCAGACCAACGTCCAAACGAACGTCCGGACGCCGTCCGCGCCGGGCAGGGTGATCCACGAGGCGATGCGCATCGCCGGCAAGCGGGTCGAGACGGACGCGACGCTGGAGGTGCGCAATCCCTATACGGGCGAGGTCGTCGGCACCGTCCCCGCCGCCAGCCCGCAGCATGTGCGCGAGGCGTTCGCCAAGGCGAAGGCGTTCAAGCCGAAGCTCACCCGCTACGAGCGCCAGCAGATTCTGCTGCGCACGGCCGAGTTGCTGCGCGAGCGCAAGGAGCAGTTCGCGCGGCTGATCACGGCCGAATCCGGCCTGTGCTGGAAGGACTCGCTCTACGAGGCGAGCCGCGCCTACGACGTCTATTCCTTCGCCGGCCAGCTCACCATCAGGGACGACGGCGAGACCTATGCCTGCGACATTTCTCCGCAGGGCAAGGCGCGCAAGATCTTCACCACGCGGCAGCCGCTCGGCGGGGTGATCTCGGCGATCACGCCGTTCAACCACCCGCTCAACATGGTGTCGCACAAGCTGGCGCCGGCGATCGCGACCAACAACCGCGTCGTGCTCAAGCCGACGGAGCTCACGCCGCTCACGGCGCTGGCGCTCGCCGACGTGCTCTACGAGGCCGGGCTGCCGGCGGAGATGCTCTCGGTCGTCACCGGCAATCCGGCGACCATGGGCGACGCGATGATCACCGATCCGGACGCCGACCTCATCACCTTCACCGGTTCCGTCCGCGTCGGCAAGTACATCGCCGAGAAGGCGGGCTATCGGCGCATCGTCCTCGAACTCGGCGGCAACGATCCGCTGATCGTCATGGAGGACGCCGACCTCGACAAGGCGGCCGAGCTTGCCGTCGCCGGCGCGACCAAGAACTCCGGCCAGCGCTGCACGGCGGTCAAGCGCATCCTGGTCGTCGAGAGCGTCGCCGAGGCGTTCTCCGAATGCGTCGTCGCCAAGGCGAGGAAGCTCAAGGCCGGCGACCCGATGGACCCGGCGACGGATGTCGGCACCGTGATCAACGAGAAGTCGGCGGCGCTGTTCGAGCGGCGGGTCGAGGACGCGGTGGCGCAGGGAGCCAGGCGCCTCTACGGCGAGAGGCGCGCCGGGGCGCTGTTCCCGCCGACGGTGGTCGATCACATTCCCTACGCATGCGAGCTGGTGCGGGAGGAGACGTTCGGCCCGGTGATCCCGATCATCCGCTGCCCGGACGATATCGGCGCCGTCATCAAGATCTCCAACGCGACGGCCTACGGCCTGTCGTCGGGCGTCTGCACCAACCGGCTCGACTACATCACACGCTTCATCAGCGAACTGGAGGTGGGCACGGTGAACGTCTGGGAAGTTCCCGGCTATCGGATCGAGATGTCGCCCTTCGGGGGGATCAAGGATTCCGGGCTGGGCTACAAGGAGGGGGTGGTCGAGGCCATGAAGAGTTTCACCAACGTGAAGACCTACTCGCTGCCCTGGCAGGCGTAGGCTTTTTGACCGGTTTCGAGGTATCTTGCTTTTTTACCGGGAGGGCTGGCACGATCCTGACGATACACGATCCCGACGACAGGCGATGTCCGCAAGGTGTCACCGAAGTTTCGTCGAGAGACGCTAATCACAAAGGTCGGCGACAGGCCGGACCTAAATGGATGGGGGAAGTCATGAAGCGGATGCGATTGGTCGCAGCCCTTGCAGGTGCAGCGGCGCTGGCCTTGACGGCGCAGGCGTCGGCGCAACGGACGAAAGTCAGCATCTACACCTCTCTCGAGAACGACCAGCTCGGGCCCTACAAGCAGGCGATCGAGAAGGCCGTGCCGGAGGCGGAGGTGGTGTGGACGCGCGATTCCACCGGCGTCATCACCGCGCGCTTCCTGGCCGAGAAGGACAATCCGCGCGCCGACCTGGTGATCGGCCACGCGGCGACGGCGGTGCTGCTGTTCGAGAAGATGGGGCTGCTCGAGCCCTACAAGCCGCAGGGCGTCGACCAGCTCAAGGAGGCGTTCCGCGACACCAAGGAGCCGTATGCCTGGACCGGGCAGGACGCCTATCTCGGCGTCATCTGCTACAACACCGTCGAGGCGGCGAAGGTCGGCGCAAAGGCGCCCACGTCGTGGAAGGATCTGCTCGACCCCAAATACAAAGGCAAGCTCGTGATGCCGCATCCGGCGTCCTCCGGCACCGGCTACCTCATGGTCGGCGGATGGCTGCAGATGATGGGCGAGCAGGAGGGCTGGAAGTTCATGGATGCGCTGCATGAGAACATGGCGGCGTATCTGCATTCCGGCTCGGCCCCCTGCGTGCAGGCGGCGCGCGGCGAGCATGTCGCGGGCGTCGCGCTCGACATGCGCGGCGCCTCGGAGAAGACGAAGGGCGCGCCGATCGACGTCATCATCCCGACGGAAGGGACCGGCTGGGAGATGGAAGCCGCCGGCATCGTGAAGGGCACGAAGCACCTCGCCATCGCCAAGAAGATCGCCGACTGGGTCGCCACCAAGGAGGCAAACGAGCTCTACTCCAAGACCTACGCCGTGGTTGCCATGCCGGGCGTTGAAAACTTCCCGCCGAACTATCCGAAGAACGCCGAGAAGGGCATGATCAAGAACGATTTTGCCTGGATGGCCGAGAACCGCGAGCGCATCCTGGCCGAGTGGTCGAAGCGTTACGAGTCGAAGGCGGCGCCGAAGAAATAGGCAGGCGGACGATCTCGCGGCCTCCCATGGACGCGGAGGCCGAAAGCCGAACGGGGTCGGCGGCGCATCGCCGGACGGCGGACTACAGTCGGTTTACGATATCCGCCGTCGGGCCGACGGCCGGGGAGAGCGTGGTGCAGATGGCGCAACAACAGGCTGGCCGCACGCGCGGCAACGGGGATCCGGTGCCCGCCGCCGGATCGGCCTTCCTCCGCGTCACCGATCTCGTCAAGTCGTTCGGCAGCTTCACCGCATTGAAGCACATTTCGCTCGACGTGCGGGCCGGGGAGTTCGTCTGTTTCCTCGGCCCCTCGGGCTGCGGCAAGACCACCTTGCTGCGCGCCATCGCCGGGCTTGATCCGCAGAACGGCGGCACGATCCATCAGAACGGGCGCGATATCACCCATGCCCCGGTCGCCGGGCGCGACTTCGGCATCGTGTTCCAGTCCTATGCGCTGTTTCCGCACCTGACAGTCGAGCGCAATGTCGGCTACGGGCTGGTCAACCGGCAGCGCGGCAAGGCGGAGATCGCTGCGCGCGTGCGCGAGCTTCTGGCGCTCGTCGGCCTGCACGACCAGGGGCACAAATACCCGGTGCAGCTCTCCGGCGGACAGCAACAGCGGGTCGCGCTCGCCCGCGCCCTGGCGACGTCTCCGAGCCTGCTGCTGCTCGACGAGCCCTTGTCGGCGCTCGACGCGCGCGTGCGCGTGCGGCTGCGCGACGAGATCAAGGCGCTGCAGCGCCGGCTCGGCGTCACCACCATCATGGTGACGCACGACCAGGAGGAGGCGCTAGCGATGGCCGACCGCATCGTCGTCATGAACGAGGGCCTGATCGAGCAGGTGGGGACGCCGGCGGAGGTCTACCGCCACCCGACCACCCCCTTCGTCGCTGACTTCGTCGGCGCGATGACGTTTCTCGACGCCGAGATTTCCGGGCCGAAGCGGCTGCGCCTCGGCGAGGCCGAGATCAGTTGCAGCGACGACCGCGGCCTGATGCAGGGCACGCCGGTGCGCATCGGCCTGCGGCCGGAGGAAATCCGCGTGCGCAATGTCGACGGCATGACGCCGAACCGGCTGTCGACGCATGTCGCGTTCATCGATTTCCTCGGCTCCTTCTGCCGCGCGCGGCTCGAGCTCGAGGCGGACCGCTCGGTGGCGCTCACCGCCGATTTCTCTGCCAACCTGATGCGCGACCTCAAGGTTGAGGAAGGGCAGATGCTCACCGTCGCGCTGCCGCCGGAATCGCTGCGCGTGTTCGCGAAGGCCTCATGAGCGTTACGACGGCCAATTCCTCCGCACTCCCGCGCGCGCCGCAGGCGGTGCGGGTCGTTCGCGACGAATGGGTGCTGCGCCTCGGCATCGCCCTGCTGATCGGCTGGCTGCTGCTGACCATCGCGCTGCCGCTGTGGACGCTGCTGTCGAAGAGCTTCCAGGACGGCGACGGCAACTTCGTCGGCGTCGCCAACTATGTGCGTTATTTCTCGACGCCGGCGCTGTTCGGCTCGATCTTCAACAGCGTGTGGGTCGCCGCCGTCACCACCGTGGTGGTGATCCCCGCCGCGTTCGTCTATGCGTTCGCGCTCACGCGCTCGACGATTCCGTTCAAGGGCCTGCTGTATGCGCTGGCGCTGCTGCCGCTGTTCGCGCCGTCGCTGCTCTCGGCGATCTCGCTCATCTATCTCTTCGGCAACCAGGGGCTGCTGAAGTCCGTGCTCGGCGGCGCCACGATCTACGGACCGATCGGCATCATCGTCGCGCAGATCTTCTATTGCTTCCCGCATGCGCTGATCGTGCTCGTCGCGGCGCTGACGCTTGCCGACGCCCGGCTTTACGAGGTGGCGGAAGCGTTGGGCACGCCGAAATCCCGCGTCTTCCGCACCATCACCCTGCCGGGCGCGAAATACGGCCTGATCAACGCCACCTTCATCGTCTTCACGCTGGTGGTGACCGACTTCGGCATCGCCAAGGTGATCGGCGGCCAGTTCAGCGTGCTGGCGACCGACGCCTACAAGCAGGTCGTCGGCCAGCAGAACTTCGAGATGGGCGCCGTCGTCGGCATGATCCTGCTCACGCCGGCGGTGCTCGCCTTCTTCATCGACCGCTTCGTGCAGCGCCGGCAGGTCGCGCTGCTGTCGGCGCGCGCGGTGCCGCTGCAGCCGAAGCGGGACGCCCGCCGCGACATCCTGCTCGGCGCCTACTGCCTCACGGTCGGCGGCCTGATCGCGGCGGTGCTCAGCGTCGCGATCTGGGCGTCGTTCATCACCTATTGGCCGTACAATCTGGCGCTGACGGTGAAGAACTACGACTTCGGAACCTTCGACGAGAGCGGATGGTCGTCCTATTCCAACTCGGTGCTGATGGCGGCGGGGGCGGCGATCGTCGGCACGGCCATCGTCTTCTGCGGCGCCTATCTCATCGAGAAGACGAAGGTGATGCCGGGCGCTCGCGCCGTCGCCCACTTTCTCGCCATGCTGCCGATGGCGGTGCCGGGCCTGGTGATCGGCCTCGGCTACGTGTTCTTCATCAACGCGCCGTGGAACCCGCTGAACTTCCTCTACGGCACGCTCACGGTGCTGGTCGTGTCGGCCTCGACCTGCTTCTCGGTGAAGGCGACCTTGCGCCACTTCTTGGCCGAGAAGCGCTCGGTGGCCGTCACGTAGTCGGGGTTCTTCGGGTTCTCGGTGTTGCTGTAGGTGAGGAACGCCTTGGCCGTCGGACCGTCGTC
>WBZO01006117.1_pt1 | contig 11828 bp, 9 predicted proteins | sample 5204261 | NCBI WGS metagenome assembly WBZO01 (sample SAMN12412400, study PRJNA552823) | activated sludge metagenome | isolation source: activated sludge from anammox sidestream of wastewater treatment plant... | place: USA: North Carolina | collected 2017-09 | reverse complement strand
TTGGGAAAAAATAATTGCTAACAGCCATTTGTTTCTTTTGGTACAATCAAATTTTGTTTGGTATAGAATTTATTGTTGAGTAAATCAATTTACTAATACTCCGTTATATTGGAGGGTGAGTTAGGGATTCCTGATTTATAAAATAATAAAATTCAGGATCAATTATTCAATTAACAAATGTTAATAGTAGAAAGTCAGAATTAATGAATATTCAAGAAATCTTGGCAGAAAGTAAAAAAATTGGAGCCCTTTCTTCTCTTGATTTGAGTAATTTAAATCTGGTTGGGCTGGATTTTTCAAATTTGAGGATTGAGGGCACAAACTTTTCTAAAAGCAATCTTACTGGTGCCAATTTTGATAATTCCCTGATTATTAATGCGACATTTGAATCATCAATTTTAAAAGGGTTGCAATTAAATCAAAGCAGCATTACCAATACTAATTTTACCAGATCAATTATGCAGGCAGCTTCAGTGCAAAATAGCGGGTTTTCAGAGTGTGATTTTTCCAATGCCGACCTGACCTCGATTAATGGCGAAAGTGTACATTTTAGTGATTGTAACTTTCGGCAGGTAAAAATGTTTGGAGCTAAACTGCCAATGTCTGTTTGGTCATCAATAGCAATTGACGGCACGAGTTTTGCAAATTCAGATTTATACCGATTAATTGCTCAAAAAACTACTTTTAATAAAGCAACTTTTGAAAATACTAACTTGACAAGTGCCTTATTTAGCGAATGTAGTCTTGTTCGGCAAAAATTCTCTAACTGCATTTTGTTTATGGCTATCTTTGATGGTTGTGACCTATCAAATGCTGATTTCTCTTATCATGATATTAGTCAGTCAAGCTTTAATGATGCCAAGTTAGGTGGGGCAACATTTATAGGGTGTTCTGGTAGTTATATTGCTTTTATTAAAGCCGAGGCTAGACAAAGTAACTTTACTGGTGTAAAATTTGATATGGTTAATTTCAGTAATTCCAATTTGATAACTGCTAGCTTAGCAAACTCGGAAATTACAAATAGTATATTTGAAAATGCGAGGCTGGATTATGCCAGTTTCTATTCTAGCAAGCTAGATTATGTAAACTTTTCAAATGCTTCTACTGAGCAAACAGATTTTAACCAAGCGTCACTTTACTATGCTAATATACATGGTATTCGCGGTGCTAAACTTGAGAATGCATTACAGTTAAATACGACTTTTGGCACGAATAAGAAGCTAAAAGAAGCAGAGGACTGGCAACCAATTAAAGAATTACCTACAAAAAAGAGAGATTTTAAAGGATGATATGAAATGAAAAATAATTTACAGCTGGTTAAGAAGGTGTCTGCGCCGATACCAGCGGAGCTTTATTTTGGTAAAGTGATTGCGCTGGAACAGGTTGCTAATCAATTCCATTATTCTATCCAGCTTGGCGATAATAGTGTTGTAAATGCATTAAAAGCTGAAAGCTGTTTTTTGCTTCCAGCAGTAGATGATTTAATTTTGCTGAGCAATGAAATAAATGGTGAGTCTGCGTATATATTGCAGATATTAAATCGGACAGCTAGTGAAAATATTGTTGATTTAGGGCAGGAAGTATCCCTACGTGCACATAATTTAAAGCTTGAAGCACAAAAAACTATTAACGTTGAAGCTCCAGAAGTCAATTTGACTGGGTTAACGGGAACCGCAAAATTTAGCCATAGCAAATTATTAAGTAACTGGAGTGAAGTCCGTACTGGTAAAAGCTTATTTATTGCTGAAAGTGCTGAAAAAATCATCAATACTGTTACAGAAAAAATAGTAAACGTGTTTAAAACAATTGAAGGTATTGAATTTACTAAGGCTAATCGAATTCGAACTATGGTTACTGGTAGATTATTTTATAAGGCAAGACATGTTACTCTCAATGCTGAAGAAGAAGTTGGTATTGATGGTAAAAAAATCAATATGGGTTAGTAGCATAATCGTTCAGGTTTTCACTTGGTAAGAAGCTTATCTGAGCTGGTGGAGGCTTGAAAATTATTGTTACTGTTTTATTCCTATCATTTTATAATAATCGAGAACAAAATGTTTGCAATAACAAAACAAACCGGACAAGCAATGGCAATGCCTGATGTGTGTAAAGTTCCGGCGCCTCCAGGTCCTCCAATTCCGACTCCATTTTCAAACATAGGTATGACACCTAGTGCTAATCCTGTTACACAAAAAATAATGATAGCAGGTGCTCCGGCACTTACCAAAGCATCCAAAATAAACCCGAGTCAGGGCGATCAGCCTGGGGTTGCTGGTGGTCTTGTTTCCGGTAAAATTATGGGACCTGTAGAATTTGTAATGGGAAGTACCAAAGTTAAATTTGAAGGTAACCCTGCGGTCTTTATGGGTAATACGACCAAGCAGAATGATGGAAATGCGGTAGGTGCAGATACTATGCCAAGCCAAGAAAAAGTGATGATACTGAGTTAATATGAAAAAAATATGGATTACTTCTCTAGCGCACAATGAAAATAGCGTTAAAAATTTGATGACTGCTTTAAAGCCATATCATATTCCTGTTGATGGTGGTTTTTGGGTTGATGACTTGCCCAAAATGGCGTGGACAGGAATAAAAGATTCGCTGCTTGATCCTGAGGTTGGTCTATGGGTAATTATTGCTAATAAAGATAGCTGGGAAAATAAGTCCATTTTGAAAGGTGTGTCGGCTTTGGCTAGTATGCTTAGAGCTCGAAGAAAGACCGCTTTACCAGTTTTGATTCTTGGTGACGGTTTTGAATTATTAGCTGATACTTTACCGACGCCATTGATATCGGCAAAATTATTGTCTATGTCAGCTCCAAATCTTGGTGTTAAAGTCTTAGCTTTGTTAAATTCACCTTTTTCCTATGCTATTAATGAATATCATCTTGATTTTCATCCATTAAATGAGCTTGGCTTATGGATGGAGCTTAGCCCTTCTCTATCATGGAGCGGCATGATTTTGGGGGTAGATAGTGGTGAAATAAATTTTCAAGCAGTTGGCTTACGTGGTACTCTTCCTGAAAAAAGTGTACTTGAATATCCTCAGCAGGGGTTAAAAATAGCCCTTGCGGATAAGAAATTTACTGCTTGGGGTGTCCAAAATCACATTAATCACGAGAATTCATATTTTGCAAGACTTACTGAGCTACCTGAACAGATTTTATTTACTCCTTATACTCAAGATGATGAGACTGAAGCATATATAATCAGATTTTGCTGACGGCAATAATTATTAACGGAAAATTTTGGCTTATACCTTATAAGGAAGTTTGTAAGAAATTATATTCTTGAGTCTAATGATTCAAGTTTTAAATTAATTAACTATATAATTGTGCTACAATGCTCTTTGTTTAAATTGTATAATTATGAACGTTTGAGGCGTAAATTTTAGGGAAAATAATGCGTAGATTGTTTAAACTGTTGATTGTATTTGCAGTTATTTATATGAATGGATGTTCCTCTGATAAATCTCCCCCACCTTATAAACCAGGTGGGATAGTTATAAGTTATGCAACTGATGATGATTTGAATACTTATGATGATAGCTCGCATTCAGTGATGCTTGCAGTTTACCAGCTGAATAATATTAATGGCTTTCATCAGCTGGCGAAAGATCTGACAGGAACTCAGAAACTTTTGGGTTTGACTAAGTTTGATTCAAGCGTATTGGGGGTTGATAGTATTTTTGTTAATGCCGCTGAGTCTGGTACGATTAAGCTTGATCGGCTGCAAGATACCGAGTGGATTGGGGTTGTTGCTGGTTATTATAATCTTACTGCTGGTCAGGTTACAAAAGAATTCCAGATTCCTGCAAATTCGAGTAAAATACTTAAAATCAATCTGGTTCTTAGTCCAGATTCGCTTCAGGAGGTTCCTGCAAAATGATGAACCCTCATCGCCCAGTTTACTGGTATCAAGGATTATTTTTACAGCCACAACATTTACAGCAGCTAGATTTATATCATGAATCAATGCTGATGCCATTGAAAAATTATTTAAACCCTTATTTCTGGGGTGTTTGTCAGCTTGAAGTGGATCAAGGCGCATTAAAAGAGTTAAAATTTGACTTAACTAGCGGGGAGTTTATTTTCAGAGATGGAACTTGGATTTCGATCCATCATAATGCTATTCTTGAACCGCGCTCTTTTAAACCACTTTGGGAAAAATTACGCGAGCCATTTACGGTCTATTTGGCTCTCAAGCAATTAAGCAACTCAAATGAAGAGGTGGATAAATATAACCAGAAAGAAGATGGTTCGGGAATATTGCCAAAATCAAGATTTATTCTTGATAGTGAAAATAATGAAGTAAGTGATTTATATAATCATACACATACTGCCTCTGTCGATAGCCTTAAATATGTTCTCAAATTAGTCTGGGATAAAGAAGTAGAGTATTATCCGGAATATGAGCTTATTCCGATAGCCAGAGTTGAATACAATGGGCAGGATGCTTTATGTAGTAAAGAATTCGCCCCCCCAATTATTAATCTGATAAATTCACCAGTATTATATAGCTATCTTAGAAATACCAAAGAGATGTTATATGCACGTTCAATAACATTAAGTAGTTATAAAAGTTTGCGTAAGTCTCTGGGTGGGGAGTATCAGCCGACTTCATTATTATTCTTACTTGGATTGAAGACAATTAGTCACTTTGTCCCTTTATTAAATCATTTTGTGGAATCACCAAATGTTTCACCATGGGTGCTATATGGGGTTTTTCGCCAGTTACTAGGCGAATTAAGTATGATCAATGAAAATATTGATGCTTTGGGTTTATCACCGCGTGGTGAGTTACTGATACCTCCATATGATCACACGAATTTAGGTTATTGCTTTAAACAAGTCTGTGTGTTAATTGATGAAATTGTTGATGGTCTCGTTAGTAGCATGGAAAGCATTGTGCATCTGGTAAGAGATGGTAATTATTTTGCTGGAAATATTCCGGTTGATTTACTAAAAGATACCAATAATTTTTATCTATGTATTAAGTCTAATTTGGATAGTAGTGAATTGTCTCGTATTATATATAATTCAGCTAAAATTGGTAGTTCTGAAGATGTACCGATACTGATAAAACGTGCTTTATCGGGTGTTCCTATCACTGGCTTGAAAGAGCCACCTGTTGGGCTAGCACATAAAAAGAATATTACTTATTTTATTTTGGATCATCATCATTTTTCGTGGTTAAGTGTAAAAGAATATGCCAATTTAAGTGTTTTTCTTGGTGAGCCACTAGAAAATGTAGAGATTGATTTACTGGTATTAAAAGGAAGGGATCTGTTGACATGAATATAATTGATTGTTTTACAGAGATTATGGCATTTACATTGCATTTTATGACAAAGGTTGAGCAAACTCAACCAAAATATGATGAAATCTTTGAGAAATATAATCAGTTAATTGTTAACTCCCGATCTTTGATTAATAATGATAAGCTACTTTATAATGATTGGGAGCGGTCGTTATTTGCTGTCTGTGCTTGGATTGATGAGAAAGTGCTATTTTCGAATTGGCAGGATAAAGAAGTTTGGCAATTAAATCCCTTACAGAAGCAATACTTTAGAACCACTCAGGCAGGTGAGAAATTCTATGAGGTTTTGGAACGGTTTGATCCAGTTGCAGATAGGCAGGTAATTGAAGTTTTTAATTATTGTATTAAACTTGGATTTCAGGGTAAAAACTTCAATGGTGGACAGAAAGTACAGCTTGCGAGTCAACAAAATTTACTGGTTAACTATGCTGAATCAGATATAAATGAAAGTGGGGTCATTTTTCCCTCAGCTTATCGGAGCACTGGTTCAGTTTCACCGAAAAAGAGCCATCGTTTTGGATTTAAGGCAGTATTGCTCGTAACTTCATTAATTGCATTACTAGGTTTGGGTATGTTAGATGCTGTTTATAACGTATCGCTAAATGAACAGCTTGCAGGATATTTTAAATGAAGAAATTTTTAAAAATTTTCTTTAGCATATTGTTATTATTAATTATCATTGGCGCTATTGCTTGGTTTGTCCTTCAGGAGGGATGGCAATGGTGGGTGGGTATAACCATCTTCTTCGGCGTTGTGGGTATTTGGCTAGGAATTATATTTTTCAGAAAATTTCTGGCAAAACGCAAGATGCAGGAATTTGTATCGCGCATTGTTGAACAGGATATTCCCTCTATTGATTTGCCGGGAAGTCGGGCAAACTCAATCCAAATGCTTAGAAATCGCTGGCTTGAAGCAACCAATCTGATTCGCCTTTCCAAAGCGCAGGATATTCCATGGTTTGTAATGTTGGGTGGTACTGAGTCAGGTAAAACAACGGCAATAAAACATGCCAAGCTAAGCACTGCTTTATCTACGACTGTAAAAAATCTGGGGATAAATAAAACTGAAAATTGTGAGTGGTGGTTTCTAGAAAAATCAATTATATTAGATACTTCAAGTAAATATGTGATTCCAGAAAATGAATTAGATGATACCGAAGAGTGGAAAGAGTTTCTACACCTATTTCTTAAATATCGTAAAAGAAAGCCAATAAATGGTGTTGTAGTAACTATCTCAGCTGAGAGATTACTAACTGCAGACCATATGAGTTTACGTGATGAGGGACAGAATTTACGTAAACGAATTGATAACCTAATGCGCATTAGTTGGGCAAAATTCCCGGTTTATGTGATGATTACCAAAATGGACTATGTTTTTGGGTTTAATGAGGTAGCTCAAACATTAGATGGGAATAAAATAAATGAGGCGGCAGGATTTTTAAATAATGCTAATGAGACTTGGCAAAAGATGGTGGATGATTTTTTTGATTCTATTTTTGCCAAGTTTAGCCAGTTAAGAAATAATGCGGTGAGTACTTCAGGTGAAACACCATCACCTGGTATGCTGATACTGCCACAAGAATTTATGGCGATAAGATCTGCTTTTAATGAGTTTATTCAACCTGTTTTTGAAAGTAATTCTTATCAGGAACAACCAATTTGCCGGGGAATATACCTTTCGAGCTCAAAGCAAGAAGCAAGTGCTAAGTCTTCAATTGTAAAATATCAGGGTGAGTTTGTTGCTAGTCAGGAATGTGATTCTGGGCGGCAAGGTGTATTTTTGCGTGATTTTTTTGACAAGATTCTACCTGCTGATAGTGAAATGGTGGTTCCGGCATATAACGCATTGCGTTGGAAGTATCTTGCCAGCAGTCTCGGTGTTTTATCCATTTTATCTGTTACGGTCGCATTAGCTAGCTTGCTTACAGGGGCATATCTTCATAATCGCAACGTAATGAATATTTTCTTTAATGAATATAAGACTGCTCCCTATTTGGGAAATGATGTGGCAACAAATATTGTTACTCTGGATAATTTTCAGCGCACCATTCGTAAAATAGATAGTGCTGAAGAACAGTGGTTTTTGCCTTCGTTTGGTTTGACTGCCAGCAAGGATCTGATAGATAAATTAAAACTACAATATGTTGAGATGTATAAGAAGGGCTTCTTGCTTGATTTTGACAGGCAGCTATATCAAAACATTGTAAAATTGAATGAATCAACCAATACTGAAGAAGCCTCGATTTATATTGAGTTTTTGACTGCGCGGATTGACTCAATTGATGCACATATTACCAGTAATAAAATTGACACTAATACCTTGGCTGATCGTAATTTGCAGATGGTATTCCCAAATGTGGCGATGATAATTTATCCACAATTGCCATTAGCAATTGCCAATTTGACAGATGATTTATATGTTCCATATTTAGTTTGGAGTAAAGATAAGGTTGCAATTCAACGTAATTTGAAGGGAATGCTAAATACTTTACGCGGATTATTGATAAATGATCCAGATTGGCATGTTATAAGAAATCAAAAAGGATTTCTTCCCTTTCAGGTAGATTTGAGTGATTTTTGGGGTGGGGTCTTAGGTGATTCTACCAAAAAAGTTGTTGTACCCGGAATATTTACTAAAGAAGGAATGAGTCGTATTGATCATTTTATTGGGCTTGTAACTAAGGCTGGTGTGATTCAGGGCGATAATGATCCATCCTTACAGGCATTCTGGAATTGGTATCAGGTTGAATATTATGAAGCATGGCGCAAATTTGTAGTCGCATTCAGTCAAGTGCAAATCTCCTCTTTCAATGATGATGAAAAAAAAAATCTGGCTTTGAAAATGACGGGTGAGAGTAACCCTTATTATAGATTTCTCAATTTTGCAGCCCGCGAACTAGTTCCAAACAAGCATCTGGCTAATCCACCAGATTGGGCAAATCTTATCATGCAGTTAGATAGTTTACAAAATCTGTCAAATGGTGAATCAACTATTGTTAATTTGCAGCAGCGGGTTTTTCAAGGTGTTAATAAGCTTGTAAATAATAATACACTTGCACAAAAATCGGAAGTATTTAATCAGCAAATTAAAATTGCTGGGCTGATCGGTGATTATAATTCAGCATTATCACAGATTTCACCAGCGCAAATCTCCGATGATAGCTATTTACTTTATACTGGAAATATTTTTGCTGAATATAATGGTAAAACAGAGCCTAAATCGCCAGTAAGTATTGCCTTACTTAAATTTAATCAGTTGCGTCAGGCTTTAAGTGTTGGTAATAGTGATGAGATTTCAATGGTGTGGCAGATAGAAGCTGGTCCATTAGACTTTTTATTGCAGTATTTGATGACTAAAACAGCTTGTGCTATTGAAAATAAATGGGATAGTGAAGTCGTTGGGAAAATAAGTACCGTGAAAAGCTCTGAAATTCCAAAGATTTTGCTAGATAAAAATACTGGCTTATTATGGAAGTTTGTTGGGGATACTCTGGGTCCGTTTCTAACTCTTGATCAATGGGGATACTCTTCACGCAGTATTTATGATAAAACTATCTTTGCTCAATCAGTAAGCTTTAACCAAGAGTTTATTTCTTATATAAATAATGCTCGTCCGGCAATGATAGATTATCAGAATCAATATTCGGTTAATATTGCTACGGTTCCCGTTACCGTAAATTCTGATGCTACTACTAAACCTTACGGAGTAATCCTTACTGTCCAATGTGCTGATGGTGAACAGACTTTAAAAAACTTTAATTATCCAAATCAGCTTACAGTTAACTGGTCTCCTGATAAATGTGGCGATACGACGCTAACTATCTTATTTTCAAATTTGACTCTTAACAAAGTTTATTCTGGTGGTATGGGGTTTGCAAAATTTCTGGCTGATTTCAAAACGGGTGCGCATGAATTCAGTAATAGTGATTTTGCTGAATCAGATATATTGGAAGATAATTATAAAGTTAACAGAATAACTGTTAAGTATAAGATAAATCAGAATGTTGCAGCAATTGGTTTATTGAAAAATATTAGTTCTAATATTCCACAGGATGCAACTAATTGTAACAATTCTCAAAAAAGATAAATGGAAAATTTAATACTAGGAGCAGCACCGATAGCTGGTGAAAATCCTGCTGGCTCAGATATCCGTTCAAGTTCGCTTTTTGAACAGATAACTGAGGAAATAGATAAGAGAACTGCGCTAACTTCAACAGGTATGACCGACTGGAACAAGGTAATTGCAGTCGCGCAAAATATTTTAAGTGAGCATTCTAAAGATATACTGGTTTGTAGCTATTTAAATGTTGGCTTACTTAATGTTTCTGGATTACGTGGTTTGGCTGATGGCGTACAAATCTATCGCGACCTTATTATAGCCTATTGGAATAATGGGTTATTCCCGCCGAGATTCAATGGGCGACTAAATGCGATTGGCTGGTGGGCAGATAACATCAGCGAGCAATTGCATAAAATGTCTCCAGAAAAATGGTTGGTTGCCGATAAGGTTCAACTTGAAAAAAATTATACTGAATTAATTGATTTCTTGTCTGAGAACGGAGTTGAAGACCTCGATCAGGTTTATATGTTACGACATACAAATCTATCTTTAATTCTTGAGGCTGCGAATGAAGAGGAGTTAATTTCTCCTACTTCAGCAACTCCTGCCATACCAATTGTTGAAAGTCCTTCTTTTGCTAGTGGCAATCAAGAATCTGCCATTGTATCACAGCAGCCAGCTACTTTAATTTCAAAAGCTGTTGCCTCTGATCTTGCCATTAGTATTGATGATAATCTTGAGAAATCGCTTGATTCGGTGCTTATGGCATTGAATAAAGTGGGTGCATTAATAGCTAATGAGCAACCCCTATCATATAAATTATATAAAATCAATCGCTTTATTGCGTGGTTTGATGTGGATATAATTCCTCCTGCGGATACTGAATTAAGAACTATGTTGCCACCACCGGATGAATATTTACAGCAGCTAATAACTGGGTATTATCAGGAACAAAACTGGCTGGAATTACTTAAAGTTGCAGAAGCTAGGGTTGTTGATTTTAGATTCTGGTTTGATTTATCATATTATGTCCATCGTTCCTTGATTGGTATCAATCAGCAACATGCTGCAAATGAGGTTAGCTATGCAGTGTTACTGCTGATCAAGCGACTGAAGGGGGTCGAAAAATTATGTTTCTCGGATGGCATGCCATTTGCAACAACAGAGACCCAGGAATGGATAAATAGTATTGCTGGTGATGCCGGTAGTAGCGTTAATTCTTATAATTCAACTTTACAAGGTAATGAGGAATTGGCACTTGAGCTACACGAAGCTACTGAATTAGCTAAATCTGGTAAAGAATTGGCTGCAATAGCATTTCTACATCAAAAGATAATAACCTCTTCTTCGATTCAAACCCGTTTTGTACGGATACTTCAATTTTGCCAATACAGCCTATCAACAGGAAATGGGCAACTTGCTAGTGGTTATGTAAATGAAATTCTCTCAATTATAGATGCACATCAGCTGGAGAGCTGGGATCCCGTTATGGCGGCAAATGCTTACAAACTAATTTTGAATATGTCGAAACAGAAGAAGGCAATAAAGTTAAGTGAGGCTGCCATAAATGATGTATTATCTAGATTAACAATTCTTGATCCTACCATTGCGTTGGGATATTATTAATGTTAGGCATATGTAGGTAATTTGATGAGTTTTTAGCCTGTTTGGAATAATCAATAATTCAACAATTTATCAGGAAGGTATATCATGACACTTGAACTTTATAGCAATGATTCCTCTTACTATAGCATGATAGCTAGGCTGGTATTGGCTGAGAAAGATGTCAAATATAACCTCAATCAGGTTGATATTCATATCAAAATGGAGCAATTTAGTCCTGAATATGTTCGGATTCAGCCGAATATGACGGTACCTGTTTTGGTTTCTGGTAATGATATTTTCGATAGTAGTGAGAAGATCCTTAGGTATGTAAACGAACATTTTACTGGAGTCAATTTATACCCAGAAGAGGATCGGTTGGCTATTGACGATTCATTAAGGCGGCATTACGCATTTTCAATTGAAGATTTAACAATGGGTAATGCGATGAGAAAGTCACCTATAGCTAAATTTGCCCTAGGTAGAGGATTAGATCGCGGAACAGAAAAATGTCTTGAATTAATGAAAAAATATCCTGAGTTTAGCGTTGCCTGCCAAAAAAAGCTTGATCTTGAAAAAGAACGACGTAAGCTGATTCTCTCCAAAGAAAATAATTATGAACAGATGCTAAAACAGGCTACCGAGGTTTGTGATTTTCTCGAGGATTCTTTGGCTAAGCACCAGTACGCCGCAAGTAATAGCTATAGTCTTGCTGATGTCGTTTGGACGGTGTTTATTGCTCGCCTATTTATGATAAAATTTGATAGTATGATCACAAGCCGGAAAAATTTAAATAACTATTGGCAGAGAATGAGTTCTCGTGAAAGTTTTATGCGTGCAAATATTCGG
>WBZO01006116.1_pt1 | contig 11829 bp, 11 predicted proteins | sample 5204261 | NCBI WGS metagenome assembly WBZO01 (sample SAMN12412400, study PRJNA552823) | activated sludge metagenome | isolation source: activated sludge from anammox sidestream of wastewater treatment plant... | place: USA: North Carolina | collected 2017-09 | reverse complement strand
ATGACGGCTCTGGCAGTGAGCTCACCGCAGTCTGTCTGGACCCGCAAGGGTCCGCCGCCAGACATCGAACTGACGCCGACGGCGGTTTGGACCGCTCCGGTGGGCAGCTGGCCGACGAGCTGTTCGGGTAGCGCCTTCATCCCCGAGCCGGGCAGGCTTGGAGTTCCCCGGACGAATGACCGCAACACCAGATCCATGAATCGCCGCGATGTTGTGAGTTCGCCGTCCAGGAAGACTCCGGACAGGAACGGTCGGAGTACCGAGTCGATCAACTTCTCATCAATCCCGGCATCTCGCAGAGCCTCCAACGACGTGGAGTCGTTCTGGTTGATTAGCGCAGTTGGTGTCATGCGGGCCCGTGAAACGGCATACCGGGCGAACCGCAGTTTGGCGGCCAGGGATCCAGTCGGGGCTCGAAGGGCTTGCCAAACGGCACTCGGCTCGTTGCGCGGGTCCGCCAGGAGCCAGTTGCGGCTTGGCATTGCGACCAGCGCCCCGCGCGTGAATGGGCGTAGGTTCAGCGCGGAGTAGTCGAAGACTCGCCGTCCCTCGGGGTAGGCAGGGTTGAACAGTTGGAATCCGTGGTCCAAGCGATATCCATCGACGACATCCGTGCGCACTCTTCCGCCGACGCTGGACTCCTTCTCCAGCACCAGGACACTGCGTCCCGCCCGCGCCACCGCGCGAGCTGCGGCCAGGCCCGCAAGTCCACCGCCGACGATCGCGACGTCGACCGATTTCCCGTCCAAGTCGTTGTCGGCCACCGCAGTCAGTGCCCCCCGAGCGAGGCTTTGGAAACGACCGAGACTTCGCCAACGACCGTGGCGAGGGAAACCCAAATGCCTTTCGTTTGAGTTGGTCCTGCAGTGCTTCCGGTAGCCGCGCGACCGCCGCCGCGATGTGCGATTTTGATCCGGTGAGGTAATGGTCCTTCGGTTTGCGAGTCGTCAGGGCGTCGACGATAACTGCGGCAACACCTTCGGGTGAGCTGCCGGAGGTTTGAGTCTTGTAGCCGCGCTCGGTCGCGGTCGTGAACATCTCACCGTAGAGCGCTTCCTGTTCGGGGGTGAAGCCCGCAATCAATTGGTCGATGCGCGCCTTCGTTGCCTTGTCCGCGCCGGTGCTAATGAACCCCGGTTCGACCAGGATGACCTCGATACCCCAGGGTGCGAGTTCCTGCCGGAACGTGTCGCTCACGGCGGCGATTGCCGATTTCGAAGACGCAAGCGCCCCGAAGAACGGGATCGTCATCCGGTCGACAATTGAACCGATGAACACGATGCGGCCCTCCGCCCGGCGCAGGAGCGGGATCAGCGGCTGGGTCAATGCCACTTGGCCGAAGAAGTCGACTTCGAACGATGCCCGCAACGAATCAAGCGGCATTGTTTCCAGCGGCCCCGGGATCCCGATCCCGGCGATGTTGGCCAGTGCATCGAGTCCTGCGACACCGACGTGCTCCTCGATCAGGTCAACGGTCCTCGCGATGTCTTCGGCATTAGTGATGTCGAGATGGACCTTGGTCAGGGTTTCGTCATCGGCAACGGATCCGGCTGCGGCAGGGTCCGTTGATCGGTCTCCGGCGAACACGTGGAACCCCGCGGCAACGGCCGCCTCCATCGTGGCTTTGCCGATGCCGGAAGACGTACCGGTAACCATGATGTGCGTGCGTTCGCAGGCCATGGGACTCCCTTCGATCCGCCCAACCTAGTGGCGCAGTGGCCGCCAGGCCAAGAGATGCCGACTAGCGCGGCGGCGACACGGTAGATTCGCAATGTGTTTTCGATTGTCAGCGCCAATGTCAACGGGATTCGTGCGGCAGCCAGACGGGACAACCTGTCATGGCTGGCGAACAGTGGTGCTGACGTGTTGTGTCTGCAGGAGGTTCGGGCGAGCGACGACGTCCTCGTCAAGACCCTCGCGGATTGCGGGCTAGGTCATTGGGACGTGGTTCACGCGGAAGCTGCCACGGCGGGGCGATCTGGCGTCGCGATTCTGAGCAACTCCTCCATGCGGACCACGCGCGTTGGAGTGGGGAAGCCCGAGTTCGCGGAAAGTGGCCGCTGGGTGGAAGCAACTGTGGATTCCGCCTTTGGGCCGGTCACAGTCGTTTCCGTGTATGTCCACACTGGCGAGGCGGACACTGGACGTCAAACTGAAAAGTACCGATTCTTGGACGCGATGTCGGCACGCCTCAAGCGGTTACGAATCAACGCACGGAAGTCAGGTGGACATGTCGTCGTGTGTGGTGACCTCAACATTGCGCACACCGAACGCGACATCAAGAACTGGCGCGGAAATCGTGGCAAGGCAGGGTTCTTGGAAGAGGAGCGGACCTACCTGACCAACTGGTTCGCGCGTGACTACGTTGATCTTGGACGTGATCATGCGGGCGACGTGGACGGCCCTTACACCTGGTGGTCCTGGCGAGGCCAGGCATTCGACAACGATTCCGGTTGGCGGATCGACTATGTGCTGGCCACCCCCGAACTTGCGGCCCGGCTTCAGTCGGTCAAGGTCGGTCGAGCATCGTCCTATGCCGAACGCTGGAGTGACCACGCGCCTGTCATCGCTGCGTTTGATCGCACAGTCTCTGCCGATAAACAGCGCGGTGGCGCGAAGTGAACGACATAGTCGTCACCCTCCTTGTCATTGTCATCTTTTCGATTATTGGTGGATTCTTTGCAGCCGCGGAAACGGCACTGGTATCGCTGCGAGAGAGTCAGATATCGCGTCTGGCAAACACCCGCGGTCGACGTGGTGCTCGTCTTGCGGCCCTTTCGGCAAACCCGAACCGGTTTCTCGCCGCTGTGCAAGTGGGGGTTACGTTCACCGGCTTCATCTCGGCCGGTTTTGGCGCTTCACGAATAGTCCCGTACTTCTCGCCGTTTCTTCAGGAGATCGGCCTCAGCGCGAGTCTGGCCGATTCGGTCGCCTTCATTCTGGTCACGATTCTCATCGCGTATATCTCGCTTGTACTCGGTGAGTTGGTTCCAAAGCGGATTGCGCTCCAGCGAACAGAAGGCGTGGCGCTGACGCTGGCGGCACCAGTGGACTGGCTGGCAAAACTGTCGCGGCCCTTCATCATGCTGCTTTCCGGTTCGACGAACATCCTGGTGCGAATCCTGGGTCTCGACCCGACGACGGGGAAGGAGGCGATGACGGACGAGGAACTCCGGCGTCTGATCGCCACTCACTCCGGGTTTACGCAAGCCGAGCGCGAGTTGATCGAAGATGTGTTTGATGCTGGTGGTCGTGACTTGCGCGAGGTAATGATTCCCCGTACCGAAGTCGCATTCCTGGATCACTCGATGCCGGTTGCGGCCGCTGCTCAGAAGGTGATTCGCCTACCGCATTCGCGCTACCCGGTGGTTCGTGGTTCGGCCGATGACGTTATTGGCTTCGTGCACGTTCGCGATGTGCTCAATCCATCGGTGGCGCGGACCCAGATCAAAGTTGAGAAGTTGGTGCGCGATGTCGCACGGTTCCCGTGGAGCAAGCGCGTTCTTCCCGCACTGCAGGTCATGCGTGACAGCCACAACCACCTGGCCATCGTGGTGGACGAATTTGGGGGGACTGCCGGGATCGTCACGATGGAAGACCTGATGGAACAACTGGTCGGAGACATCCACGATGAATACGACGAGGGTGACGGCACATCGTTCGTCGCGATCGGTCTTTCCGGCGAGGTGATCGTTGATGGCCTCGACAATCTGGACGAGTTCACCGAGCACACAACGATCGAGTTGCCGGAAGGTCCCTACGAGACCGTGGCGGGATTCGTCATGGCGACGTTGGGCCGCCTGCCAGAGGTCGGTGATGTGGTCCCCGCGCCGGGCGCGGACCTTGAGGTGCTTGAGCTCGACGGACGCCGTGCCGCGCGGATTCGGGTGACTCCGCTGCATGCGGCCGCACCCGAAACGGATCATGCCGGGCAGATGCCAGAATGACTGACATGGCGCACACAGATCGGGTTCTTTCCGGCATTCAGCCGACTGCTGATTCGTTCCACATTGGCAACTACCTCGGGGCCCTACGCAGCTGGGTGCAACTGCAGAACAGTCACGAAGCCTTCTACACCGTCGTTGACCAGCACGCGATCACGGTCGAATACGACCCGACCGAATTGAGGCAACGAACCCTGGTGTCGTTTGCGCAATTGCTGGCTTGTGGGGTCGACCCCGAAAGATCGGTGTTGTTCGTCCAGAGTCATGTGCCCGAGCACGCGCAGCTTGCTTGGGTGCTGAGTTGCCTCACCGGATACGGCGAGGCCTCGCGAATGACGCAGTTCAAGGACAAATCGGCCAGGGACGGTACCGGTGCGGTCTCTGTTGGACTTTTCACCTATCCGGTGTTGATGGCCGCCGACATCCTCATCTACCAGGCGACTGGCGTCCCCGTTGGAGAGGATCAGCGTCAGCATTTGGAGTTGACGCGCGACCTTGCCCAACGGTTCAACGCGCGCTTCGGTGAGACATTTGTGGTCCCCGAACCACTGATCCTCGAAGACACCGCCAAGATCAAGGATCTCCAAGAGCCCACCGCGAAGATGAGTAAGTCGCTGCCGACTGGTTGCGTCATGTTGTTGGACGATCCGAAGAAGATCGCCAAGAAGGTCAAATCAGCGGTGACGGACAGCGAGACCGCGGTGCGGTTCGATCCGGAGAACAAGCCGGGCGTATCGAATTTGCTGACGATGCTGTCGGCGCTATCCGGCCGGACGATTCCCGAACTGGAAGCGCACTACGAAGGTTCTATGTACGGACCACTCAAGGTGGACGTGGCCGACGCGGTCGTGGAGTTCGCCACCGCCTACCAGTCCCGTACCAATGAGTATCTGCAGGATCCGGCGGAATTGCACCGGCTCATGGAACTGGGCGCGCAGAAGGCACGCGGGGTGGCGACGAAGACTCTCACCACGGTCTACGACCGCGTCGGCTTCGTCTCAATCTGAAAGGCGCGTCCTGAAAGGCGCGTCGCACCGATCGACCAGCGAATTAGCGCTTCTCGATTCGGCTGCCCGGGCCGAGTGCAACGAGTTGTCGGTGGCCGTTATCGGCCCACTCAACAAGGTACGACTCATCGCCCGTCGCAGAATCGCGCACGTCGATTACGGTCGCTTCACGCGGTTCGTTGGTGCTGGCCTCAACAATCACGGCGACACGGTCGCCAATGGATGCCTGCATGTGTTTCCCCCTTTACGTATGGACGCGTGTTCCGCTGCGTCCTATTCAATGAAACGCCATGTGGGGGAAGACCTCAAGGCTGTTGGTCACGTTGCGGTGACCAATGTTGTGAAGGTCATCACGGTTAGCGCGCTCAGATTTGGGTAGGCGCCCTATTTGCCCTGTTTGATGAGCGATCGAGCGCGCCAAACCGAAGCCACGATCAGCACGCCGAGGAACACCGTCAGGGCGATCAGGAGCCACGGCAGGTCCGTGCTGCTGGAACCTGGCTGGTTGGATACGGATGCCGCGACGGGCGCGGCAGCGGCATCGGGGGCCGCCGCTGGTGTCGGGTTGACGGCGGGAACCGGAGCCGGGGTAGCCGCAGGGTTTGGAGCGGGTGCTGGTTCAGAGGTTGCCTCCCCTGCCACGGGCAGCGTGGCAACGGGATTGACCTTGCCGACATTGGCGAACCCCCAGTTCAGGAGTTTCGCAGCGGCTTCGTCCAGGTGCTGTTCGGTTCGCATGATTGCGATGAGCAGGGTGTGCCCATTGCGTGAAGCAGCGCCAACAAAGGTCCGCCCGGCGTTAGTGGTATAGCCCGTCTTGCCCCCAATGATTCCCGGGTAGCCCTGCTGCAGGAGTCGGTCCTGGTTGGCGATTTCGTAGGCCTCGCGCTTCTTTCCCGGTTTGGGCATCTCGCCCGGGAAGGCAGCCTTCTTGGTTCCGATCAGCTCGCGGAACAGCGGCAGCTTGAGTCCCTCGCGAAATATCGTCACCAAGTCGAACGCAGTGCTGTGGTGGCCGTTGGCGTCGAGCCCGCTCGGGTTCTTCACCGCCGTATCGCGGGCACCAACCCGGGCTGCCTCACCGTTCATCTCGGCGACTGTCTTGGGCCAGCCTCCGTTGGCGTTTGCCAGCGCACTCGCCGCATCGTTCCCGCTCGGCAGCATCAGGCCGAGCAGCAACTGGTGGATCGTGTACGTGGATCCGGCTTTGATCCCCACCTGGCTACCTTCAGCCTTTTCGTCCTGCATCGTTGCGACGTAGGTGGCGTTCGTGTTCAGGTGAGGAAGGACCGTCAACGCGGTCAGCGCCTTTGTTGTACTCGCTTGCGGTAACCGGTGGTGTGGGCCTTTGGCTGCCAGTACCTCGCCCGATGCGGCATCGGCGACCACCCAGGCGAATGCTTCGATCTCTGGCGGCGCCGTCGAACCAGGGTGACCGGAGAATTCGACCGGCGGGCCAGGCGGAGGCTTTGGCGGCGCGGACTCCTTGCCATGGGCCAAGGACCCTCCGGCGACCAATGTCGCGAAGGCGAGCAGCAGCACAAGCAATACCCGCATGGCTCCGCCCAATACGCCGACCGAGGGCGATTCTGAATGGAGGTAGCGGGTTCGCACTGAAGAACGATAACCCGAGGATTTCCATTCACGGGCACGAACCTCCCACCTGCCGAGAATTCAGGCAGATTGGTGACGGGCGGTAGTCGTTTGGCTGCCGTGCGGCTACGGACGGCCCTTCAGAAGGGCTTGTTTGACTTGACGAATCGCATCAGTGATCTCGATGCCACGTGGGCAGGCTTCGGTGCAGTTGAACGTGGTCCGGCAGCGCCACACTCCGTCTTGGGAGTTGAGGATCTCAAGGCGTTCGGCAGTTCCGGCATCGCGACTGTCAAAGATGAAGCGGTGGGCGCCAATGATCGCCTGCGGTCCGAAGTACTGTTCGTCATTCCAGAACACCGGACATGACGTCGTGCACGCTGCACAAAGGATGCACTTCGTGGTGTCGTCAAAGATGGCGCGTTCCTCAGCTGACTGCAGCCGTTCCTTGGTCGGCGGATGACCTTCGGTGATGAGAAAGGGCATGACCTCGCGGTAGGCCTTGAAGAACGGCTCCATATCAACGACGAGATCTTTTTCCTGTGGCAAGCCCTTGATGGCTTCGACAGTAATCGGCTTCTTGATGTTGAGATCTTTGATCAGCGTCTTGCATGCCAGCCGATTGCGGCCGTTGATCCGCATCGCGTCGGAGCCGCAGATTCCGTGGCCACACGAGCGCCGGAAGGTGAGCGAGCCGTCTTGCTCGCCCTTGATCTTTTCCAGGGCGGTCAGCACGCGGTCGGTCGGAAAGCATGACACGACGAATTCTTCCCAGTAGGCGCCCTCTCCGACCTCGGGGTTGAAGCGCAGGATATTGAAGGTGACGTCGGTTGCCACGGGGGCAGCAAGGGCCCCAGCGGCGGCACTGGTCTCACTGGCGGTGGAAGTCATCAGTACTTACGCTCCATCGGCTGGTAGCGGGTCACAACAACGGGTTTGTAGTCCAAGCGCACCGCGGAGTCGTCGTTCGACTCTTCCCGGTAGGCCATCGTGTGTTTCATGAAGTTCTCGTCGTCGCGAGTCTGGAAGTCCTCACGAGCATGGCCTCCCCGTGACTCCTTACGCGCGAGCGCGCCCACGATCAGGGTCTCGGCCAAGTCGAGGAGGAATCCGAGTTCGATCGCCTCGAGCAGGTCGGTGTTGTAACGGCGACCCTTGTCTGAGATTGCCACATTCTGGTAGCGAGCCTGCAGCGCCTTGATGTCGGCCAGTGCCTGAGTCAGGGTCTCGTCGGTTCGGTAGACCTGCGCGTTCATGTCCATGGTTTCCTGCATGGCACGGCGGATTTCGGAAACGCGTTCGTTTCCAGTGGAGTCGCGCAGGTTCTCCACCATCGACACCACGTCGCCGGCCGCGTCATCGGGCAACGGCGGATGCTCCGCCGTGGAGGCGTACTCAGCGGCGGCAATTCCAGCGCGTCGGCCAAAGACGTTGATGTCCAACAGCGAGTTCGTCCCCAGCCGGTTCGAACCGTGAACTGACACGCAGGCGCACTCCCCGGCGGCATACAGGCCCGGAACAGTGTCGGCGTTGTTGCGCAAGACTTCCGTCTCGATATTGGTGGGGATGCCACCCATCGCGTAGTGGGCGGTGGGGAAGACCGGAACCAGTTCACTGATCGGGTCGACACCCAAGTAGGTGCGGGAGAACTCGGTGATGTCTGGCAGCTTCTCTTCGATCTGAGCAGCCGGAAGGTGCGTGAGGTCGAGGTAGACGTAGTCCTTGTGCGGACCGGCCCCGCGACCTTCGCGAACCTCCTGCAGCATTGCGCGGCTCACCATGTCGCGTGGCGCGAGGTCCTTGATCGTGGGTGCGTACCGCTCCATGAAGCGTTCGCCGTCGACGTTGCGCAGGATGCCGCCTTCGCCACGGGCGCCTTCAGTCAGGAGTACGCCGAGTCCCGCCAGGCCGGTCGGGTGGAATTGGTAGAACTCCATGTCTTCCAGCGGCAGACCCTTGCGGTAGACGATTGCCATGCCATCACCGGTGAGGGTATGAGCGTTTGAGGTCGTCTTGAAGACCTTGCCGAAGCCGCCAGTGGCGAAGATGACGGACTTCGCCGTGAAGACGTGGATCTCGCCGGTCGCCAATTCGTAGGCGACGACACCCGCTGCCTTGGGCTCGCCCTCAGAGTCATCGAGGATCAGATCGAGGACGTAGAACTCGTTGTAGAACTCGATTCCGCGCTTGATGCAGTTTTGGTAGAGGGTTTGCAGAATCATGTGGCCGGTGCGGTCGGCGGCGTAACACGCGCGGCGAACAGCAGCTTCACCGTGGTTGCGGGTGTGCCCGCCGAAGCGTCGCTGGTCGATCTTCCCCTCGGGTGTGCGGTTGAACGGCAGACCCATGTTCTCCAGGTCGATGACAGCGTCAATCGCTTCCTTGCACATGACTTCTGCGGCGTCCTGATCAACGAGGTAGTCGCCACCTTTGATGGTGTCGAAGGTGTGCCACTCCCAGTTGTCTTCCTCCACGTTTGCGAGGGCCGCGCACATGCCGCCCTGAGCTGCCCCGGTGTGGGATCGCGTTGGGTAGAGCTTGGTAAGGACAGCGGTGCGTGCACGAGTGCCGGACTCAAGCGCGGCACGCATTCCTGCGCCACCTGCACCGACGATGACGACGTCGTAACGATGAACCTGCATATAGGTTTGACCGCCCCTTTTAGCTGATGTTCGGATCGAAAGTGAAGATCACCAAGGTGCCGAGCGCGACAACTAGCACGGTGGCGATGTAGAGCAGCAACTTCAGCCTCATCCGCCTGCCGGCCTTGCTCGCGTAGTCATTGATGATCGTGCGAAGTCCATTGCAGCCATGCAGCATGGCGAGCCACAGCATGAGCAGATCCCAGATCTGCCAGAACGGGCTGGACCAACGTCCTGCCACAAAGGCGAAGTTGATGCGGTGCACGCCGCCATCGAGGATGTTCATGATCAGCAAGTGGCCGAGCACCAAGATGATGAGTACCACGCCGGAAATCCGCATGAACAGCCACGCGTTGAGCTCGAAATTGTTCTTGACGAGCTGTCGGCGGCTGCGTGGCGCGTCCAGGGTGGGGGCGCTCATGAGGTTGATCCAAACAGCGTCTGGACGGTGCGCATCAGCATGAAGTAGGCCCCCGGGATCATGACGAGTAGCCACACCACGACGATCCCGCGCAGCATCCCCTTCTGGTACTTCGGTCCCTTTGCCCAGAAGTCGATGAGGATTATTCGAACGCCGTTGAGTGCGTGGTACAGCACTGCCGCAACGAGGCCGACCTCCATGAGGTTCACAAGCGGCGTCTTGTAGAGCTCAAGGGCGTCGTTGTACGCCTCAGGGGAGACTCGGACCAGGGCGGTGTCCGTCACGTGTACGAGCAAGAAGAAAAAGACCAAGACTCCGGTGATCCGGTGCGCGACCCATGACCACATTCCGTCATGTCCGCGGTACAGGGTCCCGGCAGCGGACTTAGCCACCTACGCCTCCGAGCGACACCTCGAATCGGCGGGAACGCCGCGTGCAGCACGTACCCGGGCCAGCAACCGGACGTGGTGCGGCCTACCCGCATGTTAGCCCTCGTCGGCGGCCAACGCGCCCACCGCCCTTGTCGGGTTTCCCACGCTTTGGTGTGACCTGTGCGCTCCCCGAGGCCTCGCCTGGGCGCCAGCACACCTGACAGATACCCTCAAAGGCATGTCTTCCTCGACTGAATCAGGCCTGCCCTTCAAGCCGGTATACGACGCCAACGACCTTGTCGGCTGGGACCCAGATGCTGAACTGGGTGCTCCCGGCGAGTTCCCTTTCACCCGCGGCGTGTACCCGACGATGTATACCGGGCGGCCCTGGACGATGCGCCAGTACGCCGGATTCGGCAATGCGGCCGAATCCAACGAGCGGTACAAACAACTAATCGCGGCCGGAACCACTGGCCTGAGCGTTGCCTTCGACCTGCCCACCCAAATGGGGTACGACTCCGATCACAAGCTGGCACACGGTGAAGTCGGCAAGGTTGGCGTGGCGATTGATTCGATCGACGATATGCAGATCCTGTTTGACGGAATTCCGCTGGACAAGGTCTCGACCTCGATGACGATCAACGCCCCGGCCGCGACGCTGCTGCTGATGTACCAGTTGGTCGGCGAGAAGAACGGCGTTCCCGGGTCTGCGCTCACCGGAACCATCCAGAACGATGTGCTCAAGGAGTACATCGCGCGTGGCACTTACATTTACCCGCCAGCTCAGTCACTGCGACTCATCACCGACATCTTCAAGTACTGCAAGGCCGAGGTGCCGCGCTGGAACACCATTTCGATCTCCGGGTATCACATGGCCGAAGCCGGAGCTACGCCTGCACAGGAGATCGCCTTCACCCTCGCCGATGGCATTGAGTACGTGCAGGCCGCGCTCGATTCCGGCCAGGACGTCGATGAGTTCGCCCCCCGGTTGGCGTTCTTCTTCGTGTCACGGACCAGCTTCTTGGAAGAGGTAGCCAAGTTCCGGGCGGCTCGTCGAATCTGGGCACGGGTAATGAAGGAGCGCTTCGGTGCCAAGAACCCGAAGTCGATGATGCTGCGCTTCCACACCCAGACTGCTGGGGTTCAGCTTGCGGCCCAACAGCCGGAGGTGAACCTGGTTCGCGTCGCGGTTCAGGGTCTAGCGGCGGTCATGGGAGGAACTCAGTCGCTGCACACCAACAGCTTCGATGAGGCGATCGCGCTGCCGACTCAGAAGGCCGCCCGCCTTGCGCTGCGCACCCAGCAGGTCCTGGCCTACGAAACCGATGTGACCAAGACCGTCGACCCATTCGCCGGTTCCTACGTCGTCGAATCGCTCACTGATGAACTCGAAACGGCTGCTCTCGATCTCATGACCCGCGTAGAAGACCTGGGCGGATCAGTTGCAGCGATCGAGCAGGGGTTCCAGAAAGGCGAGATCGAACGATCTGCGTACCAGATCGCGAATGAGATTGACGACGGTGAGCGGATCTTCGTGGGCGTCAACAAATTCACAGTCGAGGATGAGGAGAAGTACGAGCCGCTGCGGGTTGACCCATCGATTGAGGCAGAGCAGGTGGAGCGCCTCGTGGTGTTGCGGGCCGAACGGGAAAACGCCGAGGTCAGTCGTCACCTCGATGCGCTCCGCAAAGCGGCGGAAGGAACCGACAACTGCCTGTACCCGATGAAGGCTGCCTTGGCAGCCCGCGCAACGGGTGGCGAAGTAGCCGATGCCTTACGTGAGGTGTGGGGCCAGTACGAGGCTCCGGACGCGTTCTAGCCTGCGGGCAGGGACCGACCACCGGGTGTGGT
>WBZO01006115.1_pt1 | contig 11835 bp, 12 predicted proteins | sample 5204261 | NCBI WGS metagenome assembly WBZO01 (sample SAMN12412400, study PRJNA552823) | activated sludge metagenome | isolation source: activated sludge from anammox sidestream of wastewater treatment plant... | place: USA: North Carolina | collected 2017-09 | reverse complement strand
GCCACATCTCACCCACCACAAGAACACCTTTGCGCCTCTCGCGCCTCTTCGTGGTTGCTCATGCAATATGCGGGCTAGATTCCGGGGTGAAGAGCGACACGGAATCATTGCCCGAATTGGCGCAAAGCTGTGGTGTGCGATATGCACGTATCGGGGGGAGAAGGTCCGAATCATATCGGTGAGGAGGGCGCGCGAGTATGAAAAAGAACTCTACAATAACGGCTAAGGAATTCGACGAGCGCTTTGATCGCGGGGAGGACATTTCCGCGTATATTGATCGCTCCAGCATCACGCGGCCCGGTCTCACCGCGCGGCGGGTCAATGTGGACTTTCCTGAATGGGTAATCCAGAACTTGGACATCGAATCCAAAATGATCGGCGTCAGCCGACAGGCTCTGATAAAGCTCTGGGTTTCTGAGCGCTTGCAGCAGGAGCGAAAGGCCAGAGCTTAGCAACAGGCTTGGGCCCTCTGGGGCAATGGAGCGTAGCCTCAGCTCGCCTCCACCCACAAGGTAGGGCGGTTTGGCTCAAACCGCCGCCACTCGTTCCGGGCAAACTCTCCCGCTCACGTCAATCGCGCAGGGTGGCCGGGCGCGCTTGCGGTGGGCGCGGGGCTGTGGCATGCTGACTCGATTATGCGCACCTTTTCCATTTTTGCTGGCGCGCTCCTGATGGCCAGCGTCGCTTTCGCCAACACCTCCACCGAGGAACTGCCGGCCGATGGTTATGCGGCGATTGTGAATGCGCGCGTGATCACGGTTGGCGATGTGCTTGAGTTCGTCCAAGCGGGCGATCTTCAAATGCGCGACGAGTTCGCGGGCGCCGAATTGGCGCGGCGTCGCCAAGAGGCCTACAAAAACGCGCGCGACTTGCTGATTGAGCAGGCGCTCATTGTCGAGGATTTCAAGAAACTCGGAGGCACCATTCCCGACCGCGTCGTGGACGACCGCATCAAGGAGTTCATCTTCGAGCGGTTCGACAACAGCCGCGCGAAGTTTCTCGAAGCGCTCGCAGAAGAGCAAATCACACTCGACGAATGGCGAACCCGCGTCCGCGAACGCCTCATCGTCAGCATTCTCCGGCGTCAGGAAGTGACGGACCGCATCAAAATCACGCCGGGCGCACTGCAAAAGGCGTACGACAGCCAACTCGAAAAGTGGAAGATCCCCGCTCGCATTCACGTCCGCCTGATCGCCCTTCCGCTGCCCGAGTCGGACGATGCACTGAAAGAGGAACAACGCCAAATCGCCATTCGCGCGCGAGGCCGCATCCTCACAGGCGAAGCCTTCGCCGATGTCGCGCGAGAGGTTTCACAAGATAGCAAGGCGGCCGCCGGAGGCGACTGGGGCTGGCGCGCTCCGTCCGATTTCAGCGCGGACCTCCGCAGCGCGCTCGAAAAACTGCCGACTGGCGAAGTCAGCGACATCATCGAAACGCCCACAGCCATCTACCTGGCCCTCGTCGAAGGGCGCGAGGCGGCGCGCCAGCGCACGCTGGACGAAGTGCGCCCGGAAATCGAACGCGCACTGCGCCAAGCCGAAGCCGAACGACTCTATTCGCGCTGGATGGAACGACTCAAAAAGAAGTACTTTGTCCAAGTGTTCTGACAAGTTCCAACGCTTGGAACTTTCGGTCCTCACGACTTCCAATGCCTGTAAAAAGACAACTGCGAATCGGAATCACGCTCGGCGATATCAACGGCATCGGGCCGGAGATCGCGCTGAAGGCCGTGCGCCGCCTGCGCAAGCTCAATGCTCAATTTGTTTTCATCGGCCATGCGGGAATCCTAGCCGAACAAGCCCAACGCTTTCGCTTGCCCGCGCCACCGGCGGCCTCGCTGGATGATCCGCCAACCCGCGCGCGCGCCTATTGCTGGACTCCAGAACGCTTGCCGTTGCGCTGGACGCCGGGCGAGATTGACCCCAGCGCTTCTGCCGCAGCGGGCAACTGGATCGTGGCGGGTGTGGATGCCTGTTTGCGCGGACAGCTCGACGCGCTGGTGACAGCGCCCATTTGCAAAGAGGGCTTTCATCGCGCCGGGATCGAGTGGCCGGGCCACACGGAAATGCTCGCGGAGCTCTGCGGCGTTTCGCGCGTAGGCATGATGCTTTTCGGCGGGCCGCTCCGCGTGGTCCTCGCCACGCGCCACATCGCGATCAAAGACGTGCCCGCCTCCCTCACGCGCCGCGTGATTGAGGACGCCATCGAAATGACCGCCATGTCGCTCCCGTGGCTGGGCGCGCGACGAGGCCGTATCGCCGTTTGTGGACTCAACCCGCACGCGGGCGAGGGCGGCAAGATGGGCACGGAGGAAGAGGATGTCATCCGCCCCGCCGTTGAGCGCGCGCGCCGACGCGGCTTGCCGATCGTCGGCCCACTGCCGGGGGACACGGTCTTCCACCAAGCCGCTCAAGGCGACTACGACGCGGTGATCGCGATGTATCACGACCAGGGACTCGCGCCGCTGAAATTGATCGCATTCGATTCCGGCGTGAACCTCACGCTCGGCCTCCCGATCGTCCGCACCTCGCCCGATCATGGAACCGCGTTCGGTATCGCCGAAAAAAACATCGCCAATCCATCGAGCATGGCGGAGGCCATCAAATGGGCCGAGCAGCTCGCGCGCCGAAAAAATCCGTGGGCTCAATGAGCCCCCACGCGCATAAACATCGCGCTCCGCACCCATGAACCCAACCCGCCCCACCGAAGTGCGCGACCTCCTGCGCCGACTGGATTTCAAGCCCAGCCGCGTGCTCGGCCAGAACTTTCTGATTGATGGAAACATCCTCCGCATCATGCTCGACGCGGCCGAGTTGACCCCAGCGGACAAGGTCCTCGAAGTCGGCCCCGGCCTCGGCGTCCTCACCGCGCCACTCCTCGAACGAGCGGGTCACGTCCTCGCAATTGAAAAGGACGACGTGCTCCACGCGCACATTCAACAAACCCTCGGAGGCGCGCCCAACTTCACTCTCATTCACGGCGACGCCCTCCACGAAAACCTCCCCGCGCACCTCGCGCGCGGCATCAACAAGGTGGTGGCCAATCTCCCCTACTCTGTCGGCACGCGGATTCTGGTGGAACTTTGCCACGCCGAGGCGCGGCCCGAGCGAATGGTTGTCACCGTGCAGCGCGAAGTGGCAGACCGCATCACCGCCAGCCCCAACACCAAAGACTACGGCGTGTTGAGCGTCTTCGCGCAGGCGGATTACAAAACCTCGCTTCACAAAGCCATCGCCCACTCCTGCTTCTTCCCCGTTCCGCAAATCGAATCGGCCATTGTGCTCCTCGTTCGCCAACCCCGCGCATGCCCCGCAAGAGACGAGCGCCACTTTCGCGCGCTCGTGAAGCGCTGTTTTGAACAGCGCCGAAAGCAAATCCACTCGCTCGTGAAAGACGCACCCGCGCTCGAACGCGCTGGTCTCGACCCCAAGCAGCGACCGGAAACCCTCTCGGTGGATGACTGGATCAGACTCTCAAACGAACTGAGCCTTGCCGCTCAATAGTGTTTGCGAAAGGTCGGTCGCACCCGATAATGCGCGCCGTATGTGGAAGGCGTGCAAAATCGCGGCAACGTCGCTGCTGCTCGGAATGAGCACGGCATCTGCACAACCCGCACTCGATCTTCCCACCGCGCTGAATCTGGCGCTCACCCAAAATCGAGATCTCGCTCAACGCGCGCGCTCGGTCGGCAGCGCGGAGCTCAGCTTGGCATCCGCCCGCGCAGACTTCGGCTTCAGCCTCCGCCCGGATGGAGGCGCACAGACAACAGACGATCGCGACAGCTATTCCTACGGCCTCGCGCTCGGCAAAAAGTTTCTCCTCGGCACCGAAGTGTCGGCGGGGCCCCGCATTCAGTGGTCGGAGACAGACGACGACTCCAACACGCGGACCAGTTGGCAAGTAGACTTGCGCCAACCGCTCTTCCGCAATTTCGGCGCGCTCGTCCAGGGCGAAGCCCTCATCCTCGCAAACCAACGAATCCGCAGCGCGCAGCGCGATTACGAATTGCAGAAAGCGAGCCTCCTCCTCCGCGTCGTCGAAATGTTCGAATCGCTCATTCGGCTGGACCGCAAAATCGCGTCGGACGATGCCTCGCTCCAACGCCTCGACAAACTCTATCGCCTCACCCGCGCGCGGGAGCGCCAGGGCCGCGCCACGCGCGTGGATACCCTCCGCGTCGAACTGCGTCTCGGCGAAGCAAAATCGCGACTCGAAACCAGCCGGGAACAACTCTCTTCACAGCAACGCGACTTCGCCGAGCTTCTCGGCCAATCGCCAGACACCCGCTACACACTCGAACCCCCACCCCTCCTCGATCTCAAGCCCATGCCGCCGACAGAAGCCGTTCGTGTGGCGCTGTCCAATCGCCTCGATTATGCCCAGGCCATCCAAGACTACAAAGACACCGAGCGCGGCGAAAAAATCGCGCGCCGCGGCCTCCTCCCCGACCTCAACGTCGTCGCGCGCTATGAATCATACGACAACTCCAGTGACACCTATACCGGCACACGCAAGGGCGATCTCTGGTCAGTCGGAATCGGTGGCGACACGGACCTGAACCAATCGCACGAACGCGCGCGACTCGGGCAAGCGATTCTCTCGCGCGAGTCCGCCGTCGAATCCGTCCGCATTCGCGAACTGGCCATCACGCGCGAAGTGCAACAGCAGACCACCGCCTACCGCCGCGCCATGGATGAAATGCGCATTGCGGAGCGAAACCATCAACTCGCCCTGCAGCGCGCGAAGCTGGCCCGCCGCCTCTTCGAAATCGGGCGCGGCGACAACTTTTCCGTCACCGATGCCGAAGAAGCGCTCACCGACGCGGAAGATCGCCGCCTCAGCTCGCGAGCCGAGGCCTCCGTCGCCGGCTACAACTATCTCAACACACTCGGCACGCTGCTCGAAGCCCCCGCCGTGTTGCGCCCAAATCTCAGCGAGGTCCCACCGTGAAATTCCGATCCCTTTTCCACCTCCTTCTCGCCACCGCGCTGCTCCCACTCGCCGCCTGTTCGCGCTCGGGCGAGAACGCCAGCACCCACACCATCGCCACAGGCCCGATGCAGGTGTGGACGGTCTATCCCGGCAAACTCGAGGCGCGGCGCGTGGAAGTGATCATGTCGAAGTTCAACGGAAGCGCCACCATTGTGGAACTCGCGCCAGAAGGCGCGCCGGTAAAGGCGGGCGATCTCCTCGTCAAATTCGACAGTTCGCAAGTCGAGCGTGACCTCCTGAAGCTGCAGCGCGATTTCCAGCTCGCCAGCTCCGACCTCGAGCGCATCGAAAAAGCCGAACTTCCGCTGGAACTCCGCGATCTCGAGGCACAGCGCATCGAGGCGCAAATGACCTTCGAGGCGGAGAAACAATACCTCGAAGACTCGCGCGCGCTCCTCGCAGAAGACCTCGTTTCCGAACAGGAACTCGAACAACAGAAATTGAAGGTGGACCAGCTCAAGGCTCAACTGGAGAAACTGGATCAAAAAATCGCGCTCACAAAAGACTTCCTCCACCCCTCCGCGCTGGAGCGCGCGCGCGCCACGCTCTCCTCCGCCGAACAAGAACTGAAGCTGGCCAAAGCACAGCTCGCCAACTGCACCGTCTTGGCCCCCGCCGATGGCGTTGTGGTCTATCGCCCCCTCCACGTCGGCGGAGAGTTCCGCACCGTCCGCGTGGGCGATAGCATCTACAAGAATCAACCCTTCCTGATTATCCCCGACATGCGCGACCTCATCATCGAGGTTCAGATCCCCGAAGCGGAACTCGCGCGCGTAGAAATCGGGCGCTCCGTTCGCGTCACGCCGCTGTCCTATCCCGACCTCGCGCTATCCGGCACCGTCGAAACCGTCGGCTCCATGGCCACCATCGTCGCGGATCGGCCCGGCTGGCAACGCTATTTCCGCGCCGTCATCGGCCTGAAGGATGCCGACCCGCGCCTGCGCTCCGGCATGTCCGTGGAGGCCGAAATCCTATCCTATTCCGCAGACAACGCCCTCCTCATCCCGCGTTCCTTCGTCCACATGAATGGCAACGAACCCACCGCCCGCATCGCCGGCCCACCCGCGCGAACGCAACCGCTCAAACTCGGTTGGGCCGATGTGCAAAACTTCGAAGTTCTCGATGGCCTAAAACCCGGCGACGTCGTCAAACCCTAATGCAACCGTCCTCCCCAACCGGGCCCGTCCTCTCCATGCACGACGTGTGGAAAAGTTTCCCCACACCCCGCGGCACAGTGGAGGTTCTGCGCGGCGTGAACCTGGAAATTGATCCCGGCAGCTTTGTCCTAATCACCGGCCCCTCCGGCTCCGGAAAATCCACCTTCCTCAATCTCGCCTCGCTGCTCGACACGCCGACAAAGGGAACGCTCCATTTCGGCGGACGCCTGGCCTCCGCACTGAACGAACGCGAACTCTGCGCCCTCCGAAAAGAACGACTCGGAATGGTCTTCCAGAAGTTCTGCCTGCTCACCCATCGCAGCGCCCTCGACAACGTCCTCTTCCGCTTTCGCTATCTCACCTGCCCCGACTCCGACGCGCGCTCCCGCGCCGAACACGCGCTCGCCCGCGTCGGACTCGCCTCGCACGCCGAGCAACCCGTTCGCCTCATGTCCGGCGGCGAAATGCAGCGCGTCGCCATCGCGCGCGCCGTCGCACAGCGCCCCGATCTACTCGTGGCGGACGAGCCAACCGGAAACCTGGACCGCGCGGCCTCAACCAGCGTGATGGAGACCTTCCGCGAACTCAACGCAGACGGAATCACCATCCTTCTCGTCACCCACAACGAATCTCTCCTGCGCTACGCCACGCGCCACCTCGTCTGTCGCGAAGGCCGCTTGGAGGATGTCTCATGATCCGCCAACTCCGCGCCAGCCTTCGCGACATCGCCGACGACATTCGCGCGCGCCCCGGCCGCGCCGGCCTTTCCTTTCTCGCCCTCGCCATCGGCATGACCGCACTCACCGTACTGCTCGCCGTGCTGGGCGGGCTTCAAGACCGCGCGCGCCAAATTGTCGAAGAACTCGGCGCGCAAGTATTCGCCATCGCGCAGGCCCCATCGGATGCGCAAACCCAGCCCTCCCTGCGCCTGAGCGCGCGCCACATGGACCTGCTGCGCGCGCACCTTCCCGGCGCCTCCATCTCCGGAGTCCAACTCACCGAACGCGTCTCCGCAGGCGGCGACCGACAAGTTCGAATTGTCGCCACGGACGAAACGCTTCTCGATATTCGCCCCTGGCGCATCGCATCCGGACGATTTCTCGACGCGCGCGATGTGCACAACCGCGAGCGCGTCGCCGTCGCCGAAGAGACACTCGCGCGCGAGTGGAACTGGCGCGTCGGCGACGTCATTCGCCTCCGCGAAACGCCCTATCGTCTCATCGGTCTGCTGCGGATCGGCGCCGATGCCCTCGAATCCGAATCCACCGACCCCGCGCTCTCCCCCGGCGATCGCGCCCTCTTCGTTCCCCGCACCCTCCCGCCCTATTGGCAATTCAGCGCCCCCGCCGCAGAACCCCCACTCGACGCAATCTACATCCGCAATCCCAGTGGCCAATCCATCGAGCAATCCGTCGCGCTCGCCCGCACACTCCTCACCCAGCCCGATCAGCGCCTCGAACGCCTATCCTTCATCACACCCGAGGTCCTTCTCCAACGACTGCGCAAATTGCAAGACACCATCCGCTTCACCGTGGGCAGCATCGCAATCCTCTGCCTCGTCCTCGGCGGCACCACCCTGATGAGCCTCCTCGTCGCCAATGTGCGAGAGCGCGTGACAGAAATCGGGCTGCGCCGCGCACTCGGCGCCACCGCGCAAGACATCGCCGGACTCTTCGTCCTCGAGGCCATTCTCCTCACCGCCATCGCCGCTCTATCCGGCGCGCTCGGCACCTGCGCGGTTCTCTGGTTGGCGCGCGATCGCTTCCCCATTCCCCTGCGCCTCGATGTCTTCGTCCTTCTCGCCCCGCTCCTCGTCGCGACGCTCCTCGGTGTCGCCTTCTCCTTCTGGCCCGCACGCGCCGCCGCCCGCATCTCCCCCGCCGAGGCCCTGCGCAACGAATAGCGGCATCAGCGCCTCCCCAAAAACCCACAGCCAACACCCGCAATATCGGTGTGCATTAACCCGCAACATTTGCTACGCTCGCGGGAACCATAAGGAGCTTGCTATGTCGTGGAACTACGAAACATCAGTCGTTTGGAATGGCGGTGAAACCGGAACAGTCGGCGCAAACGCGCGGCCCGACCTCGCCTTCAGCTCACCCCCTGAGTTTGGCGGCAAGGAAGACCTCTGGAATCCGGAGCTAATGCTCGTCTCCGCAATCGAAGCCTGTATGCTGCTCACCACCCTGAGCATCGTGCAGCGCCAAAAAATTGCGCTGACCGCCTATTCCAGCAAAGCCTCCGGCAACATGGCCAAGACGCCGAACGGCCTGCGCTTCCAGAGTTGTCACATCGAAGTCACCCTGACCATCCCCGCAGGTGACGATGCGGACAAAGCCGCGCAGGCCGTCCACACCGCAGAGCGCTATTGCCCCGTTTCCAACGCAGTGAACTTCCCCGTCACCGTCGGAGTGAAGGTGCAAAACGCTTGAGAACGCCATGCCCGGATCGCCCCCCATCCAAGGAATCACACTCGCCACGCGAGTGACCTTGGCGCGGATCATCGCGATCCCCGTGTTCGTTGTCCTGCTCATCTACTACCTGCTGGGCCTCAAAGACGGAACGCCCAATCCAACCCTGCGTTGGTGGGCGTTCGGCATTTTCCTGACCGTCGCTGCAACGGATGCGCTGGATGGCTATCTGGCGCGCGCGCGCAACGAAGTCTCTGCGCTCGGCCGCATCCTCGACCCGCTCGCGGACAAACTCCTGTTGCTCTCCGCGCTCATTCTCCTCACGCGCCCGAACTTGCCCGCTCTCACCCCGCATATCCCCATCTGGTTCTCCGCGCTCGTGATCAGCCGCGACACACTCATCATCGGCGGCTACTTTCTCGTTCGCCACGTCGCCGGCAATGTTCACGTTCAGCCGCGCTGGACAGGAAAGGTCGCGACCGTCCTCCAAATGATCGCCATCCTCTGGGTTCTCTCACAATACAACGAGCGCCACTTCCCCATCCTCATCGGTGTCGCAGGAGCGCTCACCGCCCTCGCGGGACTTCAATACCTCTGGGACGGCTGGCGCCAAGCGCGCCATTTCCCGCGCGCCGGATAATCGCCCCGCGCGCGTCCCGCGCCCATCAATCGTCGCGCGGAGGCTCTTTGAGAATTTGGCGCAACTTCTTGAGCGCGCCGTCCTGAATCTGCTTGATCCGCGCGCGCGTGAGCTTGAGCAGCTTGCCCGTCTCTTCGAGCGTACGCCCCTCCACAAAGCGCAGCTTCATGATGTGCCGCGACCGCTCGGGCAGCGAATCAATCGCCTGCCAGACCTCCGCCATTTCCGCAGCGTGCATCGCATCCGGCGCCTGCGTATCCTCCACCACCTCGTGCAGATTTCCCCCGTCCTCCGTGAAAAGCGCATCGAGCGAAACCGGCGGCACGGGCATGCGCGCCCACTGCGAAATATACGCGCGCACCTTGTTGACTCGCTCCACCGGAATGTCGGCAATCTTCGCCACCACCTCGTCGGAAGGCTCTTCTTCGTAGTCGCGCTTCCACGTGTCCACAATGTTCTTCACCAACTGCATCTCGCGACTCGGCCGAATACCAAAGCTGCCCGCGCGCACATGATCGCGGAAAAAATTGCGCAGCCGATTCTGCACCGCTCGCTGCGAATAGGCATAAAACGGAGTGCCGCGCGTCGCATCAAACTTTCGCACCGCATTCGCAAGCGCCTTCGAGGCCTCCTGCAAGAAGTCCGCCAGCCACATCTGGCCAATCCAATAATACGGCTTGAGGCAATTCACAATCATCCGCCGATTCGCGATGAAAAGCTCCTCCTCCGCCGCCTCGATCCGCGAAACCAGCCGACGCGCCTCCACCAGCGCCTCGCGCGCCGCTTCAGCCGATTTGTAGCGGCGGTGGCTCGCCTGCCGAATCTGCAAACAACACCAATAGATCTCCGCGAACAACCCCACCGTCTGCTCCGGCTTGAGCAAATCCACCGTGCCGCGCTCAATCAAGAAGCGACCCACCGCCTGCGTGGACGAATCCGCCCGCACAAACGTCCGCGGCTGGCGCACGCTCGGCGCCTCATAGTCTTTCCGCTTGAAATCCGGATATTCGACCGCCGGAAAGGGCAGTCCTTCGGCAAGCGCCTTTAGCTCTGCTTGATACTCTTGAGCATTCTTGCCGACCACGTATTCCTCTCATCCTTGCGCGCGCGGTGGACACTGCAATCCGCCGCTCAACGCGGCGGATATTCCGGCAGCTCCAAACCCTCCGCCGAAAAACGTACCCACAAATCCTCGCTCTGTGCGCGAATTAACGCCTGCGTGTCCGCATCCACATCAAAGACCCACTCGGCGCGCCGATCCTCAGTCTTGCCCGCGTTCGACGCCACAACCGCGCCCGGCAACTCAAAGGTCAGCGTCGCACGGAATCCCGCCAACAGCGATCGCATCATGTCCATCGTCTCAGGCGGAATGGATTCAGCCCCGGCCGCGCCGCGCTGGCGCAACTCATACACCCCCTCGTCAATTTTCTTCAGCTCCACGGTGCGATCCGAAAAGAACTCCGTCTTCATCACCCCCGCAAGCGACGCAAATCGGATTTCCAGCCGAACATGCTTGTTCCGATCGTCATCCCACGCGCGCACGTCCTCCAACGCAATGCCCAGCGGCGCATATTCCTTGAACTCCTCCTGAATCTTCGCCTTGTCGAACGAAAAAGGCAGCGTCGCATCCTCGCCGCTCGCCTCGGCCTCCGCCTTCACGCGCGCCTCAATCTCGGCAAACGCCTCCTTCGTCATCGTGTAGCCAAAGACCAATTTCCCACCGCCCGTCGCATCGAGCGAAAGCGTCTGCTCCACCTGCACACAGCTCGAAGCCAGCAGGAGAACCAGTCCGAGCGAAAAGATACGCCGAAAGAGAACAAAACAAGATGGCCACATGGCGTTCACTGTCGCACGACAGCTTCCCGCGGTCAATTCGAGAGGGCAAACCCTCAATCCATCGGCTCTTCGCGCCAGAACACCGGAACAATGCTCTGCCCGCTCACCTGCAACACCGCCCAGATGCCACTGCGCACACCCTGCACCTCACCCATCGAAACGAGCCGGACAAACTTGGTGTCGCGCACCGTCAGCCAGCGCGCAATCTGCGGCGTCATCCCCGCGATCTGATTCAGATCGCGAATGCCATCGTCCAGCGTGCCTTCCTGCCCATCGAGCCCAAGACGCAACCGGCGAATATCCTCCAGCACCAACTCATCCATATCGCAGATGGCCAGCAACTCCGCATCGCCCGCATCGTTGACATCAATCTTGCCGTCGCCCCACACCGTCAACTTCTGCGCGAGCCCCCGCAACGGCGGCTCACCCGAATTCGGCGAAGGGCCGCCATACACAATCGCATCCGTCCACCCCTTGATCATCCGCAACTCGTCCACCGTCTCCAAGGGCCCGTTCTTCACCTTGTAGCCGCGATCCTTGTAAAAGGGATCGTCCGACTCCGCGCCGTTCGTGCGGTGCAGATCATCCTCGTCAATCCAGTCGAGCAACGCATCAATCAGCTCGTCATACAACTCCGGCGGAATCTCCGCCTGGTCGAGCAACTCCTCGAGAATGCACCGCGCGCCTTCGTCCGTCGCCGCCTGCGTCGCAAGCACATTGATGTTCCACCGGCGCGGCTCCGGCAAAAGCGACACCTCAAACGCGCCCTCCCCCAACTCCTTGCGCTGATTGGAAAAGC
>WBZO01006114.1_pt1 | contig 11835 bp, 12 predicted proteins | sample 5204261 | NCBI WGS metagenome assembly WBZO01 (sample SAMN12412400, study PRJNA552823) | activated sludge metagenome | isolation source: activated sludge from anammox sidestream of wastewater treatment plant... | place: USA: North Carolina | collected 2017-09 | reverse complement strand
GGAGACCCGATAAAGCTGGCCAAGGCCCGGCAAACTACATTTTCTTACAATCGCAAGTCTTTTTACTATTCCAGCCCGACGATTGACGGTGAATCGAAAATAAAGGATTTGTTTGATGCTGGCACTCAAAGAAAAGCGCTTGCAGAATGTATTCATTGTGGGCATGCGCAAGAGCTGCTATTTGAAAACCTTGTCAGAACTGATGGCGGACTGGCGCTTTACCCGTGCGAATCTTGCGGCGGAATGCATCGTGAGTCTGATAAAACCAAGATGTTTAAAAACGGGCTGTGGTCGGCCCCGGTAAAAGAAAACTCAGAGGTTGAATCATTTACAGCAAGTGCGATGTATCAGCCGTATGGATGGCTTTCGTGGTCTGATTTGCTGGATGAGTACGATACAGCAAAAAAATCACTAGATTCTGGCAACGATGCAATGATGATTGTGTTTTATAACACCAGGCTTGCCAGAACCTGGAGGCGCAATGTGCAAACGGTTAGTTTTGATGCGCTAAAACAGAGAGCGGAAAGTTATCCGCTGCGATTCTGCCCGTACGGCGTGCTGTTTTTAACTGCCGGTATTGATACGCAAGATAACAGGCTGGCTGTTCAAATTATCGGCTGGGGGCGCAATTTAAAAGCGTGGATCATTGATTATGTGGAATTACCAGGTGATCCAACAGAAAATTCAGTGTGGGATATCCTGGTGGATTTGCTTAACCGAACAATTGAGCATGAATCAGGCGCAGAGTTGAAAGTCATCGCTAGCGCGATCGATACAGGCGGCCATCGTGGCGAAGCAGTCAAGAATTTCGTCAGGTCAAAGCGCATTCAATGCCCTATAGCGGTTCATGGTGCTGTAAAAGTCAATGCGCAGCCACTCAGCAAAGGCAGTATGCAAGATGTAACATGGAAAGGAGTGCTAGATAAGCAAGGTGTAGCGTTGCATAGCGTCGGAACAATAGAAATTAAGCATCATTTATTTTCACGACTGCAAAACGATTCAGGCAAAGATCGTGATTCAATCACACTACATTTCAGCGATCAGTTATCAGATGAATATTTTGCCGGGATCATCAGCGAAACATACAACAAAGACAAGCGGAGATATGAAAAAAAACCAGGTGTGCGCAATGAACCGCTTGACACGCTGGTTTATGCATATGCCGCGCTACATCACTCATCAATTCGCGCTCATCGATTCCAAGAATCAGATTGGAAACGATTAGAGCAAAGTATTGTTGAGAAGAAAACAACCATGAGCGTATCTGGTGGCAGGATCAATTTAGACAATCTTGCGAGGTTCCGATGAGAAAGGATGTTGTTGACGATATTTTTGACCGTGTAAAGCAGATTCTCGGAGAAAAATTAGGCGGTGAGGTGTCTGTCTTGCTCGAGAAAGAAGAAAAGATAGTCAGAAGGTTATACGGTGGAGATATGACATATATCGGCCACTCTGGTAGAAGAGAAACAGCAAAAGCAAAGCAAAAAGCACTTGTCATGATCAGGCAAGGAGTGTCGGTGAAGGACGCAAGTAAAAAAGTAGGCATAGGGCATATGACAATGTACAGATATTTATCAAAACGAACTGTTAATGATAAATAAAAAGCTATAGCGTTCTCCAAAAATGGAGGACGTATGGCCGGAATCACACTGGAACAAGCTGAAACGCGATTATCTGAATATTTGGCAGCAGAGGCCAAAGTATTGCTGGGGCAAGAATACGAATTGGCCGGTAGACGCATGACGCGCGCAGATTTAAATGCAATTCGGCAAGGTATTGAGATATGGGATGCTCGGGTTAAAGCGCTTTCTGCATTCTCGACCGGCAAAGGCCGAACAAGAACGATATGCCCGGGGTGGTGAAATGGCGAAAATGAACTTTGTTGACCGCGCAATAGGCGTTTTTTCTCCAAAAGCAGCATTGCGCAGATTGCAGCAGCGCGAAGCGTTGGCGTTACTCGGTGGTTATAACGGCGCATCGCTGCGCAGACCTGCTCTTCAGAACTGGAATCCGTATTCCGGTGATGCAAATTCCGACACAATAACCGATCTTCCGACATTACGAGCACGTTCGCGCGATCTGGCCAGAAATGCGCCTATAGGTGGCGCTGCAATCAATGCAGTAGTAAGTAACGTGATCGGTACTGGCTTGTCCATGCAAGCTAATCCTGATGCTGAGACGCTTGGCTGGAGTGATGAGCAAACCGGATCATGGAAAAAGCTTGTGGAGGCTGAGTGGCATATCTGGTCAAGCAGCACTGACTGCGATGCTACAAGAACAATGAATTTTTACGGATTGCAATCGCTCGCATTGCGATCAATGCTTGAATCCGGGGACGTGATTACAATCACGCCGATGATTTCAGATAGAGCGCCTTACCAGTTGGCTTTGCAGCTTATTGAAGCAGATCGGCTCTGCAACAAAGATAACGCAATGGATACCGAAACAAAGATAGCTGGTATAACGTTTGATACAAACGGCGCCGCGATCAGCTACGACATAGCAAAAAGGCATCCGGGCGCGATGCGTTTGACCGGTCAATCATGGATAACGATCAACGCTCGCGGGGATAACGGACGTCAAAACGTTATTCATTTATTCGAGCGTAAACGGCCAGGTCAGGTACGTGGCGTGCCATATCTTGCGCCAGTGATCGAGCATTTAAAGCAGATAACTCGGTATTCTGATGCCGAGCTTCAGGCTGCTGTAGTATCTGCCGCATTCGCGGTATTTCTCAAAATGGATGCCGATGCATTCGGTAGCGTTTTTAATGAAGAACATCAAAGCCGGTATATTGATCGTGTCGGTAAGTGGGATGGAAAGGTTGATGTCGAATCGCCGGGGAATGTGATTAATCTCATGCCAGGAGAAGAAGCTACAGTTCCAAATCTTGGTAGACCTAATGCCAATTTCGACCCATTTTTCTTGGCAATGCTTAAGCAGATAGGGCCAGCGCTTGAAATCCCATTTGAAGTTTTAGTGAAACATTTTTCCAGCAGCTATTCCGCAAGCCGTGCAGCATTGTTAGATTTTTGGCGCATTGTCAGAGTTCGCCGCGATTTTATGGCGACGTATTTCTGTGAGCCAATCAAACAATTATGGCTCGAAGAGGCCGTGTCGACCGGGCGCATACCAGCACCAGGATTTTTTGCTGATCCAAGATTGCGGCAGGCATATTCTCGCGTTTCATGGATAGGTGACGGCCCCGGAAGTATCGATCCGGAAAAAGAAATAAACGCGGCAGTCAAACGCATTAATGCTGGTGTTTCTACCCTGGAAAAAGAGGCCGCAGCTTATGACGGAGGAGACTGGGAGGCAAACATTAAGCAGCGTGAAAAAGAAAAAAAAATGATGGATGATGCTGGATTAACGATCGATCCGAATCAAAACTCTCAAACACTTCCACCGCAATCATGATTTTTTACCATTATCGCCTGTAAGTGATAACACTTAATATTTATTGTGGCACCAGTCAATATTGGTTTGTGCTATGCAACTTTCTGATGTAATAAACGGGCCTTGGGCTATACAGCCAGAAATACACAGCGAGATTATTAAAATCTACGCGGCACACGCTCGCAATGAGCAAATTGACATTGCCGCAGTGGAAGCGCGCATCGGTAAGCCACTTGCAAATGAGCCGCAAGGCTACACAGTGCAAAACGGCGTTGCAATAATTCCTATTCATGGTGTTATTGGTAAGCGCATGAATATGTTTTCGCAAATTTCCGGTGGCGCATCAACTCAATTAATCGAGCGAGACGTTAAAAACGCGCTTGCTGATTCCAAAGTAAATTCAATCCTGCTGCATATTGATTCCCCTGGTGGAACGGTTGACGGCACACAAAATTTAGCCAGCGTTATTCGTGAAGCCAGAACACAAAAGCCGGTAATGACGTTTGCGGATGGCACTATTGCTAGCGCAGCTTATTGGATCGGATCGGCTGCTGATGAGATCGTTTCTGCATCAGATACAACTCAAATCGGGTCAATTGATGTTGTTGCAACGCACGTTGATCAATCAAAAGCTGAAGAAATGCAGGGCATTAAGGTCACAGAAATAACGCACGGCAAATACAAGCGTATTGCAAGCAATAGCGCACCATTGAGCGCAGAAGGCAAAGATTATATCCAAAATCAGGTTAGGCAGCTTTACACGATATTTGTCGACGAGGTTGCAAAAAACCGACAAACAGATTCAGCTACCGTCATGGAACGCATGGCTGATGGTCGGGTATTTTTGAGCAAAGAAGCGATGCGGCGCGGGATGATCGATCACGTAGCAAGTTTAGAAACCACGATTCACAACATGGCAACAGGAGTTTGGCCGATGAGCAAAGCAAATGAACCGCAACCAACACAACCGGTTGCTATGACGGTAGAGAAAATCAAAGCTGATCATCCTGAGGTAGCTCAGGCATTGATTCAGGAAGGCGCTGAAAGTGAACGCAAACGTATTCAGGCGTGCGAGGAAGCAGGGCTGGCAGGGCATGAGACCATTGTCAATGCGATGAAATACGACGGCAAATCACAAGCCGGTGACGTTGCTGTGGCGATTGTCGCAGCGGAGAAGAAACTTCGCACAGATCATCTAGCTGCATCACGCTCAAGCGCCCCTCAGCCAGTTCCATTAGCTGCGGTTCCAGCGGTTGAAAAGGAATCTCCAACAATCGACAAAAGCAAGCCGGTTGATCAATGGGCAAAGGATGTGTGGGAATCTGATGCAAGCATCCGCGCTGAATTTGGATCGCTGGAAAACTATGTTGCTTACGAAAAAGCAATGGCAACTGGAAGCGTGAAAGTACACAGCCGCGCATAAATTTTTTCAATCACCTAACGCCGTGACGGCGCTGGAGAAATAAATATGACTACATTAGCAGCAAATAAGCCACGCGCTTATGAATTGGGCGATCAAAACGACTTGCCCGTGATTGCATCGGACATCATCTATGAGGGCGCTGCTGTCGGGATTGTTAAAGCAACAGGGCACGCGCGGCCACTCACATCAACGGATTCATTCGGCGGATTTGCGCTACGTCAAGCAGACAACTCATCCGGCGCAGCAGCTGCGATCAACGTTAACGTAATCACTGAGGGCGAAATTGAGCTGACCGTGACGGGAGTGACTATCACCGACTTGCGACAGCCAGTTTATGCGACGGATGATGACACTTTTACCATGTCCCCGGTCGGTGGCGTGTTCATCGGGTTTGTAAAGCGATTCGTTACCACAAACACCGCAGTGATTGACTTCGATGCGCCTTGCTATCGTGATCCTTACGCAGATCATACAGTGCGCGCAACCATCAGCGCAGATACCACTTTAGACGCAACTCATACCGGCAAGCTGCTTTGGGTTGATACCAACGCAAAAATTATCACTTTGCCAGCAATCGCAACCGGTTTGGATGGCGTGATGATCGTCAATGGCGGTTCTTATGGCACTGTTGCGGTGAATATCAGCCCGAATGCCTCTGACATGATTCTAGGCCCGGACATTACCGGGGCAGACAACAAAGACTTGATCAACACCAAAGCCACTGCGCAACGTGGTGATTTTGTTGTTCTAGGCGGTAACGATGCAGACGGATACGCAGTGCAAGCAATGCGCGGCACATGGGCGCGTGAAGCGTAACGATTAAGTTTTAACTGAGGCAGGATAACGCTGTGAAGCTGTGATCCTGCAATTACAAACCTAACGCCGTGACGGCGCTGGAGAAAGAAAGATGGCAGATCAAAGTATTTTATCGAGTCGCGCTGTTATTGGCATGTACTACGCGCGTCTCGAACAAAATCCCGGTATGGCTTGGGTAAACGGCGTATCGAACTTATTCAATTCTGATCAAGCAAGCGAGACATACCCGTTCCTTGGTCAAAACTCTTCAATGCGCGAATGGATAGGAGGCCGTCAGGCTAAAACTTTATCCGGTAACAGCCTGATCATCACAAACAAGCACTACGAAAACACGCTTGATCTGGCTATCAAGGATATGCGCCGCGACAAGACCGGACAGATTGCGGTGCGCGTGAATGAGTTCGTGGATAAGAGCTTGTCGCATTGGGCGAGTTTGCTTTCTACGTTGATTCTGAACGGATCGACTACTGTTTGTTATGACGGCCAGTATTTCTTTGATACCGATCACTCGGAAGGGTCGAGCGGCACGCAATCGAACAGCATTACCTGCGACATTTCAACATATCCTGCGGTGGTTCATGGAGTTGTTACCGCTCCAAGCAAAGAAGAGATGCAGCAATCAATTCTGCAAGGTATAGCAAAAATCTTGTCATTCAAGGATAACGCCGGTGAGCCAATGAACGAGAACGCCACAAGCTTCATGGTTATTGTTCCGGTTGGTTTGTACTTGACGGCATCGGCTGCTGTCAGCGGCTTGATAAATGCTGCGTTGGCCAATGATATGAACCCTGACCAGATCGCAGGAATGAACATCAGCGTTCAGATGAATCCACGCCTGACATGGACAGACACTTTTGCGATCTTCAGAACGGACAGCCCAATCAAAGCGCTGATCCGTCAATCTGAAACGCTGGATACCGTCAAAATCAAGGACGAAAGCAGCGAATACGCATTTGATACCGATCATATTCAACTTGGTGTCGACGCTTGGCGTAACGTTGGATACGGCTACTGGCAACGCGCTTGCCTGGTTCAAATGGTGTAACCATGAATAAATATCAAGTAACTGAAGCGGTATCGATTCATGCCGGATTGCTTGAGTTGACAGAAGCGCAGGCAACTCCGCGAATGCATAACCTGAAGCACATTGAAAATAGTGTGTACATGGTTATGCAGCCGGTCATGTTCAAGGCTGGAGAAGTTATCGGCTATGACGGTGAATTACCGAAAGCAATGCTGATGCAGCTTGAGAATTTGGATGCGCCAAAGCCAAAAGCCAAGGCTAAATCCAAGGATAAGGAACAGAACGCAGCAGAAAACGTCGTTGAGCAAGCGCAGGTTGCAGTCCAAGGAGACAGTGACAAATAATGTTAACAGAAGACCTTGACACATTCTTTGATGTTGATGAATTTGCGGAACAGGTAACGCTTGATAGCGTGACCATATCGGCGATATTCGGAGAGGAGCCTGTCGAGGTTGATTTCGTGCAGACAAGAAAGCCTGTTTTGACATGCACCGCAGACGATGCTGCAACCGTTCAGATTAATTCGATTGTTGTGAGAAATGGCACAACGTACAAAGTTAAAAAAATTGAACGTGATGAAACGGCCAGGATGGCTCAATTGCAATTGGAGAAACAATGAGCCACGTCAGGACGCAATTACGCGAATATGTGGCAGCTTTGCTAGACGGCATCAATACGGGCTACCCGGTAACTGTGTTGCAAAATCGTGCTTACACGCTGGACGAGTCTGTTTTGCCGTGCATCAACGTACAGACAGGTAATGAAACGATAGAAACAATTACTGTGGATTTTCCTGCGCATCAGGTAAGAACGGAGCAATTGATCCTGACGATAATTGTTGAGTCAGTGAATGCTGTTGATGATCTGGTCGATCAGATTTGTTCGGAAATAGAGCTGACATTGGCCGGAAACGTGGAAATGGCAAAGAATTTCTATCTTGCAGGAACGTCAGCCATAGAGCCAAGCGCAATCGGCGAAAAGCCGATCATATCTGTGGATATGAGATACATCGCAGAGATACACACTTTGGAAAACAATCCAGAGTCCTATTTGTAGCAAAAGGCCGCCCTAACGCTGTGAAGCGCTGGGCGGATGATCAACCTAACGCCGTGACGGCGCTGGAGAAAGAAAGATGGCAACACCTCTCATTTTGCGCGGGGCAACTCTCGCTATTCAATCAGCCTTAGCATCGGCGAAAACAATTACGGCAATTTCAAAAGCGTCTGAAGCATCAATAACCGCAACTCATGATTACTCTGTTGGTGATTTTGTGCTGATTGATGCGGTTGTAGGCATGACCGAGATCAATCAAGTGGTCGGTCGAGTTAAGTCAGTCAGCACCACCGTATCTTTCGTGCTGGAAGGGATTGATTCCACCAATTTCACTACCTACGCATCGGGCGGGACGGCTCAAAAAATCACGTTTGGGAAATCATTTGACAGCGTGACAAACGTTGATCTTCCTGACGGTCAGCCAGATGAGAACGACATTACCACGATCCACGATACCGAGCGGCAAGTAGCATTTGGCCACGATGCAAAACTGACCGGTACTCTGTCGGTAATTGCAAATCCGCTGAATACTGCGGTTATCGAGGTACAAATAGCAGCGGCAGCACAGCAGCGCCGGGCGTTCTTGCTCACGTTCGCATCCGGTCAGAAAGTTCTTTGGAATGCGTACTGTACCGGTGGCTCTGGATTCTCTGGTGGCGTTGGTTCTGCCGGTACCGGGCAGATCGCATTGACGCTGCGCAAAAAAGCTCAGTGGTTCGCATCATGAGTTTGGTTGCTGAGAAATTACGCGCAGCGCGGCGCATAGAGATACCGATTGGAGATATTACATTTTTCGGAACGCGCGCCACTCCCGAACAGTATAGCCGGTACCTTAATGCTTCCATGACGGATGCGGAAGTGTGTCGGTTGCATATCGATGGCGCGGAAGGCGTGAAGGAATCCGACCTGATCGATGGCGGGGCAAAAACGGCCTGGAAGTTTAACCGCGAAGATTTTTCGGAAGTCATTGCGGAAAAGCCTGAATGGTACAAGCCGCTCGTGTCAGCAATTATCAAAGATGCTGAAGAACGTTTCTTGAAGAAGGCCGAGAACCAAAAAAACTAGAGCACTGGCTTGACTACCAGCAGATCAAGGAATTAGCAGGTGGCGAGCCAGTTATCTTAAGCAAGGAAAACGAAAAAGCAGTATTGGCCTGGAATCTCATGGGGTGCGCAATGGATTTTGGCCAGATCGGCGATGTTGCAGAGTATCTGCAAGTTGATGACATCGAGTTATTTATCGATAGCCTGGTGGTATTAAAAACCTACAACGATGACCGCAACAACGCAAATAAACATAACCGCTAAGGATTCAACGGCCAGCGCTTTTGCATCGGCCAATCGGAATCTATCTGAATTAGCGTCAAGCGCGTTGAAAACGACCGCAGGACTTGCCGGTATCGGCCTTAGCATTGCGGGAGCGGTTGAATCGGTCAAAGGAATCGCGCAAGCCACAATCCAGCTTCAACAATTCACCGGGACTTTGACGGTCGGAACCGGCTCAGCGCAAAAGGCTGGTGAAGCATTATCGTTTGTTCGCGCCGAATCAAAACGTCTTGGTCTTGATCTTGCAACGGCTGCTGATCAGTTCGGCAAGCTTGCGGCTGCGTCAAAAGGGACAACTTTAGAAGGCAAGGCAACGCGCGAACTTTTTACCGCCATGGCGCAAGCATCAACAGTCCTGGGACTGTCAGCGGATCAAACGCGGGGCGCGTTAAACGCATTCCAGCAAATGATCAGCAAGGGCAAGGTGCAGGCTGAAGAGCTTCGCGGGCAATTGGGTGAAAGATTGCCGGGCGCGTTTCAAATGGCAGCGCGCGCTATGGGGGTTACTACCCAAGAGCTTGATAAGTTATTACAGGCCGGGAAAATTACAGCAGAAGACCTGCTCCCTAAATTAACGGCAGAACTTAATAAAACATTTGGCGATCAGGCCGAAGAATCGGCCAAGAATCTGCAATCACAAATCAACCGCATGAATACCGCGTTATTTGAAATGAAAATAGCGATAGGCGAATCCGGATTGATCAATTTTTTGTCGAGCGGTATTGAGCTTGCTACAAAACTCACAAACAAGATAACCGGCATATTCGGGGGCGGTGAGAAGCCGACTGCCATTCAGAGCCAAGCAACAATGGTGCAGAAGCTCGAAGAAGAACTTACGCGCATGCAAGGCATGAATAGCATTGTTCCTTTCGGTGATTCTTTCCTGAGTAATTTTCTGTTCAATAAGAAAGATCAGGATGAACTGAAACACCGCATCGAATCTGCGCGAGAGGAATTGGAACGGTTGAAAGCCGTTGCTCTTATCCCGGTTCCCGGCGGCAAGCCTACGTTACCAGCTCAGGTGGCCGAGGATTCCAAAAAAGCCACGGATGCCGCAAAAGAACTGAAAAAAAGACAAGATTTCTTGCTGGATAGAGAGCGTGAATATGTCAAGCTGCTTGAAATAGAGCGCAAAGCGCAAGCCGATCTGGTCAAGCCTTACCTTGATAGCGCGCAAGCGGCAGACAAAAAACTTGTTTCGATGGTAGATGAGATCGAAGCCATGAAGCTGGCTAAATCGCGTCAGATAAGCCTGGAAGAGGCCATCAATCTAACCACTATCGCAAGGCTGGAAGAGAAGAAAGCGATTGCCAAGGATAGCGGAGTAATTGCGCAACTAGACGCAGAGATTGCGACACGGAAAGAGCTATCCAGCATCATCCCAGAGTTCGAGAAGTTACGCGTCAAGAATAAAAGCACAACTGACGAAGTGAGTCAGCTTTGGATTCAAGCCGGGCGAAATATCCAAAGTTCATTGGCGAATAGTATTTTCGATTTTTTCACTGGCGGACTGAACAACATGGTGCAGAACGTCAAAAACACCGTGTTGCGTATTGTTTCTGAATTTGCGGCATTAAAAATAGCGCAATCTGTTGGTTTGGCCGGTATGTTCGGCGTTGCTGGAAATGCAGCTGCATCCGGTGGGGCTAATTCTGGCGCGAGCCTGCTGAACATGGCTAGTCTTGGATCGAATGCGCTGAGTTTGTTCAAGTCTGGATTTGGCGCAACCAATTTGTTAAGCAGTGTTGGAAGTAAATTACCAGGTGCTATAGGGTCATTCTTTGGTGGCATGGGTGTTACAGGAACGCAAGCAGCTGCTCAAGCTGGTGCCTCTGCTTTGTGGGGCGCGTCAGGAGCAAGTACAGCAGCGTCTATGGGGTCATCGTTTGCGGCTGCTGCTGGGCCAGCAATAGCACTATTCGCCGTTGATGCCATTGGTCGTTTGTTCGGAGGAAACAAAAAACTAGGCGGTGCCGAAATGATACCGGTTATCGGCGGATTCTTGGCCGGGCTATTCGGACGCGGCCCGTTGAAGCAAAAAGAAACGCAACTGACCGGCGATGTTGGTTTAGATGGCTTGTCGTCAGGTTACCTAACTACGAATTTCAAAGCCAAAGGCGGTCTGTTGGTTGGCAGCAAACGCGATTTTGCTGGTGTAAATTTACTAACCGGCGCAGCGGAAACGGACAATAAAAAGCTGCAAGGCGTAGCGGATAGCATGAAGCCTTACGCAGCGCAACTTGCGAATACATTAAAAGAGTCTGTATCTGCCATCGTGTCGCAAGTCAAAGATGTAAGCGGAGCCCTGAATTTAAGCCTTGATCCTCTTAATGATTTCCATCATCAGATCAATCTGATTTCTGAGAGCGGCAAAGCTCTGACGGATGAGCAGATCAATCAGGAAATAGCGAACATTTCCGATGAAATGGTTCATGCGCTGATGCCGTCTATTGACTCGTTCCGGAAAAGCAGCGAAACGGCAACGCAAACATTCTCGCGCCTTGGGCAAGAATTCAAAGTGCTTGAACAAGCCGCAATATCGACCGGCCGATCATTCGATGAAGCCAAAACCGCAATTTCTGGAATGCAGATTGCCGCACGCACAACGCTGATCGATCAACTCGGTGGCGTTGATGCAGCATCGCAAAAGATCGGTTTCTTCATGGATAACTTCTTAAGTGATTCCGAAAAGACGCGGATTCTGTTTGAGCAGCTTGACCCGGAAATGAAGAAACTTGGTTTCTCTGCGGCCATTACTCGCGGTGAGTTCGTGAAGCTGGTTCAGAGTGTCGGACAAG
>WBZO01006110.1_pt1 | contig 11840 bp, 11 predicted proteins | sample 5204261 | NCBI WGS metagenome assembly WBZO01 (sample SAMN12412400, study PRJNA552823) | activated sludge metagenome | isolation source: activated sludge from anammox sidestream of wastewater treatment plant... | place: USA: North Carolina | collected 2017-09 | reverse complement strand
CCTGCGGGAGCGGCCAGCGGCGACGATTATTGCGGCGATTTTTGGCATTGGATCAGTTTAGCCCGAGTCAGGCGCTTGGTTCGGTTTGTTGTCTGCGGTGAGAGCGCCTTCCGGATTGTTTCTGGAGTCCGGGAGCCCCTGGGAACATTTCCGCGGGTGGGGCGGAACCATCCGCCATATTGGCGAAGATCATCTTTCCGGCTACGGTTTGCCAAACGCTGGCCACCTGAAGATCGACACGCTCACCGATGTGGTTGACAGCGTTTTCGATAACAACCATGGTACCGTCATCCAGATATGCTACACCTTGGTTGGGCTCCTTGCCTTCCTTAATGACGGTGACGGTGAGCGCTTCGCCGGGCAGCACGACTGGTTTCAGTGCGTTTGCCAGTTCATTCACATTTAATACAAGCACACCCTGCAACTCTGCAATCTTGTTCAGGTTGAAATCGTTGGTTATGATCGCTCCATCCAGATGCTGAGCTACCGATACAAGCTTGCCATCCACCTCATCAGGAAGCCGCACTCCTTCCGGGTCGTAAGCTGTAATCTTCATGCCCAGTTCTTTACGCATCTGGTTCAGTATATCCAACCCACGCCGGCCGCGCGCGCGCTTTAGGGAATCACTGGAGTCTGCTATGTGTTGGAGCTCATCCAGAATGAAACGGGGGATAACAATGGGGCCGTCCACGAAACCTGTGCGACAAACGTCCAATATACGCCCATCGATTATGACGTTTGTATCAAGGATCTTTGGTTGTTGGCGCGGCGTTTCGTCTTCAGCCGTCTCAACAGGCGCGCCTGGATAGTAGAAACGCAATTGCTCCTTAATGCTCATGGTCGCGGCGACTGCCAGGTAGCACAGCACCAGTGCAATTACCACGGTTACACTTACAGGCATTTGGAAGTTCACCGTTATCAGGAACGTCAGCACCAATCCAACAACCAATCCTAAAAACAGCGCCAGCTTGTCTCGCGCCGACATTGTTTCCAGGGCCGTCTGAGCACCCATCAATTGATTGTAAACAACGGAACTGAAGAGGAATCCTGAGAGCCCCCCCACCATCACAAACGCCAGCACCCCCCAGGCTTTGGCGGCTGGGGAGGGAATAGCCCCCGCAAGTGGAATGATAGCATCCTGCGGGTTCGTCAGAAGGGAATTGTAATAGTCCCCAACGAAACCACCCACAATCATCCCTGTCACCACAAATACCAGTGTCAAGAGCGCCCTAAGTGTTCGGTTTTCTCGTTGCGGCAAATTACTTGTGTTAACCGCCAGCTTCATACCCGCTCAGCCCTTTACCGATCAACTTCTCCCAGCACGACATCAATGCTCCCTATAATAGCCACAGCGTCTGCAATTTTCCACCCCGGGAGCAGCTTGGGCAGAATTGCAAGGTTCGAGAATGATGGAGCCCGCCATTTAAGACGAACGGGATTCATAGAGCCATTGCTCACAATGTAGCAGCCCAGATCACCGCGTGCACCTTCAATATGATGGTATACTTCTCCCGCAGGCGGTTTTATGTTCATGTTGATCTTTGTTGCCACAGGTCCCTCGGGGAGTCCATCCAGAGCCTGCTCGATTATCCTTATGCTCTGCCGCACTTCTGCTACCCTGCAAAGATAACGCGCCAGACAATCTCCTTCTTGTCTGACAGGAACTTCAAAGTCGAACTCAGGATAGACACCGTACGGCTCGGCTTTACGTACATCATAGTCTACACCGCTTGCACGCAGAGTTTGCCCCGTGATCCCCCAGTTTATCGCGTCTTTGCCGTCCAACACACCAACACCCCGTGTACGCACCAGGAAAATCTCGTTGTTCGAAAGCAGGTCATCGTACTCTTGCAGACGTGCAGGCATCTTCTTCAGAAAGTCTCGGCATCGTATGTCGAATTCCGCAGGTAAATCCTTGACAACACCTCCGGGGCGCATGTAATTAAAGGTCATGCGAGCACCTGCCGCCAGGTCGAATAGATCCAGAATCGTTTCGCGTTCACGGAAACAATAAATAAATGGTGTTGTTGCGCCAAGGTCAAGTCCAAACGTGCCGATGAAAACCAGGTGGCTGGATATCCGGTTTAACTCCATTAAGATAGTCCGGATGTATTCCGCCCTTCGGGGGACCTCCATACCGATCATTTTTTCCATCGTCATTACATACAGGGCTCCGTTCAGCATGGATGCCAGGTAATCGAACCTGTCTGTAATGGGCATATACTGGAAGTACGTACGCTTCTCGGCCAGCTTTTCCATCCCACGGTGCAGATAACCGATAACGGGGGTGGCTTCTTTTACCACTTCTCCGTCTAGCTTCAGAACGATCCTGAGCACCCCATGCGTGCTGGGATGCTGAGGCCCCATGTTGACTTCTATTTCCTGGGTTTTAATCTGGGTCGACATAATCTTTCCTGAGAGGGTAACCTTCCCAATCATCGGGGAGGAGTATGTGGGTCAAGTCTGGGTGTCCGGCAAAATTGATGCCGAACATTTCGTGTGTTTCGCGCTCATGCCAGTTAGAGCCTGCCCAAATTCCACAGAGTGTTGGAACCTCGGGATTGTCGCGGCTCAGCTTGCATTTCAGAACCACCTTAAGGTCTGATCCTATTTGGTAAATATGCGCTACCAGCTCAAAGCACTCCGTTAGATCAACTGCCGTCAGTGAGGCGAGATAGTTGAAGCCCAGTTTCTGGGACAATGTCTCGCAGGCGCTCAACCAGGAATCGGGCTCAACGTAGACGATAAGCCAACCGTGCTCTTCCTTTGTTTCAACAGCCTTTGCGCCGAGAGCTTCTGTGATAGCGTTTGCTGCCTCAAGCGTTTCCATTACGATGCGGGTTCCTGAGCGGATTCCAGCATCGCTGGTTTATCGTGCCGTCCCGCGGGAAGCTCGCCGGCCCTGATCCTGCGCTGGAGTTCCAGAACGCCCTGCAGCAACGCCTCAGGTCTAGGTGGACAGCCCGGAACATACATATCCACGGGGATGATCTGGTCAACACCTTTTATTACCGCATAAGAATCGTAGAACGGGCCACCCATCAACGAACAGCTTCCCATAGCCAGCACATAGCGTGGCTCAGCCATCTGCTCCCACAACAGTCTGATGCGTGGTGCCATCTTTTTTGTGACTGTTCCCGCCACTATCATCAGATCGCACTGACGAGGGGATGCGCGAAAGATCATTCCAAAACGATCAAAATCATAACGCGCCGCGCCGGTGGACATCATCTCAATGGCGCAGCAGGCCAGCCCGAACAACATATACCAGAGCGATGAACTGCGTGCGGCGTTCACCAGCTTATCGAGTTTGGTGGTAACTATTACGCCTTCATTCGATAAATCAATTACTCCCACCTCAGCACTCCTTTCTTCCAAGCATACACTAGCCCCAACAGAAGGATGGATACAAACAGGATTATATCAAACAGCGCCGTCAATCCCATCCCGAGTTGCTTAAAGGCTCCTAGTTTCATGGCAGCGGGAAAGAGAAAAACACTTTCAACCTCGAATATAACAAATATCAGTGTGAATATGTAAAATCCCACACGGAATTTTTGCCAAGCTTCACCAACCGGCTCCTCACCGCATTCATAGGTGCTCAGTTTTTCGACGGAAGGGTTATCTTTTCTGATAATGCGTGACATTACAAGCGAGATTACAGCAAAACCAACCCCAACCACTGCAAAAACGAGCACAGAGAGATATTCTTGCGTCATTGATAGTTCCTTTCAATTACACTCTATGCTGAACCTCATCCTTTGTCAAACAAATACGCATTTTTATGTTCCCAAAGGGCGCTTGGAGACATATTGGGCGCTCCGTCCCTCTCCGGAAAGCGATCCATCACAGGAAGGACATGCAGCTTACAAAAGGTGACCTTTCAGTGCGCACTTGCAGGAGAACCAGGTTCCTGCAGACGTCTTGTGCCTGATTTCAGCTTCCTCCAGCCAAAAGGCCTCCACTTAGATGCTTACATCCTATCCTTCAATCGGAATAAATGATATAAACTCAAGAGTATTCTTGAAACACGAAATTAAGGACATCCTTGTGCTACCCTCTAATCCCGCTGCGTTTGCAGTGTCATAATCAGGCATGCTAACATCTCCCGTCTTTACGGAACTTAAGAGAGGCGGCCCAACGTCATGATCGAAGGCGTAAAAATCAAACAACTCAAACGAAATGCGGATGAGCGCGGGTTCCTGATGGAAATGCTGCGTGTTGATGACCAGGACTACTTTGAGCGTTATCAGCAGTCTTATGTATCGATGAACTACCCCGGTGTTATCCGGGCATGGCACTATCATAAGAAGCAGAAAGACATCTGGGTCTGTGTAAAAGGCATGATCAAAGCTGTGCTGTACGATATTCGAGATAACTCTCCCACAAAAGGCGAAGTGCAAGAGGTCTTTATGGGTGAGAACAATATGGTGATGTTGAAAATCCCCATTGGGGTGCATCATGGGTACAAGACAGTCGGTCTTGAGCCGTCGCTTCTAATCAATTTCCCGGATCAGTTGTACGATCCGGGCGACGAATATCGCGAGCCTTACAACTCAGAGAACATTCCATACAATTGGGATATTAAGATAACCTGATTAAATAAGTCGCCTCTTCGGTAGCTGGCTGCCGAAGTCCGGTTTGATGTAATTCGGCGCATATTCCATGCCCCGAAACAATGACGAAGAGCTAATACCTTATGAAAAAGATACTGGTCACTGGTGGAGCTGGATTTATTGGCTCTGGATTTGTGCGGCATATGCTAAAGGTGCATCCGGACTATCACATTATAGTTTTGGACGCCATGACCTACGCCGGAAATCTTGAAAACCTGGCGGAAGATGCATCCAATCCCAATTTTTACTTCTTTCAGGGTGATATCCGGGATGAGGAACTGGTCAACAACCTTGTTCCGAATGTGGATGCCGTTGTAAACTTTGCGGCGGAAACATTCGTTGACCGTTCCATCCATGATCCCGGCGATTTCATTACCACGGATGTGGTTGGGACCTTCCGCTTGCTGGAAGCCGCTCGACGGGCGCGCATTCAGCGGTTCGTACACATCTCTACGGATGAGGTATATGGCAGTGTTGAAGAGGGGTCCAGTGTGGAAGGTGACCCAATTGAACCAAACAGCCCATACTCCTCCAGTAAAGCCGGAGGTGATCTCTTGGCGCGGTCGTATTATGTCACTTATGGGCTGCCCGTTCTAATTACCCGTGCCTCCAACAACTATGGCCCATATCAGCACCCTGAAAAGCTCATCCCGTTTTTTGTCACCAACGCCATTGACGGCAAACCGCTTCCCGTATATGGCGACGGCCAGCAAATTCGTGACTGGCTTTATGTCGACGACCACTGCCGCGCAATCGATCTGGTGCTGCATAAGGGTGAAGTGGGCAATGTCTACAATGTGGGGGCCGGGTTCGAGCGCACAAACATGGAGGTCACAAAAGGCATCCTTACAGCCCTTGGTAAGGGTGAGGAACTCATAAAGTATGTTACCGATCGGCCCGGACATGACCGCCGCTATTCGCTTGATACATCCAAGCTCAGGGCGTTAGGCTGGGAACCACAGGTTTCGTTCGAACAAGGGTTGCCCCTTACCGTAAAATGGTACAGCCAAAACGAAGGCTGGTGGCGCCGAATCAAGGAAGGACAGTCTTATACAGACTTCCACAGCGCTTGGTATAAAGACCGAGCCTGAAGGAAACCTGTGTCAAACCGAGCTGTTTTCATAGACCGTGACGGGACAGTTAATGTCGAAATTGCTACTTACGTGCGATCTCCTGAGGAACTGGTTGTTTTTCCACATGCAGCCGAGGCGCTGAAACCGCTAATCCACCACAATATTCCAATAATCATTGTTTCCAACCAGGCTGGGATAGCTAAAGGATTGATGACCAACGACGATCTCCTGGCCATTGAGGATAAGCTGCGCCAAACCCTTTTAGCCGGCGGGATTATGCTGACGGGAGCCTATTATTGCCGCCATACCGATGAAGCAAATTGCGCCTGTCGCAAGCCCAAGGGCGGTCTCCTGAAGATGGCGGCACAGGAACATATGATTGGTGATTCCTGGCGGGATATGGCCGCTGGAAGGGATGCCGGAGTCCAAACCGTGTTTGTGCCCACGGGAATCAACCCCGAAGAGCAGAGAAGGCGGATGGGAAACATGGCGGACTACCAGTCGGCAAACTTGAGTGACGCTGTTAGGTGGATATGCGGGAGACTGGAGAATGAAATTTAGAGTATTTCTGGCTGCTGTGGCATTGTGCGGTGGCTGGGTGGCAGCCCTGTCGCACTCCGCAATCGCTGAGCGCATTCCGCAAGTTTCATACGATATTGTCCCACGCGCCTCGTGGACCTATGATGCCCTGGGTTGGCTGGCCGCAAGAGGCAAAATGCAGCCGTTCACCGCCCGTGACTTTTTGAGCGGCCGCGCATATACCCGTGTAGAGATCGCCGACCTCATACGCGATCTAAAGGTTGTCAACGGACGCACATGGGAAGATTTCACATTTACCGAGCGCTCTGTACTTTCACAGCTTGTAGATGAGTTTCGCTCCGAATTGCAGATTCTAGATGTTGATGTGGCCAAATTGGAGGAAGGTTTGGATCCATCGCTTCCCCGTGTTGCGCTTGCCAATGCCTGGATTTATGGCGATGTTGTGCGCACAATGTCCGATAATGATACTCGTGGATCGGCGGCGTTCAGCGTGTTTGAAATGCGGGGGAAAGGTGTGGTTTTCGGTGGAGCCCTCGCGAGCAATACCCGGTTGCTCCACCCGGAGAATCCGGGCGGGTTCCCCGTTCTTGACCATTTTTTCTTCCGTAGTCGGGGAAAGCAGTGGACATGGGAAGTCGGGCGCTCGTACTCATGGGTTGGGACGGCGGGTACGGGTTCCATGTGGCTCGGCGATTCCAGCCCCGCGCTTATGCTGGGTCGGGCAAATAGAGAGTTCAGCCTTGGTCGAATGCTTGGTCCTTGGAAAATAAGTTGGGAAGTCGGCGGTTATTCCGAGCAGGGCATCAGGCTTTACCTGATAACCAAGCGCCTTGAAAAGACGTTTTCTCGCAAGTGGAGCCTTGGACTTATTGATATGACCAAGACCACCGTCACCCCCAACCCGCTCATGCTTTTGATACCGGCGCCTGCCTACCAGTCGCTCTTTTTGTCGGATATTGATTCCAAGTGGAACACTGTTTTGGGCTTTGAAGCAATGTATCATCCCAACAGGAGGATTGACACCTACCTGCAGTGGATGGTAGACGATATGTCCAATCCGTTCGATCCCAACAAAACTGTCCCCAAGAAAACAGGCTTGCTTATAGGTTATCGTTCCCGCGCTGATGAACCAATGGATGGCGCGCCCCGCTTACAAATTGAATATGCTTCTATCGACCAATTTGCCTATAATCTCACAAGGCCCAATGCGCCGTTTCTAGCATGGACACAAAAGGGTTTACCGTTGGCATGGCCGTATGGAGGAAATTCCCAAACCTTTTCCGTACGTACCGAGAAAAAACTCAAAGGCGGATTCGATCTGGTTACCACATATCTCACCAGCAAGAGTAAGGTTGGGTTGGGGAAACAGCAGGTATTTTCTATTCGCCCAGCCAAAGATATAACCCCCGGTAAGAGCGTCGGGCTGATTCTTGACTTTCACACGGGAGACATCAAGCATAACGTCTTCGGGCTTCAGGGGATGCTTGTCTTCTAAAAAACACTAAAGCCCGGATGAATCGTCATCGTGAGGCTGCCAGCTCATGCTAGTGTATTTCCGGGTGTCCAAACTCTGCCAGAGAAAACATCAAGGCAATCACCCCCATCAAAGCCACTACTATTCCAGGCGCTAACGCCAGTGCCGTCGACCCACCCAGGCGGCGAGATAAAGACTCCGCCCTTCCCTTGCCAGCAACTGTAATCAGACCGACCGCAATCAGGCACGATCCAAGTCCGCCCGCGAACGCGAGCATCAACCATATCGCCGCCTTCAGGCTTCCCGCCCCCATAGAGTATGTTATGAGTGCTATCGTCCCCTGACATGGGATCAGGCCGCCTGTTACCCCCAGCACAGTCGGGTTGATAACATGGGCTTGCAGCATATGTGCAGCGTGCTTCTCTGCATGCTCTGGGTCTTCAATGCCTTCCACCCCATGATGTTTATGGATGCATGTAGTATGTCGTCCCAACCCGCATTTGGTCATAAACAATCCGATACTGATTGTCAGCGATGCGCCTATTACCTTAAATGTCGGGGCTAGCACACTGCCCATTTTGTCACCTGCATACCAGGCAGCCAGGGCAAGTACCGTAGCAAGCCCTAGATGCGACAATACCACGGAAACGCCAAACTTCCAAACGTCGGTTTTGCTACCTTGAGACCCAACCAAAAGGGCATGGATAATACTGCGGCCGTGTGCGGGCTCCAGGATATGGAGCGCTCCCAGCAGGAAGGCCACAACGGGGGATGATGTAATCAGAAGCTCAGGCATACTACTCTCTTATAATCCTATATGCTGCGATACATATTTTGCAGCGCAGCAAAAATGGGTGAGGATGTATATGGTCAGGAATTGCGACGTCCGGATGCATTATTATCTGATGGAAGATACTTTATCAACTCCACTGTGGTACCCTCGGAGAACTGGAACTTCACTTCATCCATCAAGCATCGCATGAAGAATATGCCCCTGCCACCCTCCGATAATTCTCCTTCGGCTACCTGAGGTATGCTGTCGGGGTTGAACCCGGGTCCGGAGTCCGTTATCTGCACGCTGAAGCGCGGCCCACGACGAGTGCAGGTGATGTGAATGGATTCTGTACCAGTTGGACATCCATAGCGAAGCGCATTGCAGCTTGCTTCACCAACGGCTAGTTTTATATCATCAATGTCCTGCTTGTTAAATGGCAGACCTTCGGCAAATCTTGTTACGCTCTTTCGCAGTGCTGCGATATTTTCCGGACGCCCTTCGGCCTCAAAGGACTCTATCAGAAGATCGTCATCTACCGGTGGTTCCTGCTCGACGATTTCAGTCTCATATTCACCGGCTTTATCTATCCGAAAGAACGGCGCAAAACCGGATACCGACAAAACCCGCATTAGCTGCCTGCTTGGATGCACGAGAGTAATGGTTACACCATTGGATTGAGCCGTTTTTACTGCGTCTAAGAGTACTGACAATCCAGTGGAATCTATGAACTCCACCTTGTCCAACCTTAAACGCAGACTATCCTCGCGTCGAGATGTTAGAAGAAGTGTTAGCTCCTTGCGAAGTTTTCCCGAACTATGATAGTCAATCTCTCCTTTGATCTCGAGCTCATTGGGCTGGCCCGCAACACGATCGATTTTTATTGTAGATTCCGCCAAATTTCCTAACTCCGTTTGTTGACCACCACCAGCAATGCAATGTCGTCCTTCAATTTGCCATTCGTGTGCTCTCGCACTCTTGTTTCAATAGCTTCAGCGATTTGGGCGGCGCTTGAACCGGCAATTGTTCGTACAGCCTGGCGTATTCCGGCAATATCAAAGAAACCTTCTGCGTTTCGCGCTTCTGTCACTCCATCCGTGTACATTATCAAGGTGTCTCCCGGCTCCAATTGTGCCTGTTCCGTAACGTAAACGCATGAAGGGAGAAAACCAAGTGCTCGGCCAGTACAAGCTAAACTCTTGAAACTACCGTCTTTTCCAGACCACAACAGCGGCAGTTCATGCCCCGCGCTGGCATAGTGTACTAACCCGCTTGAAGTGTCGAGCACCGCCGCGAACAACGTAACAAATAATGAAGCCGGAACATAAAAGCACAAAGCGTCGTTCATTCTAGCCAGTATCTGTCCCGGGTCACTGTCTTCAAAAGCGTATGCCCTCAACATGTACTTTGTCATGGCAGTGTGTACGGCTGCATCCAGTCCCTTACCGCTTACATCCCCGATTACCAGGGCGCATTTGTTGTCGCTGATATGAAAAACATCATAAAAATCCCCTCCAACACGCGCCTCCTCAAGGGCAGCCGCATAATGATGGGCCACCTCGAAATCCCCTATGCGCTCACCAATATCAGGCAGGAGGCTTCGCTGAAACGTTTCTGCTATGCGCCTTTCACGCTCAAAGACCTGAGCGCGCGCAATTGCTGCGGCTGCCAACGAGCCAATGCTGCCGATAAGGTTGATCTCACTTGCCGTAAACTCATGCGTGGGCGGTGCCATCACGTTAATAATCCCCGTAGTTTGCCCAACTTGTACCAACGGGACGGACAAAACGGAATATTCTGAGTGCTGAAGTTGTTTCTGAGTTCGGGCAGTTGAATGACGCGGGACATTTCGTACGATGCGAAGCTCACTTCCTTGAAGTGTTGGTAAGCACATCGTGTCGCATGGGTCCTTCAGCGCTGCTTCATTGCGAAACCGTGCTCTTACTCCTACATCCCTTGCAATAAACAGTGCGCCATCCCAATTTCGGATCATAATGGACAATGCCTCTGTCATAGGTAATCGATGGATATGCTGGATAAGGGAATCCAGTAAATCCTCAAGACCCAATTCAGCGCTTAAAGCCTGGCTGGCTTCCCAGAGCACTCCGAGGTCTTCGGCATGTTGGCGGGTCTGCTCGAACAAGCGTGCGTTCTGTATAAAAAGCGCTGCTTGTTCTCCTATTGCCCCGGCTACTTTGGTGGCATTCGGGCTGAATGTGACGGTTTGCCCTGGTTCGTCTGCGGCGGCTAACCCGACCGTACGGCCTTCATATATAAGCGGAACCACTAATAGACGTTTTATTCTCCAGTGAGCAGCTATATACCCATCCCGCATGCTTACGCTGCGGTCGATAACCGTTGGCCTGCCTTCTTTGATAGCCTGCATCAGCGCAGTTTCACGTTCATTTAGGGCCAGGTTCAGTTTACAAAACCTCTCCTGCTCTTCTTGTGGTACCCCAATCATTAGATGACCCCGTGCACGCCCCTCCTCAATAAGAAACACCCCACAGCGGCTGACACCCGTAACGGCGGCAATGCTCTCGGCCACTACATGAAGGCGATCACTCAGGTTCAATGTTGTCGCCAGCGCCTGCGATACAGCATACAACGCAGCAAGTTCTGTTACAGCGCGATGCTGCGCTTCGTACAGGGTAGCGTTCTCAATAGAGACTGCGGCCTGCGCTGCGATAGCCATAAGCAGGCTAATCTCATCAATGTTAAAAGATATCCGATCTTTTGGGGTGGCTACGATGGCAACGGCAATCAAACGGTCTTTGCTGATTAATGGTATCGCAATGGCATTTTCCGCACCAATTGACTGGCACATCTGCTGTTGCAGCGCATCTGTTGATTTCAGCGAAAGGCTCACGGACTGGTTTTGGGATAACTCCTCGGCAATTCCGCTATCTCGAGTAAACGGAATCACCGAAAAGTGCTTTGCTGTCTTTTCACTTACCCCGGAGTCTGTCCTGCGGCGAAGCTGGTCCAGGTCAATTTCCCAAACATAGACTGCCGACCTTGATGAGTTCACCCCCTGCGCCATCAACCGTGCCACCATTTGAAGCACTTCGTTTGGATCAAGCGCGGAGGAAATGGCGCTTGAAACATCAAAAAGTGTCCGCTCGTGTCTAGCTTCCATCGCTCTTCGCGCTTCAGCGCGAGTTGCCTCTATGGCATAGGCGGCCTGGTTTGCAAATACACCAAGCGACTTCGTGTTGTCGAGAGCTTGTGTGCCGCCTTTCTTATTGCTGGCGTACAGCATCCCTATCACTTCCTGCCCGGATTTCAGCGGGATTACCGCGTCGGAGACATTTTCGCAGCCTTCTGTGGTTTGGATCGTGTCCACAGCGTCTTCCTTGGGCATA
>WBZO01006109.1_pt1 | contig 11840 bp, 12 predicted proteins | sample 5204261 | NCBI WGS metagenome assembly WBZO01 (sample SAMN12412400, study PRJNA552823) | activated sludge metagenome | isolation source: activated sludge from anammox sidestream of wastewater treatment plant... | place: USA: North Carolina | collected 2017-09 | reverse complement strand
CACAATGGCACCATCTGGGGCTGGAACGCAGGATTCACCATCACCGCACTTTGCCAGCTCCGCCAAGCGCCGCTCGCCTGGCAACTCACGCAAAACCTTGTGAATCAAATACTGCACCTCGGCTGCCTCGGCGGCATGAGCGAACTCGTCGAGGCGCTGCCCGACGCAAAAGGTAAAATCGTCCTCTCCGGCACCTGGCAACAGGCCTGGAGCACATCCGAATTCACTCGCAATGGATACCAGGATTTCGGCGGATTCCAACCTCGCCTCTTGGATCAGACCCTTCGGCTGAACCCTCGCATTCCCACCGATTGGACACGCTTTAGCGCCACCTATCCGTTCGGCCGCGATGGCCGCCTCCACGTCACCTTCACAAGGCAACACGGGAAAGAAGTGTTCTTGCTCCTCCTCGAGGGCCCCACCGTCCCCCTCACCATCGAATTCAGCAGCGAGTCCTTCGGCAAGCTCATCACCACTCGCCAATCCATGAAACACGGAGACAACCTCACCATCGTCGCGGATGAAAAAGAGACCACAATCGGACTCAACGGACAGTGGGCTGGAAAACCGCTAAAAGGCGCAAAATTGCCCAAGGCAAAACCCCTAAAATTTGCGAAGTTGCCGAGCAAAACCAACTTCAAGACGCTTTCAGAAAAGGATTTCCTGCAAAAAGTAATCGAAGCAGGCAAATTCGCGTAATCCAGCCCTCGCGATAGACCCCCACAAACGAGCCCCAAAATGCTCCTCGGGAGAGATCCCTTAATCAGTTAAGATTATCTTGCTTGCCGCCTGCGGGCACTTGTAGTACGTCAATTGAATGAGAACTTCATTGCGGCGCGAACTCAATCTTTCTGCCCGGCAACCGGTGGTTGCCTCATGAACGCCGGGAAGAACACGCCTCCCAACCCGAGCACATTTGCACCTCTGACGCGAGAGCCCGGCGATGTCTGGGTTGTCCACGGACATGCAGAAGTTATCGCATGCGCATCGGATCCCGAGCGATTCTCCAGCCGTGTCTCTCGACACCTCCAGATTCCGAATGGATTGGACGGCGATGAGCACCGCCGGTTTCGCAACCTGATTGAGCAGTTTCTGAACCCGCAGCGAGTGAATGGCTATCAGCCACTCTTTGAATATGTCGCCGAAACGCTTGTCAGCGGACTCCCCCGCTCCAGCCCGATTGAAATCATTTCGCGCCTCGGCTCTCGTCTTGCCGTGCGCGCACAATGCGGATGGCTCGGCTGGGCGCCTGAACTCGAGCAGCCTCTCCTCGATTGGATGAAGGACCATCGCGAAGCCGCACGAACCAATGACCTCAAGCGCCTCGCCGTCGGAGCGGCGCGATTCGATGCCATGGTGCAGGACGAAATCGAACGACACAGAGGCCCCGCACCACAAGGCGGCACATGGACCGACGCCATGTCCGATCTGCTCGCTGTCCGCGTCGAGGACCCAGACAGCGCAGAGGGACGGCGGCTCCTCACAGACAAAGAGCGCATTTCCGTCCTGCGAAATTGGGTCGCTGGCGACTTGGGCTCCATCGCCGACTCCGTCGGCGTCATCGCCCACCAAATCGCATCGCGTCCTGAAATCCAGCGCGAAATGCGGAATCGCCTGAGCGATCGCCAAGCCCTGATCCGCGGCATTGATGAGCTGCTTCGCATAGACGATCCGTTTCTCACCAATCGCCGAATAACCACCTGCCCCGTCAAACTGAGCGGCCAACAAATCCCCGCCAAGGCAAAGGTGATCTTGCATTGGGCCGATGCCGGCCGCGATCCGCGTGTATTTCCAAACCCCGACTCATTCGAACCGGAACGAAACGCGCCCAAGAACATTGTCTATGGCGCAGGCCCACACATTTGTCCCGGCCGCACACTGGCCACCATCCAATTGGCGGCCGCTGTTCGGGCGCTCCTCAGCGGATGCCCGTGGATTCGTCTTGCGGACACTCCGAATAGTCGCCGCGCGCAACTGCCCACTGGCGGATTCGAAGAAGCGTGGATCGTCCTGGAACAGGACACCCCCTCCTGACCTGAAGGAAAGATTCGAGAAAAAAAGTAGTCGCCTATCGCGCAGCCGGGCTCGCCGCAGCGCGCTGGCGCCACTCATGGGTCGCCTCGGCGTGATTCAACTCGCGCCCCAAACGAGCGCGCTGGTCCCGCCGATAGAACTCAATATGGCAAATGTCCACAACGAGCCGCGCATGGGAATAGGGCGCAGACTCAATAAATTGAAGGCCCGCCGAATAGCCCGAGTCTTCCGGCTTGCACCAAACCACACGTCCGAGAATGGCATTCGGATAGTTCAAAACAGGAAACTGCAACGTGCAGGTCGCACCTGGCTGTAGCGGTGTTCCACTGGTCAAACCAACCCCACCCTGCCCGATATCGCGAAGGCGACCATCAAGCAACGAGCCGGTCGAGTCGCCCGGCTGAACCTGAATCGGCATCTCCGATACATGACGGATATTCCGCCTGCCATCCGACTGCCGCCATGCTTCTCTACGTACCATTGCGAGTCCCTCTGCCCATACTTACTGGTAAATATATTCAGTACCCGCCTAGGGATCAAGGGGTGAATTGAGTCAATTTTTAAGTATTTCTCTCGCCTGAAAAGGCGGGCCTACTTAACTCCAGTCACCCCTCCCCACCTCTACAGCGATAGATTCGCGTCGGTCACCGCGCCCTGCGAGGCGGAAGAAACATGCGCAGCATATTTGGCCAGTGCGCCGCGAAGATAGCGCGGCTTGGGCCGCTTCCACGCTTTGAGGCGACGATTGATCTCAGACTTGGGAAGCCCCAAGGTGAGCGTCTGCTTCTCCGCATCAATACTGATCGGATCGCCATTCTTCACAATCGCAATCAAGCCTCCTTCATACGCCTCCGGCGTGATGTGCCCGACCACAAAACCATGGCTGCCACCCGAAAAGCGGCCATCGGTAATCAGCGCCACGTCATTGCCCAATCCCTCACCCATCACAGCAGAGGTTGGCGAAAGCATCTCGCGCATCCCCGGGCCCCCGCGAGGTCCTTCATAGCGAATCACAATGACATGCCCCTTCTTCACCTTGCCGCCGAGAATGGCCTTGAGCGCGGTTTCTTCCGATTCAAAGACAATCGCGTGCCCATCAAAGCGGAGCCCTTCCTTGCCGGAAATCTTGGCAACCGCTCCCTCCGGAGCCAAATTGCCGCGCAACACCACCAAATGCCCATCCTTCTTGACGGGATTGGAGAACGGACGGACAACCTCTTGGTTCTTCGGATAGGGCTTGGCCCCCCGCACGTTCTCCCAAAGAGTCTTGCCAGTCACCGTGAGGCAATCGCCCCGCATCAGCCCTTCCTCAATCAATAGCTTCATGAGCGGAACGGTTCCCCCGATCTTCACCAGCTCGGCCATCACAAAGCGCCCACTCGGCTTCAAATCTGCCAGAACCGGCGTGCGCTTGCCGATGCGTGTGAAATCATCGAGCGTCAACTTCACATCGGCCGAATGCGCAATGGCGAGCAAGTGCAGGACGGCATTGGTCGAGCCTCCAAGCGCCATCGCCAGCGTGATCGCATTTTCAAACGCCTCGCGAGTCAAAATATCGCGCGGCTTGATCCCGCGCTGAATCATCTGCAGAACGGCCCGACCCGCTGCGCGACAATCCTCGCGCTTCGCAGGCGAAATCGCCGCCTGCGCAGAGCTATTCGGCAAACTCAACCCCAACGCCTCGATGGCGGACGCCATCGTGTTCGCGGTGTACATGCCGCCACACGAACCCGGCCCCGGAATCGCACACTTCTCAATCTCGCTCAACTCTCGGTCGCTGATGTCGCCGCGCGCATGAGCGCCAACGGCTTCAAACACCGACACAATGTCCACCTTCTTCCCCTTGTGAATACCGGGCAAAATGGTGCCGCCATAAACAAACACCGACGGCCGGTTCAGCCGCGCCATCGCCATCAGGCAGCCCGGCATATTCTTGTCGCACCCGCCAATCGCCACAAATCCGTCGAACCCTTCGCAACCCACAACCGCCTCAATCGAATCGGCAATCACCTCTCGCGAGACGAGCGAATACTTCATGCCCTCCGTCCCCATCGAGATGCCATCGGAAATGGTGATCGTTCCAAAGATCACCGCCTTGCCGCCCACAGCATCCACCCCTTGCGCCGCATAGCGCGCCAGTTTATCAATGTGCATGTTGCAAGGCGTCACCATGCTCCATGTCGAGGCGACGCCAATCTGAGGCTTCTTGAAATCCTTATCCGTAAAGCCGACAGCATGCAGCATGGCGCGACTCGCCGCGCGCTCCGGTCCATCGGTAATGATGGCCGAATGCTGACGAGAGCAGCCGCACGATCCGCATGAATCTGACTGTTTAGAATTCTTCATAGCTATTCCTTTTGGACGAGGCCTTTAATGGACACTAACAACAAAAAATCTTCCCTCCGTCCAGTTTTTTGGGTACAGGTCGTCCATGAACTGCATGGTGACCGCATTTTTGGCGCTTTTGCTGGCCTTTTCTGTCCTCCCGGGATGCAAAAGACCCGAACCGTCGCTCCCGCCCGCGCCAGTGGAGCAGCCCCCTGAACCTGGGCAAGAATACTCCAACCCCGACCGCCAGCGCGAATATGAACAAGCCTGGCGTCGCTACCTCGCCCAATTCGAAGCGCCGGAGATGGGCGACTATCTCTGGGTGCACCTCACCGATGGCTCGTATGTGGGCGGGGAGGTCCGCTTGTGGGCTTCTTCTGAGATCGTCCTGCGAGACGGAACGAACGATGTCAACATCGCGCGCAGCTCCATTGACAAGGACTCCCTGCATCGCGTCTATGCCGATGCTTTTGCCCGCCGCCAAGCGCTCGGGGAGATTGAGGCCGAGCTAACCCCTCGCGTTGACAAGCATGCCGCGACCCCGCTGGTTGGCTCCAAACGTTACAGCCTCGCGGACTCGGTTACCCCCCGCAAGGGTCCCGGCGATCGCTTCCAACGCGCCGATGTGCCGGAACTCACCCGCGGAACCCTGCTCGAAGTGATTGACCAACAAGGACCGTGGATCAAAGTCTCCGCGCAAGGAATCCAGGAATCGTTTTGGATGAACGGCCTCGCCACCCGACCCATTCCCAATGCTCCGAAAGAAGACAACTCCCCGGTAATCAAGCAACTGCTCAATCACGACCTGCTCACAGACTACGACCCTCAGTTGAGCACGGCCCATCTGCCCCGCGGCATTTGGGTCGGCACGCACCCCGCAGTTCGCGAAGGCCTCAGCCGTGTGCTCGCCGAACACAGCGCCGCGATGCGCAGTTCTCCCACCGCGTGGATCGAAATCAAGGATACCGCCACGGGACGCCGCCTCGCCCGCTATTCAACTTCGCAGGGCTTTCGCCAATAGGCGTTTCGCTCGCGAATACAGCACCGCTCGCGCGGGTGTGGAAATGGCAGCGAACTCGACTCCGGACGCGCGCACCAAAATCGCGCGAGAAAGCAGCGGGAATGCTAAACGGCAAGCATCCGCTGAAATTGCCGAACCCGCTGATTCAGTTGAGCCTGCTTCAGCTTGGCGAGGCGATCAAGACTAAAGTCCTCGACGCCGAAGGACGCGGCGACACTTCCGTAGAGCATTGCGCGAACAATCGCCTTCCTATTGATCGCGCCACCCTTCGCCAACGAGCCAATAAATCCACCGGCAAAGGTGTCACCCGCACCGGTCGGATCCTGAACATTCTCGATCAGAAATGCAGGCAACAACGAAATGGAATCGCGCGTGAAGAGAAGACTCCCGTGCTCCCCCTTCTTGATACAAACGTACTTCGGTCCCAACTCGAGCAACTGGCGCGCCGCGCTGATGAGATTGTGCCGACCCGTAAAATGACGGGCCTCAAACTCATTCATCGTCACCATGTCCACACGCCGAATCACATCGCGCAACGCATCGCGCGCCGTGTTAATCCACAGATCCATCGTGTCGAGCATCACAAAACGCGGCCGCTTCATCTGATCGAGAACATGCATCTGCAGCGAAGGTGAAATGTTCGCTAAAAACAAATACGGCGCCGCACGATACGACTCCGGCAGCTTCGGCGAAAACGACGCAAATACATTCAGCTCGGTGCTCAACGTCCGGCGATTGTCCATATTCGCTTCATAGACACCGCTCCACCGGAAGGTCTGCCCCGGCACAACCTGAAGCCCCTCCGTGTTGACCCCAAACTTCTTGTAGAGATTGTGGTAGGCCTTGGGAAAGTCCGTCCCCACCACGCCCACCATGCCCACGCGCGAAAAGAAAGATGCCGCCGCACAGGCATAGCTCGCCGAACCACCCAAAATGCTCTCTCGCCGCGCATGAGGCGTCTCAACGGTATCAATGCCAATAGACCCCACGATGACCACATCCACCGCAGGCTTCGAGGATCGAGACGACACACTCATTCGACAGACTCCAACTTTTCTTCCAACAACTCACAAAACGCGTGAAAAATCATCATGTGTCCCTCTTGGATTCGCGGCGTATGCCGCGTGCAAGAAACGCATAGACACAAATCCACGAGAGGAAGCAATTCACCGCCCGTTCCCCCCGTCAGTCCAATTGTCTGCATTCCCAACTCGCGGGCAGCCTGCACCGCGCGCAGCACATTGCGCGCCTTGCCGCTGGTCGAAATGGCGACCAAGACATCGCCCCGGCGGCCATATGCCTGCACCTGCTTTTCGAAGACTTGCTCAAAACTGAAATCATTCCCCACGGCCGTGAGGATCGAAGTGTCCGTTGTCAAAGCGAGCCCGGCATAGGGCTTTCGATTGATCAAAAAGCGGTTCACCAGTTCAGCCGCGATGTGCTGGGCGTCTGCGGCGCTCCCGCCATTCCCGCAAAAGAGAACCTTTCCGCCCTGCTTCACGCACTGCGCAAGAATCTCCGCGGTTTCCTCAACGCGCGGGCGCAATTCATTAATGACCTGATCCAACACGGTCAGGTGTTCAGCGGCAAATTGATCCCAATTCATACGGCGAAACTCAGTGATGCAGTCCCATCTTCCGTTGCAGAAGCCTAGGCCATGAAGGTGTCCGATTTTTCTCCGGCCAAGGCCTCCGAAGATGCGGCGCCGACAATTTCCTGCACGCGCACGCGAACCTCGCGCACGTCGGAAAGACCCACTTTCTCGCGCAGCGTTGCGCGCGCGCGATCTTGAAGCATTCGACAAAGCTCAGGAATCTGCGCGCCTGCACGAATCTTCACATCGAGCTGAACATCCGCGCTCCCGTTGTGAACGCGAATCACCGGTTTCAGTTCTTGCACAGCGGCGAACTCTCCAGAGAGACGCGCAACGAAATCCTGCACAGCCCGCAGACTGATGCTGACCGAGCTGCCCTCAATATCATACGCAATATATTGACTCTTCTCGGGCAGGCGGAAACTGGTCAGCGCAAACAACAGGACCAAGAGGACCAGCGCCAACCCGCCAAACACCGCATACATTTTCTGGCTCTTCGCCATTTCCAACCTCGCCGCCCATGCGGCATCGCCCTGAAAGGCTGTGGAGACAACAAAAAACACACCCGCGAGGATGGCAACACCCAATATCAAACCGATCAAGAAGTGAAACGTCTTCAATGTGCCAACTCCTCCGCTTCCGTCGGCGGAGTCCCCGACGAAATGCGCACGCTCTGAACAATCACATTGACGGCCTTCACAGGTTTGCCGGTCATTTGCTCAACCGCCTTGCGAACTTCCGTCTGAATCTGCCAGGCCACATGCGGAATCCGAACACCGAAAGCCAGCACCACATTCACATCAATCGCAACCGCCGCGTCGTCGAACTCGACTCGAATCCCGCGATCGCCACTCTTCTTGCCAATCATCCCGGCGAGGCCATCCACCAGACCGCCCGAAAATTCAACCACGCCCGGCACCTTGAGGGCGGCCACGCGGGTAATCGCCGCGATCACGCCATTGTGGATCTGCACCGTGCCAAGCTCATTGGAATTCTCAACCAACTCGGCCGAGAGCTCCGGATGCTCCAAATGGACATCCGCCTCGCTGTCCTGTTGACGGGGGTTCGAATCTTTCATGGCGCACTCCTGTCGCTCTACTGATTGTAGAGAATCCCTTCTTTCATGAAGCCCTCCAAGAAGGTCGTTGTGTATTCACCGCGCTGAAAACGGGCATCCGCCATGAGCGCCTGCCCCACGGGCACCGTGGTGGACACACCTTCAATCATGAATTCGGAAAGCGCGCGACTCATGCGACTGATCGCCGTGGGGCGATCCGGCCCTGTGACAATCAGCTTGGCAATCATGCTGTCGTAGTGCGGAGAAATGTCATAGCCGTTGTACACATGCGAATCCACCCGCACGCCAATGCCGCCCGGCATATGCACGAACTGCACCTTGCCCGGCGAAGGAGCAAAGTCGCGCGCTGGGTTTTCCGCGTTGATACGGAACTCGATGGCATGCCCCGTCGCTCGAATATCTTTTTGTGAGAAGGAGAGCTTTTCGCCCGCGGCCACCCGGAGCTGCTCCCTGATCAGGTCTACACCTGTGACCTGCTCCGTCACGGGATGCTCCACCTGTATGCGAGTGTTCATTTCCATGAAATAGAATTCGCGCGCCTGCTGGTCATACAGGAATTCGATGGTTCCCGCATTCTGATAGCCAACGGATTCAACAGCGCGGAGCGCGGCCTTGCCCAACTTCTTCCGCAACTCGTCATCAATGACCGGCGAGAGCGCTTCTTCCACCAGCTTCTGGTGACGGCGCTGGATCGAACAATCGCGCTCCAACAGATGGCATGCGTTGCCGTGGCTGTCTGCAATCACCTGCACCTCAATGTGGCGCGCCTGATCCACAAACTTCTCAATGTAGACCTCGGGATTCGAAAAAGCGCGCTCCGCCTCTGAGCTCGCCATCATGAAGCCCTGCGCCATGCTCACATCGTTGCGCGCAACGCGCATGCCCTTCCCGCCTCCGCCAGCAACCGCCTTGATCAGCACGGGATATCCGATTTTTTGCGCAATTCTGACAGCCTCTTCCTTGGTCTTGACGACACCATCGCTGCCCGGCGAAATCGGAACACCCGCCTTTTTCATGGTCTCGCGGGCAATAGACTTGTTGCCCATCATCCGTATCGCCTGCGGCGAGGGACCAATGAAGGTGATGTTGCAGTTTTTGCAGATTTCCGCGAAATGCGGGTTCTCTGCCAGAAATCCGTAGCCCGGATGAATCGCGTCCACATCGGCGACTTCGGCCGCGCTGATGATGTTCGCAATTTTCAGATAGCTGTCTTTCGCGGCCGGTGGACCGATGCAAATGGCCTCGTCGGCCATCTGAACATGCATGGACTTTGCGTCGGCCGTCGAATAGACCGCCACCGCTTTAATACCCATCTCCCGGCAAGCCCGGATGATGCGGACGGCAATTTCGCCGCGATTGGCGATAAGGATGCGATCAAACATAGCGATTGACTAGCGCGGCTCCACCAAAAACAACGGCTGACCAAACTCGACCGAGGTCGCGTTCTCCACCAATACTTTCCGAATCACGCCCTTCATCTCGGCTTTGATTTCGTTCATCACCTTCATCGCCTCGACGATGCAGACAACTGACTCGTCATCAATTTCCTTGCCCAGCGCCACAAACGGCTCGGCCTCAGGCGAACCCGCGCGGTAGAACGTCCCCACCATCGGGGATTTGATCTCAACGAGATTGCTCGGCGCCGGAGCGGGAGCAGCCGCCGGAGCGGCGGCCGATGCAGCCGCAACCTGCGGAGCCGCAGCCTGCGGGGCCGCGGCAGCCAACAGCACCTGCGGTTCGCCGCCGGCAATTTTCCGCTTCACGGAAATACGAAAATCTTTGTCGGCCATCTCGAACTCTGAAAGTTCGTTTTCCTTCATCAGCTCGACAATGCGCTTAATTTCTTTGATGTCCATCGGACAACCTCCACGTTCGCGAATACCCATTTCCTTCGACAAGCCGGTCCCGCGAACTTCAGCACTCTAGCAACCTCCCCCCCTTTTTGTCCACGAAGGAGGCAGACTTTTTGCCCAGCTCGCTTCCCACCTATATTCCAGACTGAACGAGCGACTCCAGCACCAAAAGATCGTTCAAGTTGTTGTCAAATCGTTGACGCGCCTGCTCCACCGCCCGAATACGCGCCTGCAATGCGCCGATCTCCGTTCCCGCCGCCTGCCCCGTCAAAATCGCATGAGAGGCCGGATAATAGAGCGATGAGGCATCAGCGCCCAAACGACAGGCAAGCAAATCGCGCTGCCAATACTGGATCGCTCGCAACACGTCCACACGCTCTTGGTTCAGTCGAGTCTGAACCCGTGCCTCGCGAACCTCTTTTTCAACCCATTCATCGCTTTCGCTTGGTGGCGCCGCTCGCGATCCGCTCCCCTCGGAGTCCTCCCCCTCTTCATCCTCAAGCTCTTCTGCGTCCAAACCGGCCTTGATGCGCTCCAGCAACTCTTTCAGTCGCACTGCCCGCACGAGCGATGTCAAAGGCCCCCGCGCGCTCGACTCCGCCAGCCAAGCCTCCAATTCCGGCATCCACGCCGCATCCGGCGGGCGCTCTCGCTCGCCCACGTTCAAACGCTGACACCGCGATACAATCGTCGGCAGCAAGTTCTGCGGCTCGTCAGTCACCAAAATCAGCAGCGTCTTCCGCGGAGGCTCTTCCAGGGTTTTCAGCAGCGCATTGGCTGCCTGCTCGCGCATTCGGTCTGCCCACAAAATGATGCCGACCTTCCATCCCCCCGCATACGCCGTTTGAGACAGGGGCTCCAACAGCCGAAATCGAATCCCCGGATCTTTCGTCCGATTGTTCGCATCGCCGACCGGAATGATGCGGCTCTTCTTCTCCGGCTCCAACCAGTACACATCCGGATGCATGCGGCCCGCCACCTGCCGACATCCCGCGCAGATCCCGCAGGGCTTCTCACCCTCCGTGCAATACAACATCTGCGCCAATGCCAACGCCAAATCGCGCGCGCGCCCCCTTGGCGATCCGAGTATCAAGAAAGAATGCGCCAATCGCCCCGCATCAACAGCGCGGCGCAGCGAATCCAACATCGCCGTGGAATCAGGCAAGGACACCCTGCACAATCTCCCAGACCGTTTGTTCGACTTCATCCGGCGTGCGAGTCGCATCAATCGTGCGAAACCGGGTGGGCCAACGCGCGGCCAATTCCAAATAGCCGTTCCGCACGCGCTCGTGAAACTCCCGAGCCTCGCGTTCAATTCGGTCCACATCCTCGAACAACTGGCGCTGACGCCCCTCCACGCGCTCAAAACCAATGCGGATCGGCAAGTCGAGCAACAGCGTTACATCCGGCTCCGCCCCATCAATCGCGAACGCATTGATCGCCAACATCTGCTCCACCGAAAACCCTCGACCATAGCCCTGATAGGCCGTCGTCGAATCGGCAAACCGATCACACACCACCACCGTGCCACGCTCCAACGCGGGCAAAATCACGCGGCGCACCAACTGCGCTCGACTGGCGGCAAAGAGAAAGACCTCCGTCTGATCACAGAGCGGCTCCCCCGCCTTGTCGTGCTGCAAAATCTCGCGAATCGCCTCGCCCGTCGGCGTCCCCCCCGGTTCGCGCGTGTACAACACATCGCGCCCCGCATCGCGCAGGCGCGCCAACAACCGCTTCGCCTGCGTCGTCTTGCCGCCGCCCTCCGGTCCTTCAAACGTAATAAAGCGTCCCGCTCGCATGAAAATCTATTTCCTTCTCAACTTCGGTCCTTGCGCCGAGTCCTGCACCACCCAGCCGCGGCTCGCGATTTCGTCCCGAAGCCGATCCGACTCCGCCCACTGTTTCGCCGCGCGCGCCGCCTGCAGGCGGCGC
>WBZO01002430.1_pt1 | contig 11841 bp, 13 predicted proteins | sample 5204261 | NCBI WGS metagenome assembly WBZO01 (sample SAMN12412400, study PRJNA552823) | activated sludge metagenome | isolation source: activated sludge from anammox sidestream of wastewater treatment plant... | place: USA: North Carolina | collected 2017-09 | reverse complement strand
GGGCTCGATCGACCAGACCCTCGAGACGCTGCGCCGCGCACGCGCCCTCGAGGCGCTTCGTGTCATCCGCCAGGACAGCCAGCGGCGCGGTTCCGCCCGGATGTCGACGCGCGAGATCGACGCGATCATCGCCAAGACCCGCAAGGCACGATCCCGCGCCGGCGCGGGATGAGGGTCGTCCTCGACACGAACGTCCTCGTCGCAGGGTTACTCTCCGCCTCGGGGCCCCCTGGCTGGATCGTGGAGGCCGTGCTTGCCGGTGAGCTGGAGCCTGCGTTCGACGGCGCGATCCGACAGGAGTACGAGGAGGTCCTGCGACGCCCGGAGTTCGGCTTCCCGGGAGCGCGTGTCGACGATGTCCTCGCGGCGCTGGATCAGTTTGCTTTCGTGGTGACGGCCGCGGCACCCTGGCCGATCGTCCTTCCCGACCCCGACGACGCGCCATTCCTTTCGGTCGCCGCCGCAAGCGCGAGTGTGCTCATGACTGGGAACCTTCGTCACTTCCCCGTGCGAGTCCGGGGCGACGTTGCAGTGCTCAGCCCGCGCGAGTTCATGGAGCGACTGAAGACGCGGTAGCTTTCGCGCGCGCTTTCCAGCGAAGACGGCTCAGTGGATGAGTAGTCCCGCCGAAGTCCCGCAGGTCTGACAAGGACCTGGTTTTCAGGTCCTAAGCGATTTGCCCTTTCGGACTGAAGGGTAACAGTTCATTCCGGACACATCGGTAACACTTTCCGGCATTTGGGGTACCCCAAATGCCGTGGCGGGAGTGTTGCAGGATGGACGAGCGGCTGCGTTTTGTTGCCCGATTGCTCGAGGGAGAGAAGATGGCCGTGCTGTGTCGCGAGTTCGATATCTCGCGCAAGACCGGCTACAAGATCTTCTCGCGCTACAAGGACTGCGGACTCGAGGGCCTCACCGATCGCTCGCGCCGCCCTTACCGGCAAGCCAACCGCTTGCCGGTGCAGATCGAGGCGCTGATCGTGCAGCTCAAACGCGAGCACCCCTCCTGGGGCGCTCCCAAGATCCGCGAGAAGCTCAGGCGCCGGCTCAACGATCTGCCGCATCTGCCGGCCATTAGCACCGTCCACGCGGTGCTCGATCGCCACGGGCTGGTCAGCCGCAGCCGCAACCGCAGCGCGCGCTACAAGGCCCAAGGCACCGCCTTGTCCGTACCCACCGCACCCAACGATCTGTGGTGCGCCGATTACAAGGGCGAGTTCATGCTCGTCGACCGGCGCTACTGCTATCCGCTCACGATCACCGACTTCGCCAGCCGCTATCTGCTGTGCTGCGATGCCCAGTCCAGCACCCAGATGCGCTACGCCTTCAGCGCCTTCGAGCGCGCCTTCAAGGACTTCGGCCTACCGCGCGCGATCCGCACCGATAATGGCGCCCCCTTCGCCAGCACCAGCGCCTTCTTCGGCCTGAGCAAGCTCTCGGTCTGGTGGCTACGTCTGGGCATCGCCATCGAACGCATCCGCCCCGGTCATCCCCAGCAAAACGGACGCCACGAACGCATGCACCTGACGCTGAAGAAGGAAGCTACCCGCCCCGCCGCCAAGAACTTCCTCCAGCAGCAGGGGCGCTTCGATCAGTTCCTGCACAGCTACAACCACGAGCGCCCGCATCAAGCGTTGGGGATGAAATACCCCGCCGAGCTCTACCGCCCCTCCCCGCGCCCCTATCAGGGCTTACCTGAGCTCCACTACCCGCTGCACGACCGCGCCATCACCGTCACGCGCTGCGGTCGTCTGTGCTTCGGCTCGCGCAAGATCAACCTCAGCCAGGCCTTCGCCGGCCAGACCGTCGGCGTGCGCGAAGTCGCCGACCACGTCTGGCTCATCAGCTTCATGCACTACGACCTCGGCTTCTTCGACCACGAATCGGGTCGCGTCGAGTGCGCCCCAAACCCCTTTGAGGCTAAAGTGTTACCTATGTCCTCGGTATAAACCGTTACCGATCTGATCGGTATGGACAGTCGAAGGAATGGTGGCCAAGGACGGAATTGAACCGCCGACACAAGGATTTTCAGTCCTCTGCTCTACCAACTGAGCTACTTGGCCGTGCCGGGCTCGCGCCGGGCCCGCGGGAGCGGGCCGGAAGGGCGCGCGGATTATACGGGGAAAGCCCGCACGAGCCAATCGCGCGCGGACGTCACTTCGCCTGGCGTGCGGTCGGGCACTCCACGCGGCCGAGCTGGCACGCGAGATCGGGAATCACCATCAGCGCGAGCACGACCCAGATCCATGCGAGCAGCAGGAAGGCGACGAACGGCACGTGGCGGTCGATGATCACCTTCGGGGTGAGCGCGCGCGTCGCCCTGATCACCGGCCGCGTCACCACCTGGAAGAGCTGATAGAAGAGGTTGGTGGCGCGCTTGTGCCCGGCGAGCACGTACAGCACGCCCTGCCCCGCCAGGAACAGCAGCGCGAGCGTCACCAGGAGGTGAACGATGCCGGCGACCTGGTAGGCGAGTTCCATCGCTGAGGCGCAAAGCGACGAGGCCCGCTCGCGCGGGCCTCGTCGCTCAGACGCGTGCCGGGATCACGTCCCGGTGGTATCGATGTCCCCGCGCAGGTGCGGGTAGCGGACGTGGTCCACCAGCTGCTGGATTTCGCGGCTCGGCGCCGGCGTGAGCAGGCTCACGATGATGATCACCGCGAAGCCGAGCGGCACGCCGAAGATCGCCGCCGAGATCGGCTGGATGTCCCACCAGATCGCGTCGGCCATCGGGGTCTGCACGTCGAAGACCCGGCGCAGCCACGGCTGGGTCATCCCCATGTAGTACACGGTGATGCCGATGCCTGCCAGCATGCCGAGAATCGCGCCCCACTTGTTGGCCCGCTTCCAGAAGATGCCGAGCACCAGCGCCGGGAAGAACGCCGCGGCCGCGAACGAGAACGCCGCGCTCACCAGGAACAGGATGTCGGCCGGCTTCTGGCTCGCCACGTACGCCGCGCACAGTGCCACGACCAGCAGCAGGATCTTCGACAGCGTCACGCGCCGCTGCGTCGAGGCGTGCGGGTCGATCATCTTGTAGTACAGGTCGTGCGACAGCGCGTTGGCGATCGTGAGGAGCAGCCCGTCGGCGGTCGACAGCGCCGCGGCGAGACCGCCCGCGGCGACCAGGCCGGAGATGACGTACGGCAGCCCCGCGATCTCGGGCGTGGCGAGCACGATGATGTCGCCGCCGATCGCGATCTCGGCCAGCTGCACGATGCCGTCGCGATTGACGTCCACGATGCTGAGCAGCCCCGGGTCCACCTGCGCCCACGACGCCACCCACGCGGGCAGCTTGGCGAAGGCCGAGCCGACCACCTGCGTGTAGACGTCGAACTTCGCCATCACCCCGAGCGCGGGCGCGGTGAAGTAGAGCAGGAAGATGAAGAATAGCGACCAGGTGACCGAATCGCGCGCCTCCTTCACGCTCGGTGTCGTGTAGTAGCGCATCAGGATGTGCGGCAGCGCGGCCGTGCCCACCATCAGGCAGAAGATCAGCGCGAGGAAGTTCTTGCGCGAGATATCGCGCGCTTTCTCGGTCGCGCCCGGGAACGCCTCGGCGTGCCGGATCGGCGGGGCCGCGCGCGCCGCGAGCCCGGCCTCCTTGGTCCAGAAGGCCTTGGCCTCGTCCGCGGACTTGGGGAACTTGTCGAGCGCGGTCTGCGCCGCGGCGACCTGGTCGGCGGGCGCATTGCTCGCCTTGAGATCCTCGACCGCCTTGGCGAGCTTGCCCTTTTCCGCCTCGAACGAGCCCGGCAGGCCCTTCAGGTTCTCCTGCGCCGCCTTGGCGCGCGCGGCGAAGATTCCGCGCACCTCGATCTCCTTCGGATCCTTGATGAGCTGCGCTTCGCGCTCGGTCACCTTCGCGAGCACCTGGCCGTACACGAGCTGCGGGATGGGGAAGCCGGTCTGCTTCACCGACAGCCACACCACCGGGATCATGTAGGCGACGATCAGCACGATGTACTGCGCGACCTGCGTCCAGGTCACCGCGCGCATCCCGCCGAGGAAGCTGCACACCAGGATGCCGCCGAGGCCGAGGAAGATCCCCAGCTCGAACGCGACCCCGGTGAGGCGGGTGGTGATGATCCCGACGCCGTAGATCTGCGCCACGACGTAGGTGAACGAGCACAGGATCGCGCAGCAGATCCCCACGAAGCGGGCGATGTTCCCGCCGTAGCGCGCGCCGAGGAAGTCGGGAATCGTGAACTGGCCGAACTTGCGCAGGTAGGGCGCGAGGAACAGCGCCACCAGGCAGTAGCCGCCGGTCCACCCCATGACGAACGCGAGCCCGCTGTAGCCGGTCAGGTAGAGCGTCCCGGCCATCCCGATGAAGGAAGCCGCGCTCATCCAGTCGGCGCCGGTCGCCATGCCGTTGAACAGGGCGGGGACGCGCCGGCCGGCGACGTAGTACTCCGCGACATCGGCGGTCCGGCTCATGATGCCGATGCCGGCGTAGAGGCCGACGGTCGCGAGCAGGAAGAGGTAGCCGATCCAGTTGCGCGGCAGGCCGAGCTGCTCGAGGATCGCCAGCACGATGATGAAGAGGATGAAGCCGCCGGTGTACCAGCCGTACACCTTCTTCAGCATCGAGTAGAACTGGGCTTGGGTCTGGGTCGCCATGGTCAGTCCTCCCCTTCCGCCACGCCGTACTGCTGGTCGAGCGCATTCATGTAGCGCGCATAGAACCAGATGATGAGAACGTAGACGACGAGCGCCCCCTGCGCCCCCGACCAGAACGCAAACGTCCAGCCGAAGAAATTGAACGAGAACACGTCGCGCGCGAGGTAGCCGACGACGAACGTGACGACGAACCAGATCGCGAGCAGGATGGCCGTGATCGTGACGTTCTTGCGCCAGTACTCGCGGTGCTTCTCCGAGAGCTCCATGAAGTCCTCCGTGCCGGAAGTGGATCGGGACCCGGTGATCCGGGCTTCTTTGCGCTGGATTTCGTGACTTATTGCGCGCAGCGTAGTGAGGGAACCTTACACGGCCCTTACGGGTGGGGGGGAGGATTTGCTGCGACGCATCACGCCTGCCCTCACAGGAATCCCGCGCGACCCAGAAGGCCTCCCAGAAGCGTGGAGGCCGCGAAGAGCAGCAGAAAGGCGATCGCGACGCACTCGGCCGCGTCCCGCTTGCGCACCAGCCCGAGGGCGTGCAGGCCGCGGTGGTAGAGATAGGCGACGTACAGGACGACCGGCAGCATCGCTATGAAGGCCGCCGGCTTGAGCAGCATCACGCCGGCGAGCCACAGGGGCGTCGACCCGAAGGCCGCGACGGTCCAGGCGCTCCCCCAGTCGCGCCGCCCGCCGTACATCGGGGCGAGCAGCGCGAACGCCCCGGCGAGCAGCGCCACCGAGACGATCGACCCCAGATACGCGACCACGCCGGCGTGCAGGATCGCCGCCGGACCGGGGCGGCGGATCGGCTCGCCGACCAGCACGAGCTCCAGGCCGAACGCCGCCAGCCCGATCATCCAGGCCACCGCCGGAATCGCTGCGAGGGGCAGCACGTGGCCCACGAGCACGCCGAGCGCGGCCGGCCGATCGCGCGCGATCGCGCCCCACTCGCGCTCCGGCGCGAACGTCACCCGGAATGCGCGACCGAGCACGAACGAGGTCCCCGTCGCCCCGGCCGCCGCCCCCGAGGAAGGCGACACCCGACGCCGGCGCGCGCGGCGCTCAGCCGCCCAGGTGGGTCGCGGCGAACGCGCTGGCCCGATCGCGGAAGACCTGGGCCTTCTGCGCCCCGCGCACCGCCGCGAGCATGCCGGCGCAGCGCTCGGCCGCCGCGGTGAACTCGGCGGGCGTGCGCGCCTTCTCGAGCGCGCCCGTGACGAGATCGGCGTCGGGGCCGAGGTGGTCGTGAAGGAACCGCGTCAGCACCGACAGGGCCTCGGCACGCGACTGCGGCGCGGTCGGCGGCCCGGCGACTGCGATGGCCGGCGGCGGCGCCGCAGCGGAGGGCGCGGTCGACCCGCTGCCGGCGCGCCTGACCTCGACGAACCCGCCGCGCACGAGCGCATCCAGCGCCGCGGCGATCTCGGGGATGCCGCCGAACTTCGCCACGATGTCGCCGACGGACGCGACCCCGTCGACCATGATGAGGATCGTGCGCTGCTTCTGCGGCAGGCCGTGCGCGCGCGACTTGACCTCCTCGAGGCCCTTCGCGGTCTTCGCGAGCACGGCGCTGCGGTCCATGTCGCCCCCTTGCCGTCGTTCTCCCGGCGACTGCGTATCGTTCGTGTCGTGCGGCCATTATTGCCAGCGCCGGCGCGGGGAGCAACCCGGCCGCACGGGCGAATGCGCGAAACGACACGGGCAGACGGAGCGCGCGGCCGCTATGCCGCCGGCCGGAGACGCTCGGGCGCGCCCGCGGCGCGCGGAAAGGCGACGCGCGCCACCGTCCCGCGCTCGCGCGGATGCGGCAGCAGCGCCACGCTCGCGCCGTGCAGGTGGGCGATGCCGCGCACGATCGGCAGCCCGAGCCCGGAACCCTCGGCCCCGGTGCCGAGGACGCGGTAGAAGCGCTCGAACACGAGCTCGCGGTCGCTCTCCGCGATGCCGATCCCCGTGTCCTCGATCTCGAGCGTCACGCCCTCGCCCGCGGCGACGCGCACGGTCACCCGCCCGCCGGCCGGGGTGTAGCGGATCGCGTTGTCCACGAGGTTCGCGAGCAGCTCGCGCAGCAGCGCCGCGTTGCCCTCCACCCAGGCGGGCGCGTCGGCCGCCTCGAACCCGAGGTCGATGTCCTTCTCCTGGGCGCGCGGCACCCATTCGCGCGCCACGTCGCGCACGAGCCGGTCGAGGTCGAGCGGCTGCAGCGCGGGCGGGGCATCGCTGTCGGTGCGCGCGAGCGCGAGGAGCTGGTTGATCAGGTGCGCGGTGCGGTCCGCGCTGGCGACGATCTGCCGCATGGCGTGCTGGAGGTTGACCGGGTCGCGCTGGCGCATCGCGATCTCGGCCTGCATCTTCAGGCCGGCGAGCGGGGTGCGCATCTGGTGCGCGGCGTCGGCCACGAAGCGCTGCTGGGCGCGCAGGCTGGCGTCGAGCCGCGCGAGCAGCTCGTTGAACGCGCCGAGGAGCGGGCGCACCTCGTCCGGCGCCCCCGCCTCGTCGATCGGGGCGAGGTCGCCGGGCTTGCGCCCGTGGATCGCCGCAGTGAGATCGTTCAGCGGCTCGATGCCGCGGGTGAGCCCGAGCCACACGAACAGCAGCGCCACCGGGACGATGAGGAACTGCGCCGCGAGCACGTCGCCGATGATCTCGCTCGCGAGGCGGCTGCGCTTGCGCACGGTCTCGGCCACCTGCACCAGGGCGGCGCCGCTCATGCCCGGCACCTGCGCGAACATGTACGCCACGCGCAGCTCGGCGCCCGGAATGTGGTCGTCGCGGAAGTACACCCGGTGCGGCTCCATCTCCGGGGTGAACTCGGCCGCGGGCAGCGCCGCCTCGCCGCCGACGAGCGCGTTGCGCTGGTCGCGCACCTGGAAGTAGGTCGCGTCGTCGTCGTCGGCGCGCACGATCACCGCCGCCGCCGCAACGTCGTTCACCGCCAGCTGCCCGGCGGCGAGATGGAGCTGCTTGGAAACCGCGACGACGCTGTCGCGCAGCTCGCGGTCGTACGCGTTGTTGGCGATCGAGTACGCGAAGAAGTACTGGATCGCCATGCTGACCGGCCACAGGATCAGCAGCGGCGCGAGCGTCCAGTCGACGATCTCGCCGAAGACCGACTTCTGGCTATGTTGCTTTTCGCGCGCCATCGGCGGCCTTCTCGAGGCAGTAACCGAGGCCGCGCACCGTCGCGATCTTGACGCCGCCGGGCTCGAGCTTCCTGCGCAGGCGGTGGATGTACACCTCGACCGCGTTGGTGCTCACCTCCTCGCCCCACTGGCACAGGAGATCGACGATCTGCTCCTTGTTCACCATCCGCCCCGGGCGCTGCAGCAGGATCTCGAGCAGCGCGAGCTCGCGCGCGGAGAGGTCGAGCATGCGCCCGCGGATCGCGGCCACCTTGCCCACCTGGTCGTAGGCGAGCTCGCCGTGCCGCAGCACCACGGCGCTCGCCGCCTGCCCGCGCCGCGTGAGCGCGCGCACGCGCGCCTCGAGCTCCTGCAGCGCGAACGGCTTCGCGAGATAGTCGTCGGCGCCCAGGTCGAGGCCGCGCACGCGGTCGTCGACGCCGTCGAGCGCGGTGAGGATCAGGACCGGCAGCGCGGAGCCCCGCCCGCGCAGGCGCTTGAGCACCTCGAAGCCCGAGATGCGCGGCAGCCCGACGTCGAGGATCAGCAGGTCGAACTGCGCCGTGGCGAGCGCCGCGTCGGCCGCCGCGCCGTCCTTCACGCAGTCCACCGAGTAGCCGGACTGGCGCAGGCTACGCGTGAGGCCGTCCGCGAGGACCGCGTCGTCTTCGGCGATCAGGATCCGCACCGCTGCACTCCCCCTGCCCCGGCCCCCTGCGCTGCCCCATGACGGGCCGCGGGCCAGTGTAGCAAAGGGCACGCTGCGGCTGGATCGCCCCGGCACGATCTGTCACGATGGGCGGCATCCCCGGAAAGGAGCAGTCGATGGCGCCATCGGTCAATCGTCAGGTGCGGCTCCGGGAGCGCCCGGCCGGCATTCCGCAGGCGGGGCACTTCGAGCTCGTCACGGCGCCGGTGCCCGCACTGAGGGACGGCGAGTTCCTGGTCCGCAACGATTTCCTCTCGGTCGACCCGGCGATGCGCGGTTGGGTCAGCGCGGTCGCGAACTACTCGCAGCCGGTGGGCATCGGCGAGGTGATGCGCTCGGTCGCGGCGGGCGAGGTCGTCGCCTCGCGCCACCCGGGCTACGCGTCGGGCGACCGCGTGATGGGAGTCTTCGGCTGGCAGGAGTTCGCGGTGAGCGACGGCAGCACGGTGACGCGCAAGGTCAGGGAGACCGACCTGCCGCTTTCGGCGTCGCTCGGCGTCCTCGGCCTCAACGGCATTACCGCGTACTTCGCGCTGCTCGAGGTCGGCGCGCCGCGACCGGGCGAGGCGGTGGTGGTCTCGACCGCCGCGGGCGCCGTCGGCGCGACGGTCGGGCAGATCGCGCAGCTCGCGGGCTGCCGGACCGTGGGCATCGCCGGCGGCCCGACCAAGGTCGCGCTGTGCCGCGAGGAATTCGGCTACGACGCCGCCATCGACTACAAGGCCGGCGACCTCGACGCCGCGCTCGGGCAGGCATGCCCGCGCGGGATCGACGTCTACTTCGACAACACCGCGGGCCCGATCAGCGACGCGGTCCTGCGCCACCTGGCGATCGGGGCGCGCATCGTCATCTGCGGCACCGCTTCGGTGGCGAGCTGGGACCCGCCGCCGACCGGGCCGCGCGTCGAGCGCCACCTGCTCGTCAAGCGCGCGCGCATGCAGGGCTTCATCGTGTTCGACTGGCAGCGCCGCTACGAGGAGGCGGTCGGCCGCCTCGCCGACTGGGTGCGCGCCGGGAAGCTGCGCTACCGCGAGGACATCCTCGACGGCATCGAGCAGGCGCCGGGCGCGATCGCCGGCCTGTACCGCGGCGAGAACCTCGGCAAGCGCCTGATCAGGCTACGCCACGGCTGAACGAAAACGGCCCCGCGATCGCGGGGCCGTTCGTACCTCTGACTTCGGGGAGGGAGGGTAACGGGAGGGAACCGGCCGGTTCCCTCCTGTTCGTCTTCTTCTCCGGCCATGCAAGGCGCCTTGGCGACTTGCGTGGCCCGGAGGGAACCTCGGTTCCCTCCCGTTCGTTACCTTCCAGATGGATATGGACCTCGAATCGCACGCGATACGCGCGCGATTACATATCCATATCCATCCCGCCCATGCCGCCCATGCCGCCGTGGCCGTGGCCGCCGCCGCCCTTGGGCTTGTCCTCGACCATCTCGGCGACCGAGACGTCGGTGGTCAGCAGGAGACCCGCGACCGACGAGGCGTTCTGCAGCGCGGTGCGCGCGACCTTGGTCGGGTCGACCACGCCCATCTCGACGAGATCGCCGTACTCCTCGGTCTGGGCGTTGAAGCCGAAGTTGCCCTTGCCCTCGACGATCTTGTTCAGCACGACGGAGGGCTCGACCCCGGAGTTGGCGACGATCATGCGCAGCGGCTCTTCGAGCGCGCGCGACACGATCTTGATCCCCGCGTCCTGGTCGTGGTTGTCGCCCTTGAGCTTGTCCAGCGCCTTGCGGGCGCGGATCAGCGCGACGCCGCCGCCGGCCACGATGCCCTCCTCGACCGCCGCGCGGGTGGAGTGCAGCGCGTCTTCGACGCGGGCCTTCTTCTCCTTCATCTCGACCTCGGTCGCGGCGCCGACCTTGATCACCGCCACGCCGCCGGCGAGCTTCGCCACGCGCTCCTGCAGCTTCTCCTTGTCGTAGTCGCTGGTCGCTTCCTCGATCTGCTGGCGGATGTTCTTCACGCGCGCCTCGATGCCCTTCGCGTCGCCGGCGCCGTCGATGATGGTGGTCTCTTCCTTGCCGATCTCGATGCGCTTCGCGCGGCCGAGGTCCTTGAGGGTGGCCTTCTCGAGCGTGAGGCCGAGCTCCTCCGCGATCACCGTGCCGCCGGTGAGGATGGCGATGTCCTCGAGCATGGCCTTGCGGCGGTCGCCGAAGCCCGGCGCCTTCACGCCGCAGGTCTTCAGGATGCCGCGCAGGTTGTTCACCACCAGGGTCGCGAGCGCCTCGCCCTCGATGTCCTCGGCGATGATCAGCAGCGGCTTGCCGGCCTTGGCGACGCTCTCGAGCACCGGCAGGAGGTCACGGATGTTGGAGATCTTCTTGTCGTGCAGGAGGATGTAGGCGTCCTCGAGCACCGAGATCTGCTTCTCGGGGTTGTTGATGAAGTACGGCGAGAGGTAGCCGCGGTCGAACTGCATGCCCTCGACCACCTCGAGCTCGTTCTGCAGGCTCTTGCCGTCCTCGACCGTGATCACGCCTTCCTTGCCGACCTTGTCCATCGCTTCGGCGATGATCTTGCCGATCGACTCGTCGCCGTTGGCGGAGATCGATCCGACCTGGGCGATCTCCTTCGAGGTGGTGGTGGGCTTGGAGAGCTTCTTCAGGTCGTCGACGACCGCGATCACCGCCTTGTCGACGCCGCGCTTGAGGTCCATCGGGTTCATCCCGGCGGCCACGTACTTCATGCCCTCGCGCACGATGGCCTGGGCGAGCACGGTGGCGGTCGTGGTGCCGTCGCCGGCGACGTCCGAGGTCTTGGACGCGACTTCCTTGACCATCTGCGCGCCCATGTTCATGAACTTGTCCTTGAGCTCGATCTCCTTCGCGACCGAGACGCCGTCCTTGGTGACGGTCGGGGCGCCGAACGAGCGCTCGAGCACGACGTTGCGGCCCTTCGGCCCGAGCGTCGCCTTCACCGCGTTGGCGAGGATGTTGACGCCCTCGAGCATCTTCTGGCGGGCGTCTTCGTGGAAACGTACGTCCTTGGCAGGCATGCTTGAACTCCTAGAACAGTCTGGCGTTGAGCGGGGCGCGCGTCAGGCGACGACGCCCATGATGTCTTCCTCGCGCATCACGAGGTATTCGGTGCCTTCGATCTTGACGGTCGTGCCCGAGTACTTGCCGAACAGGATGCGGTCGCCCACTTTCACGTCGAGCGCCTCGCGCTTCCCGTCGTCGTTGCGCTTGCCCGGCCCGACCGCGATCACCTCGCCCTGGTCGGGCTTCTCGCCCGCGGTGTCCGGGATCACGATCCCGCCTGCGCTCTTGCTCTCGGCCTCGAGCCGCTTGACGATCACGCGGTCGTGCAATGGACGGATCTTCATGAAATGCGCCTCCTATCGATGGTTAGTTAGCGGTCGCTCACCTCAAGCGGCCGCG
>WBZO01006108.1_pt1 | contig 11842 bp, 8 predicted proteins | sample 5204261 | NCBI WGS metagenome assembly WBZO01 (sample SAMN12412400, study PRJNA552823) | activated sludge metagenome | isolation source: activated sludge from anammox sidestream of wastewater treatment plant... | place: USA: North Carolina | collected 2017-09 | reverse complement strand
ATGGGCGACACGATGAAGGCCCTCAAACACTGGCGCCATTACTTGAAATTGGATCCCTCCGGATACTGGGCCGGCATTGCCCGGCGCGAAGTACAGAAACTGCGCCGGGAAGCGCTCGTGCACGGCGCCTGAGCGGAAAGGACGCACGCCGATGACGACGCTGATGCTGGCCCTGGTGCTGCCAAAAGTGCTGATTATCGGGGATTCGATTTCGATCGGTTACACGCCGTTGGTGCAGAGCGAACTGGCCGCGCGCGCCGAGGTCGTGCGGATACCGGAGAACGGCGCGACGACCAGGAACGGCGTGAAGCGCCTCGACGAATGGCTCGGCGCCGGCAAATGGGATGTAGTTCACTTCAACTTCGGACTGCACGACCTGCGGCGCATGGATGACGGCGAGCGGCAGGTTCCGCCCGAGGAGTATGAACGGAATCTGCGGCTGATCGTCGAACGCCTCAAACAGACCGGCGCCAGATTGATCTGGGCGGCGACGACGCCGGTGCCGGAAGGCAAGCTCAGCCCGCCGCGGCTGCCGGCCGACGTCCCGCTTTACAATGAGGCCGCCCTGCGGGTGATGCGGGAGCATCGGATCCGCGTCAACGACCTGTACACGCCGGCGCTGGCAAACATGGCGCAGTGGCAGCGCCCCGTGAATGTTCATTTCACTGCCGCGGGCTCCGCGGGGCTGGCCGCCAAGGTCTCATCGGCGATCCTGGAAGCGCTTTCGCCCAAGGTGCTGATCGTGGCGGACGAGATCCCGGCGATGAAGCTGCTGGCCGGCCGCTGGGAATCGGAGGCCTCGGCGCGCTGTACCATCGTCAGGCAGGAGGAGCTGCCGGCGGACCTCTCCGGATTCGACGCGGTGGCGGTCTACATCCACGGCGGCATCGCTCCGGCCACCGAGCAGGCGGCTCTGGCATATGCTCGCGAAGGCGGGCGGCTGATTCTGCTCCATCACTCGATCAGCTCGGGCAAACGGAAGAACGCCGCCTGGCTGCCTGCCTTCGGAGTCACTCTCCCTGCTGGCGATTTCTCCGCCGGCGGCTACGCTTATCGCGAGGACATCTCGCTCGACATCGTGAACCTCGCGCCGGGCCACCCCATCACGACCGACGGCGTCGCCTATCCCGCTCAGTCGTCGTACCGCGGCGGGCCGGCTGTGCCGTCGTTCCGGCTGCACGAGACCGAGGTCTATCTGAACCACGTCTATTCGGGCCAGCGGACGAGCCTGCTCGGGTTCATCTACCGTGATGAGAAGTCGGGCAAGACCTACATGCAGGATTCGGCGGGGTGGTTCATGGGTCTTGGCAAGGGCCTCGTCTTCTATTTCATGCCGGGCCACTCGGCGCGCGACTTTGAGGACCCGTCCTATGTCCGGATCCTCGTCAATGCGCTGCTGTACGCTGTCAGGTAGCCGCCGGGCGGCGTCAGACCTCCAGCTTCCACGGCGCCCGGTAGCGGGCCTTCAGGTACGGCTTGGCCTCGTCCTGCTTCACTGTCCAGTTCTTCTCATCCCAATCGAGCCAGAGCCTGGACCGCAATGAGACGTTGGCCAGGATGCAGACGGTGGAGGAGCGCACGCAGGTCTCGATATCGCTCGCCGGCTTCTCCCGGCTCTTGATGCAATCGAGCCAATTCTGCCAGTGTGGCACATTCATCTGGCCCAGTTCGGGCGTTTTTTCCCAAGCCGCTTCGACGAGCGCAGACCCTTTGCGCGGGGTCACCCAACAGCCGCTCCGGTTCACGATCAAGGTGCCTTCGGTCCCGTGGATTGAAGTCGCGGCGCCGTGCCCGAACATCGGCGAAGGGTTACAGGTGCGGCTCTCATAGCTCATTAGGAACTTGGGATAGCGGAAAGTAGCCAGCAGGGTATCGGGCGTATCGCGGTTGTCCTTAACGTACAGCTTGTCGCCCATCGCCGAGATGGCGTAGGGCATCGCTTCATCGAAGCACTGGTGAATCGGGTCGATCAGGTGGACGCCCCAATCGGTCATCGCGCCGCCGGCGTAGTCCCAGAAGTAGCGGAACGTGGGGAAAGTAGTGACGCCCACGCCCCAGCGATTCAGATTGAAAGGCGTTTTCGGCGCCGGGCCCAGCCACATGTCCCAGTCCAGGCCCGGCGGCGGGGCGCTGTCCTGCGGCGCGCCATAACCCTTCTCGGGCGTGTAGCCGGCTTGCCACGTATGGCAGAAAGTGACCTCGCCCAGAGTGCCGCCCTTGACGATTTCCACGGCCTTCTTGAAATAGCCGCCGGAACGCTGCATGGTGCCCGCCTGGACGACGCGTCTGTACTTGCGCGCCGCCTGCACCATCTTCTGCCCTTCTTCCACGTAGACACAGGCCGGCTTTTCGACATAGACGTCCTTGCCCGCTTTGCAGGCTGCCACGGTCATATATGCGTGCCAATGGTCGGGCGTCGAAATGCAGACGGCGTCGATGCTCCTGTCGTCGATGATTTCACGGAAATCCTTCACCTGCTTCACGCCCTCGAGCCCGCCCCGGCGGGCTGCCGCCTCGGCCTTTTCAAGCGCCGGCTGATAGACGTCGCACAGCGCGGCGGGTTGAACGCCGGGCAGTTTCATCGCATAGGAAAGGTTTCCGGAGCCCATCGCGCCCAGACCGATGAAACCGACCGCCACCCGGTCGTTCGCGCCCTTCACCCGGCCGGTGAAGATCGATGTCGTCAGGGCCGCATTGGCAGCCTGGAAAACTTGTCGGCGTGAAACCATGCTTAAACCTCTCGCCGTCGATTCTATCGAAAACAGCCCGGCGGGACCGGCGCAGCAGAACTCTCCCAAGACGGATCGTGCACCGGCCGCTTTCACCGCAGCTTTGCCAGCGGTCCGTACAACTCGGGCCTTCTAAAGCGGAACAGCGCCTCCGGTTCGGCCCGGGCGTTCAGCAGGTCCTGACGGCGGAACTCGGCCAGGAGCATCCCGGCCTGCGGTCCCGCGAGGACTTCGCCGCGCGGCCCGACGGCGACCGCGCCGCCCGGAAACGCCTGCTCCACGCCTTCGCAAACGACTCGTCCCTGATAGTTCGCCGCGAGCCCGAAAATGCCATTTTCCACGCAACGCGCCCGCAGCGCCGGAAGTGCCCAATCCGCCCAGGCCTCGGCCGAGCCCGGAGCGGGATCCGCCGCGAACGGAAACAGCGCAATTTCGACGTTCTCCACCGCCAGCAACCGGGTCGACTCCGGAATGAACGCGTCAAAACAGATGTTGACGCCGATCCTGCCGGACTCCGTGCAGACGGCCGACAGGCCGCTTCCCCCGTTATAGAACGGCATCTCGAACATCGGCACGTGCAACTTCCGCCAGCTTCCCAGCACTCCGCCAGGCCCGGCCAGCACGTGCGTGTTGAACAGAGTGTTGCCCGCGTCTTCGAGCATGCCCGCGGCGATGAGCAGGCCGGTCTCCGCCGCGATGCCGCACAACCCGGCGACGCCCGGACCGTCGAGGCGCTGCGCGCAGCTCCGCGCCGCCCGCAGCGCGCGCCGCAGCCAGTCCGCGTGGTCGCCCACAGGGTGGTTCGGGATGAATCCGCTGAGCGACAACTCGGGGAAGAGGGCAAGTTGCGCGCCCAGTTCGGCGGCCCCACGGGCCGCCTGGGCGATCCGCTCCAGGTTCCCCTCGACATCGCCGCTTCTCGCGTTGAACGGAACTGCCGCAACCCGCACGATCTCGCGCATACGACAAGAGTACAAGGGCCGGTCCCCGCCGGCGAAGGCCGCGCTGCATGCTCCCGGGCGTCGTACCGCGGGGGTCGCCTTGCGGAGGGTCTGCGCCAAGCGGCTTCGAGGCGCCTGCCCGGCGCTGGCCGGCGGATTGGATTAGGCTCGCCAACGCATCCTCGTTTATACTTCACCACATGCTGCGGTTCGGCCCATACGAAGTGCATGAGGAGCTTGGGCGCGGGGGCATGGGCGTCGTGTACCGCGGCTTCGATCCCTTGATCCGGCGCGACGTGGCGTTGAAGACAATCAAGCTCTCCGACATCGCCGACGGCAGCGAACGGCGCCAGATGCAGGAACGCCTGGAGCGGGAGGCCCAGTCAGCGGGAAGGCTGTCGCATCCTTCGATCGTCACGATTTACCAGATCGGCTACGAGGAACTCCGGCCGGGTGAGACGGTGGCCTACATAGCGATGGAGTATGTGGCGGGGTGGACGCTGGCTGCGGTGCTCGAAAGAACGCGCGTGGCCAACCGCGCGCTGGCCCTGAGCCTGCTGCGGCAGGCGGCAGAAGGGCTGGATCACGCGCACTCGCAGGGAGTGATCCACCGCGACGTCAAACCGGCGAATCTGCTGATCACTCCCGACGGACGGCTCAAGATCGCGGATTTCGGCCTGGCCAAACTGCTTTCGCACACCATGACGATGACGGGAACGCTCATGGGCTCGCCGTTCTACATGTCGCCGGAACAGGTGCGCGCCAACCGGGTGGATGGGCGCAGCGACCAGTATGCGCTGGCGGTCGTGGCATATGAGGTGTTCGGGGGACGCAAACCCTATCAGGCGGAGTCCCTCAGCGCGCTGGTGTACAAGATCGCGCACGAGGAGCCTCCGCTGCTCGAGTTGGAGCCGGCGGATCTGGCGGGACGGCTCAACCCCGTGCTGCGGCGGGCTATGTCGAAGGAGCCGGGCGAGCGCTTCCCCGGCTGCGTGGCCTTCATCAATGAACTGGAGCGGGCGTGCGCCGAGCCAGGACCCGTGCCGGAGGCGCCTGCTCCATCCCGGCCGCAGGAGTTTTCCCGCGCGCCGGCGTCACCGCTGCCTCCCGAGATTCCTCCGCCGCTTCCGCGCAGGGCGCGACGCATCGCCGCGCCCGGCGCGGCGATCGCCGCCGCGTTTGCGGTCGTCGCCGCGCTCGCGCTGGGGGTGAAGTACCTCGGTACTCAGGAGACGCCCGCCCGGATCGAGGTCGTCCAGCCTCAGCCAGCAGTTGAACCGGGCGCGCAGCCCGGGCCGGCCTCGAGACCGGCCGAAGCGCCGTCGAGCGCATTGCCGGCGGCCGTCGCGCCGCCGTCAAGGCCCCCCGCAAGCACGAAACCCGCTCCGCGGCCGGAGCGACAGTCCATGCCCGCGCCGCCCGTTTCACTCGTGACGGCGCCGGTGAAGCCTCCGGAGAACAACCCTGCGCCCGCCGAGCAGAACACGCAGCAGGCGAGTCCGCCGCCGGCGCCGGTTCCCGCGCCCCAGGCGCAGCCCGAACCCGCCCGCGAACCCGTCAGAACCGCTCCCAAACTCCTGCAACAGGCGCCCGCGCCCTATACGGATCAGGCGCGCGCGGCGGGCATCCAGGGCGCCGTGCTTCTCTCGGTCGACATCGATGAGCGCGGATTTCCCGTGCGGGCCCGCGTGCTGAAGCCGCTCGATCCTGGTCTGGACCGGAGCGCGATTCAGTCTCTGGCCGGCTGGCGTTTTCAGCCCGCAACTGCGGACGGCAAACCGGTGGGAGCAACGGTGAATGTCGAGGTGAAGTTCAACCTCGTGGGCGGGCCGGCGCGGCAGAGGCCCAGCCTGAAGCCGCCAGGATAGCGCTGGTTGTCCGGCGGGCGCCGGCTCATCTGCCGTAGCGAATCCTCGTATAGCGGTTCTCGAGCGGATAAAGGAAATCGCGCAGATGCTCGTGATATGTGGCGCGCAGCCGGTTGCCGAGTGAGGCCGTGGGCCGCCAGCCGGCCCACGGAGTCTCATCGAGAACCTGGTAGAAGAGGCCATAGGGATGCCGCCCGTAAGGCAGTGTCCACGGCTTCCAGTCGCCCGCAAAGTGGTAGATCCAGGCATCCCGGCTGAGGCGGCGGTCCGCCGGCGATCTCCCGCTGTCGTGAAAGCGGCGGCCGGCGACGCTGGCGATGCAGTTCCAACGCTGGTCCAGGGGCAACCAGCGGCCGGCGAGCACGGCATTGAGCGCCTCCTGGTCGTGCAGGGCGACCGCGCCCGCGTTTCGCGCAAGATACTCGAACGCTCGCCAGCCGATCCGCTCCGCCCGCCACAGATCGAGATTAACCACCATGAGGCCCGCGTTGAACAGCGGCTGGTCCGCGCGAAGGCCCAATTCCCGCCAGCCCGGCACGCCCAGTGGGCACGATACGTACGGGATCACCATGTCCTGCACGGCGAGCACCGGATGCGAATCGGGATCGAGCAGATGCAGCTCGGCAATGTCGTGCACGACGAGCAGGTCCGCATCGATCCAGATGACCTTGCTCAAGGAAGACGGCAGCGCCTCGCCGATCAACAGCCTGAAATAGGTCGAGACGTTCATTCCGCCTGCCGCCGGCAGGCCGCTCATCCTTTCAGCATCGGGCTGCAGCCAGATCAGACGGACGCCATCGGCAGCGACTGTGGCTTCCAACCGCGCGCGATCTTCGGCCGGGATACCCTCGTCAAAAACATAGCAATCGATCCGGAGGCCGGGCCTGGCGCTGCGAAGGAGAGAACGGAGAGCGACTGCAAGCGGCAGCGCATAACCGCCGCCAACTCCACAGGCGATTGCGATCGGAGGCGCCTTCACTGGATACCAGGTTGGCGAGAAACGTTACGCCAACATTCTAATAGAGATTCACGGAACAAATCGCGTGAAAGTCTCCCCAGCGCGCGAGCCTGCTCACGCGCCTCGATGAATCGGCAGGGACGGGAAAGCGCCTCCCGGAGGCATTTGTACAGCGCATTCGGATCCGGCCTGGTGCCATCGAGGACGAACTCCTCGAGTTGAAGCGTCGACAATACGCCCAGGAATTTGGGGCCGGTAGCCATAGCAACCGCCGGACGGCCCGCTTGAATCGCGAAAATGCACGGATGGAGACGTTGAGATACAACCGCGCTCGAATGGCGCATGATCCCCCGCACCACGCTGGGACTGTACCTGGTGTAGGAGATCACCACGTTCCCGGGCGCCATGCCCGCGAATTCCCGCATCGCCGTCTCGTCGCCGGCGATGCCCGCGTCGCTCTCGACATGCGCCCAGACCAGAACCTGGAATCCGTCGTCCCGCAACTTCTCACAGAACCGGACCAGACATTCCAGCAGTCCCTCGACCGGTGGAGGGCCCGCATAGTTGGCCATGCCGCCATTGGACACGGTCAGGCAGACGAAAGGCCTCGACGACAGGCCCAGGCGAACCAGTTCAGATCCGGCGGCGGCCAGATCGGCGGAATCGTCCTGGAATGCAATGTCGGGAACGAAACGCAGCCGGCTCGCGTGATCCATCAGTTTGCTTGCCAGGATATGGGAGGGTTCGTCGCGCACACACACGAGCTGAACACGGGCAAGCAGGCGGCGCATGAGGCGCCGCCAATGCCGCGTGCCGAGGGGCCCCACGGACTGAGGAGCGAGGATGACCGGCTTGCCGGCGAGAACACCGAGCCAGATGTGGGCGGCATGCATCAGAATGCTGACGTTAGCGTCCGTGAGATAACCGCCGGCCGCCGCGACGACGATGTCGGCATCCCGAAACAGCCGCGAAAACGGCGTGTGCGCCACGCCAGTGACGATCGAAAAGACAGCGCGCAGGAGCCCGCCGGCAAAGCCGGACGAGCTTGCCAGAAGCCGGAGCGGACCCGGGGGACGGAGGGAGATCCCCAGCAACCGATGGAAGTGCGCCTCGGGAAACCACGCCGCCTGCGTCTCCGGCGCCCTGCACAGAGCATCGATCCGGCATCCGGGGAATGTATCCTCGAGCAGACGGAGGAGCGAAACAGTAAGCTGCCAGTCGCCACGATTCTGATAGCCGAAGACGCTGGTAATCAGGATTCGCTTCGGAGCAACGGCGACGGACATCGTGCTGGCGGGATGCGGTTCGCGTGGTGGCCAGGGACGGACTTGAACCGCCGACGCCGGCCTTTTCAGGGCCGCGCTCTACCAACTGAGCTACCTGGCCATCGGCAACCCTTACAGTCTAACAAACGCCCCTCTGCGCCGCACTAACGCTGCGAATACGGCGCCGGCGGCCCCAAAGCCAGGTCCAGGAAATTGAACAGATCGAGATCCTCATCCACCTTCTTGGTCGTCGGCTTGCCTGCGCCGTGTCCGGCGCTGGTCTCTATCCGGATCAGCACCGGCGCTTTCCCGCCCTGAGCCGCTTGCAGCGCGGCCGCATACTTGAAGCTGTGCGCCGGCACGACCCGGTCGTCGTGATCGGCTGTCATGATCATCGTTGCCGGATAATGCCCGCCTTGGCGCAGATTGTGCAGTGGAGAATACTTGTAGATCGCCGCGAAATCCTCAGGGTCTTTCGGCGACCCGTAGTCGCTCGCCCACGCCGCCCCAATCGTGAATTGATCGAAGCGCAACATGTCCATGACGCCAACCGCCGGCGCCGCCGCGCCGAACAACTCGGGACGCTGATTCAGCACGGCGCCGACCAGCAACCCGCCGTTCGACCCGCCGCGAATCGCCAACCGTCTGGCGCTGGTGTACTTGTTCGCGATCAGCCACTCCGCCGCCGCGATGAAATCGTCGAAGACGTTTTGCTTGTTCTGCTTCATCCCGGCTCTGTGCCAATCTTCGCCGTACTCGGCGCCGCCCCGCAGGTTCGCCACGGCATAGATCCCGCCGCGCTCCACCCACGCCGCGATCGCCGGGTTGAAGCCGGGCGTCATCGAGATGTTGAAGCCGCCATAGCCGTACAGGATCGCCGCCGCCGTTCCGTCGAGCTTCGTTCCTTCGCGCATGACGATGAACATCGGCACCCTCGCGCCGCCCGTCGATTCATAGAAGACCTGCCGCGTCTCGAGCATCGAAGCGTCGAACGGCAAATGCAGGTCCGTCACGGGCGCGCACTGCCGCCCGCATTCGACGATCGTCAGCGGCTGGGTGAAGCCCTGGACGCCGAAGTGCCGCACCGACCCTTCCACAAAGAGCACTGTGCTGTTCGGCGGGAGCGGAATACGCCGCCTGAAGGAGCCATCGAGGCCGGCGACTTCGACGACACCCGACACATCCTCGAGATAGCGCAGCGCCAGTTCGTCTCCGACCAACTGCGCCTGCTCCAACGCCGCTTTCGTCTCGGCGACGATCTGCCGCCATTTCCCACGCTCCGGCGCCGCGAGATCGATTTCCATCACGCGGCCCCGCGGCGCTTGAAACGTGGTCTTGAACAACAGCCTCCCCTGGCGATTGCCCAGGAACTGAAACTCGGCGAAGGCCTCGTCGATCAACGGCCGGATCGGCCCGCCCGCCGCCAGATCTTGCACGTAGACGCGGTTGACGCTGGCCGTTCCCTCGCGGACCTCGAGCACGAGGTATCGCCCGTCCCTGCTCAAGGTCGTATCCCAGATCCACTGCTTCCGGTCCGGCCGCTCATACACGAGCCGGTCGGCCGATTGCGGCGTCCCCCGCCGGTGATACCAGAGCTGAAACCCCTGATTGGTCGCGCGCAGTGCGACGCCCTTGGCCGGCGCCGGGTACCTGCCGTAATAGAAACCCTCCCCCTTGGCGTCCCACTCCGCCGTGGAGAACTTGGACCAGCCGAGTCGCTCCGGCAGATCGCGTCCTGAAGCCACGCTCCGGACATGCCACGTCTGCCAGTCCGAACCCGCCTCGGAAAGCGCATAGGCCAGCCAGAGTCCGTCGCGGCTGACCGCGAAACTGTTGATCGCTGTCGTGCCGTCCTTCGACATCGTGTTCGGATCGAGCAGCACCCGCTCCCGGCCGCCCTCCCGGACCGAGAGCGCTGGCTGGTTCTGCGACCCTCTCTGGAAGTATGTGAACACGCGCCCGCCGCGAATGATCCAGCCGGCCATCGCACCGCCGGACGTCGAGTAGGCCTGAAACCGGTCGAACCGGTGCAGGACGTCCAGCCGCGCGCGCAGCCCGGCCCGTCCGGGGACGCTGTCCAGAAAAGAGCGTGTGTACCTGTTCTGAGCCTCGATCCACTGGCGCGTCTCGGGCGTGTCCGGGTCCTCGAGCCAGCGGTAGGGATCCTCCACGCGGACTCCGTGGTAGATGTCGGTCTGTTGGACACGCCTGGTCTGCGGCGGTTGCGCGGCCATCACGCCCACCGCCAGGATGACGCAGACTCCACGCACCATAGCCCTGATTGTATGCGCTCAGGCGCCGAGTCCCGCCAGGACCTCGCCGGTCGCCTTCTCGATGTCCGCATGCAGAGAATTGCCATGCGCGTCCATCGTCACGATGGCCGCGAAATCCTTTACCCGCAGGCGCCACATCGCCTCCGGGACGCCGAACTCCATCAGGTGCACGCCCAGCACCTTCTCCGCCGTGCGCGCGTAATACTGGGCCGCCCCGCCGATGGCATTCAGATAGACGGCGCCGCATTCCTGCAGGGCGGCCAGCGTCTTCTCGCCCATGCCGCCCTTACCGATGATCGCCTTGACGCCGTACTTCCGCAGCACATCAGCCTGATATGGCTCCTCGCGGATCGATGTCGTCGGACCCGCCGCCTTCACGACCCACTCGCCGCCCTGTTTGAGCATCACCGGCCCGCAGTGGTACAGCACTGCGCCGTTCAGATCGACCGGCGGCGGATTCTTCATCAGGTACGCATGCACGGCATCGCGGCCGGTGTACACCTCCCCGCGGATCAGGACGACGTCGCCCACCTTGAGCCCGCGCACCTGCTCCGCCGTCAGTGGCGGCTCCAGGACGATCTCGCGGCCGGTCAGCGGCAATCCCGCCTCGGCGACCATCTTGTCGACGGCGCGCGACGGGTCACGATAGAGCCAGCTGGTGATCGCGCCGGAAGCGGCGTCGAGCCTCACGCCGAGCCTTCGGAAGGCCCAGCATTCGTAAGCCACCGAAACGAAGAAACTCGCCGGCAACCGGTTCGCCGCCATCACCTTGCAGCCGATCAGGCTCGCCTTGCCGCCGAATCCCATCGCGCCGACCCCGAGCTTGTTCGACTCCTCCAGCACCTCCGCCTCCAGCTTCGCGAGTTCGGGGACCGGATTCACATCCTCCAGCGTCCTGAACAACTGCATCTTGGCGAGCAGGTAGCCGTGGCCTCGATCGCTTCCAATGCACACCCCGAGCACGCCCGGGGCGCAACCCTGCCCCTGCGCCTGCCAGACTGCGTGAAGCAGGCATTTCCTCACTCCCGCGAGATTCCGTCCCGCGCTGCCCAGGTGGTCGAGCTCGCAAGGCAGCGAATACTGAATGTTTTTGTTCTCGCAGCCGCCACCCTTCAGCAGCAGCTTCACTTCGATCTCATCCTCCTCCCACTGCTCGAAGTGGATCACCGGCGTCTCGACACCGAGATTGTCGCCGCTGTTGGCGCCCGTGATCGAATCCACCGAGTTGGGCCGCAGCTTGCCGCGTCGCGTCGCTTCCACCACGGCCGCCTTGATCGCCTTCGCGACCTCGATCTGATTGACGCCTACCGGCGCATGGATGATGAAGGTCGGCATGCCGGTGTCCTGGCAGATCGCCCCCTCATCCTCCTTGGCCATGTCGATGTTCGCGCCGATGATCGTCAGGGCTTGGTGCGACTGTGTGCCCGGCCTCTCCGTCGCGATCGCCCAGCTCATCGCCTTTCTGACGTCAGGCGGAAGGTTGGTGGACGTTTGCGTGATCAGTTCAAGCAGGCTGGCGGCTAGGAATTCCATGCTCATCGTCTCCGAAATCGCTCCATTCCTATGGTAACGGGCCGGAGCGCACCGCCGGGCGTCAGTTCAGACGCAGAGAAACCGCGGCGGTCATCCCGGGACGGACGGCCGGTGTGGGTGAGGAGAATTCGATGACGATCTGATCGCCGTCCACACTCTTCACCGGGCATTCCAACGGCGAGGGCAGCTCCGCCAACAGCAGCGCAGCGGGCTGTCCCGGCTTGATTCGCTTGAGTGACTTCGGGTCCGCTTCGACGACCAGTTCGAGCGCGCCT
>WBZO01006106.1_pt1 | contig 11843 bp, 11 predicted proteins | sample 5204261 | NCBI WGS metagenome assembly WBZO01 (sample SAMN12412400, study PRJNA552823) | activated sludge metagenome | isolation source: activated sludge from anammox sidestream of wastewater treatment plant... | place: USA: North Carolina | collected 2017-09 | reverse complement strand
CACGCGATACCAGCCGCCGATGCGCACCAGCAGCGCGATCGCCACGAGTGCGGCCAGGGCGAACCAGCCCACGCTGGCCTGGCCGCGCGGCATCACGATGAACGCGGCCAGCAGCGGACCGAGCGCCGAGCCGACGTTGCCGCCGACCTGGAACACCGATTGCGCGAGCCCATGCCGGCCGCCCGAGGCCATGCGCGCCACGCGCGAGGATTCGGGATGGAACACCGACGAGCCCGAGCCAACCAGTGCGGCTGCGAGCAGCAGCACCGGGAAGCTCGGCGCGTGCGCGAGCAGCAACAGGCCGGTGAGCGTGCAGCCCATGCCCAGCGCCAACGAATACGGCAACGGCCGCCGGTCGGTGTATATGCCCACCAGTGGCTGCAGCAGCGAGGCGGTGAGCTGGAACGTGAGCGTGATGAGACCGACCTGGCCGAAGCTCAGCGCGAAGCTGTCCTTGAGCAGCGGATAGATAGCCGGCAGCAACGACTGGATCATGTCGTTGAGCAGGTGGCAGGTGCTCAGCATCAGCAGGATCGGAAACGCGGTGCGCAGCGCGGCACCGCCCGCGGGCAGCGCGCGCGCAGCCGCGTCGAGCGCGGCGTCGGCGTGCGAAGGCGAGTCGGGGGTCAGCGTTTCCATGCGCGCGTGGCGGCGGCCATGCGCCATTATCGGGCCTCGTGCCTGCATCGGCATAGGCCACAGGGCGCGGTGCCGCGCGAGCCGGCGGGTCCGAGCACGGGCCGGCGCGATGCGCACCGTGGCGCGCAACTGCCGCGATCACGCCATGGGTGATGCGTGGCGCAGGCATCGTCGTGGGCAGTGCGGCGCGCGGTCACATTCATGGCGTCGCGGCGCTTGACGTCGTTCGCTTGCGCGGCTCTAATACGCGGCCCGCTGCGGGCCGGCCGGTCCGCACACATGCACACGCATGGCCAGGTAGCTCAGTTGGTAGAGCAGGGGACTGAAAATCCCCGTGTCGGCGGTTCGATTCCGTCCCTGGCCACCACTTCCCCAAATCCCTTCGGACTGCCTCCCTGTAGCGGCGGCACATCTGCGAGTGAATCGAACCGCGCGGTTCGATGACTCGCGCCCTCCGTGGCGCTCGCCCGGCGGCGGACGCAGCACCCATTACGAGCTGGCGGACCGGTAGGCCGGTGGCGCGAAGGGGCTGGTAGACGGGCAGCGTCGCGCAGACCCAGGACTGCCGCGCGCGGGACCAGCAGGCGTGCACTCGCAACCGGCCGGGTCGGCGGCAGGCGCAGGGCTGCACCGGCCATCGCCGCACATCCTGCTGTCGCCGCTGGCCCGGCTCGCGCCTATGATGGTGCGCGTATCCATGCGCGACGGGAACCTGGGCATGCCGACAGTGCGCGATCGATCCGAACGCAGGCGCAGCCAATGACTTCCGGACCGGTCACCGGGTTGCTTCGCGCGCGTGCGGCCGGCGATGCCAACGCCGAAGCGGCGCTGCTGCCGTTGATCTACGGCGAGCTGCGCCGGCTGGCCCAGCGCCAGCTCGCCGGCGAGCGCGGCGGACACACGCTGACACCGACCGCGTTGGTGCATGAGGCCTGGATGCGCCTGTCGGCCGAGCAGGATCCGGAATCGAGCGACCGCAGCCAGTTCTATGCGCTCGCCGCGCGGCGGATGCGCCAGGTGCTGATCGACCATGCGCGCCAGCATCAGGCCGACAAGCGCGGCGGCGGCGTGGCGCCGGTGACCCTGTCGGCGGCCGATGCGGCCATGGTCGAACGCGACGTCGATGTGCTGGCATTGGAACAGGCCCTGCAGCGCCTTGAGGCGCACGACGCACGCAAGGCGCAGGTCGTCGAACTGCGCTATTTCGGCGGATTGGAGATGGCCGAGATCGCCGAGCTGCTGGGCATTTCCCGCGCCACCGCGCAGCGCGACTGGGAAGTCGCGCGCGCGTTCCTGCACCTGCAGCTGGCCTGAGCATGGATCCGCGCGCGCTGGCCCTGCTGGAACAGGCACTCGACCAGCCGCGCGACGCGCGTGAACGTTTCCTGCGCGAGGCTGCCGGCGCCTCGCCCTCGTTGCTGCAGGACGCGCTGGCCTTGCTGCGCGCCCACGGCGAGAGCGAAGGTCGCTTCGAGCCGGAGGCCCTGCCTGCGCGGATCGGCGACTGGCGGGTGCTGGAGCGGCTCGGCAGCGGCGGCATGGGCGAGGTGTTCCTGGCCGAGCGCGAAGGCGCGGGCTTCCGCCAGCGCGCGGCGCTGAAACTGAGTGCGCTGGGTATCGGCGGTGCCGCGGCGGTGGCGCGTTTCCACGCCGAACGCCAGTTCCTCGCACGCTTCGAGCATCCCAACATCGCCCACGTGATCGATGGCGGCAGCGCCGCCGACGGCCGGCCTTACGTCGCCATGGAGTACGTCGACGGCGAGCCGATCGACCGCTGGTGCGCCCATCGACGCCTCGCGCTGCGCGAGCGGGTGCAGTTGTTTCTGCAGGTGATCGCGGCCGTGGAAGCCGCGCATCGGGCCTTGATCCTGCACCGCGACATCAAGCCCGCCAACGTGATGGTGACGGCCGAAGGCCAGGTCAAGCTGCTCGATTTCGGGATCGCCAAGAGCCTTGCCGGCGAGGCGGGCCTCACCGGCACCGGCTTCGCCCCGCTGACGCCGCAATTCGCCAGCCCCGAGCAACTGGCCGGTGAGCCGCTCACCACCGCCTCGGACGTGTTCGCGCTGGGTCTGCTGCTGCACCTGTTGCTGACCGGGCAACACGCCTTCGAGCACGCGGGGCAGTCCACCGCGCAGGCACTGGCGCAGATGCGCCGCCAGGCACCGACCCGGCCGAGCGCGCGCATCGATGCTGCCGCGCTGGCGCTGCTGCCACGCGAACTCCGGCACTGGCGCTCGCTGCTCAGCGGCGACCTCGATCGCGTACTGCTCAAGGCGCTGGCGGCCGATCCGGAGCGTCGCTATGCCAGTGCCGCCGCCCTCGGCGAGGACCTCGGCCGCTGGCTGGCGTCGCGGCCGGTCAGCGCGCGCCAGGGGGATGCGCTGTATCGCGCGCGCCTGTTCGTCCGTCGCAATGCGCTGGCAGTCACTTCGGCCGGCGCGGCCGCACTCGCGCTGGCGATCGGCCTGGGCATCGCGGCCCACCAGGCCTGGCAGGTAGCGCGCGAGGCGGCACGGGCGGAGAGCGCGCGCGCGTTCCTGCTCGCCCTGATCGCCGACGCCAACCCGGTTGTGAGCGGGCGCGAACCCACGCTCAAGGAAGCACTCGACCAGGCCCTGCCGCGCATCCCCGACCATTTTCGCGGCCAGGCCGACAGCGAGGCCGACGTTCGCCTCGGCATCGGACTGGCCTACACCAACCTGATGCAACTGGACGCCGCCGAAGCGCAGTTTGCGCGCGCGCTGACCCTGCGCACGCCCGGTACGCGCGGCTGGGCCGAGGTGCTGCAGGCGCGTGCGCTGCTGGCCTGGACACGCGGCCGCACCGATGCCGCCGAAGCCGACTACCGTGCGGCACTCGAGGTCTTTTCCGCCGATCCTGCGCTGCTGCGCGACGCGGGTGAGGTGCAGAACGATCTCGCCTCGCTGCTGAGCGACCTCGGTCGTTTCGAGGAGGCGGTCGCATTCGCCCGAGCCTCGGTTGCCAGTGGGCGCCGCCTCGCGATCGACGACGGCGCACTCGGCGCGCGCCTGGAAAACCTCGGCAGCGCGCTGCAGGGGCTGGGCCGGCTCGACCAATCCGAACAGACCTACCGTGAGGCTATCGAACGTCTTGGGCGCGCGCTGCCGCAGCGCACGGTCGCCTATGCCATTGCGCTGAACAACTTTGCCCTCGTGCAGCGCGATCGCGGCGATCGCGAAGAGGCCTTGAGCCTGTTCCAGCGCGCCGCGCAGGTGCGCGAACAGGCCTTCGGACCCGACCACGCCGATCTCGCCGGTTCGCTCATCAACGCCGCCCGGCTGCAGGCCGAACTAGGCCGGATCGACGATGCCAAAGCCTCGGCCGCACGCGCCGTGGCGCTGGCCGAGCGCGCATTCGCTCCAGACTACATTGGCCGCGGCCACGTCCATCTCGGCGCCGCGCGCGTTGCTCTGGCAGCTGGCGACCTGGCCGGCACGCAGCGTCACGCCGAGGCGGCGCTGGCCGTGTTCGAGCGTGCCGATTCGGCGGCTCCGCAGTGGCTCGATCAGGCGCGGGAACTGCTGCGCGCGGCGGCCGGCAAGCCCGGCGACCAAGGCGATGAGACATCCGCAGGCCGTTCCACGCCTTAGAAGGCAGGCGCAGCATTTCGACTGCGCAGGGGAGCCTTCAATGAAAACCACCACGTTCCACCGATTCCTGCGGCGCGCAGCTCTGCCGGCGCTGCTGGCCTGCGCCGGCCTCGGCGCCCATTCCGCACGGGCGCAGACGCCCGGCCCCAACGGCATTGCCTTCTGGGCGCAAGCGGTGGATGACCTGTGGTTCGAACCCTTCCGCTGGGGCGCCGTGCTGCCGCACCAGGCGGGACCGCCGGATTCAATGGTCACCGCCCACCTGTCGTACAACACGCCGTACACGGTCAGCCTGCTGGGCCAGGGGCCCATCGGGCAATGCCATCACCTGAGCATCGGCAACCCGCACGCGACCCTGCGGATCGCAGGCTCCTCGACACCGGGCACCCTGGAAGTGCACGGCAGCCAGATCGACAACGAAGGGACCATTCTGGTCGGTGGCGCCGACGCGCTGCAGGATTCGCGGCTGGTGATCGCCGCCCACACCAATGCCAACGGCAGCGGTCGCATTCGCCTGCACAAGCCCGCCAGCCACAACGCCACCATCGAAGCACCGGGCAGTGCCGGATGGCATCTGGTGAACTGGCCGACCCACACGATCCAGGGCAGCGGCAACATCACCGTCAGCCTGCAGAACGACGGCACCATCGAAGCCGACGTCGCCGGCGCGGAGCTGGCGTTTTCGGGGCTTCACACGGTCACCAACAACGGCACCATGCGCGCCCGCAACGGCGGCCACCTGCGCCTTGCCAGGGACAACGGCAGCAACGGCTTCGACCAATCGCCCGACGGATCGATCCGCATCGACGCCGACAGCAGCGCCTCGTTGGGCAACTGCGGCAATCGCGGCCTGACCGGCGGCCAGGTGTTCGGCCCGGGGCCGCTGGTGATCACCTGCCAGGGTTCGCCGATCGAGGACGTGCATCTGCAGGCGTCGGCGCGCGTGGAGGTCCCGGATAACCTCGGTCTGCGGATCGGCCCGGCCGGTCTGCGCAACGACGGCATCATCCTCACCCAAGGCTACGTGGCCTCGCGCTTTGGCGAGAGTGCAACGATCAGCGGCACCGGCCGGCTGCAGCTGGAGGACGGCGGGTTGACCGACATCTTCGGCGGCGCCGGCTATGCGCTGGTCAACGCGCCCGGCCACACCATCGGTGGTGTCGGCACGATCGCGCTGGCGCTGACCAACCAAGGCGAAGTGCTGGCCGATCGCAACGGCCTCACCAGCGGGCCCAGCAACCTGCAGATGCAGACCTCCGCCATGGCGAACGAAGGCCTGATGGAAGCCCGCAACGGCGGCAGCATCCTTCTGTTTGCCACCACGCTCGACCAGACCCTGCTCGGCACGCTGCGCGCGGCGGCGGATTCCAGCGTGGTGCTGTACGGCGGCACGGTGCGTGGTGGCGTGCTCGCGACCAGCGGCGACGGCATCATCGTCATGGATGGCGGTGCTTCTCGCCTTGAGAATATCGCGATCTCCGGCGGCGCCAATGTGTGGGTGCCCTGCTTCCGCGAGCTGGAACTCGTCGGCGGCATCGACAACGATGGCGTCATCACCGTGGACAACGCCGGTTGCAATCCGAATTTCGCCACGGTGCGGGGTGTCGGTGATGTCGTCATCGACGGCAGCGGTACGGTGCGCCTTGCCGCCTCCAGCACGTTGGGCAACGCCGCGACGCTCAGCGCCGGCACGGGCCTCATGACCTTGGGTCCCGCCCAGACCTTGACCGGCTTCGGACGGATGGCGGGCAACCTGCGCATCGAGGGAGCCCTTGCTCCGGACCAGCCGTTCACACCGGCTGGCCCGGTTGGCGCGCTGACCCTCGATGGCGGCGCGCAGCTCACCTTGACCGATACCAGCGAACTGCGGGTTGACGTCCTCGATCCATCGAGCTTCGACCGGATCGTCGGCAACGGCAACGTGGTGCTCGACGGCAGCCTGGTCCTCGACATTCCTCCGGGGTTCGACAGTGAAGGCGAACTGGTGATCGACATCATCACCGGCAACGCGGTCAGCGGACAGTTCGACCAGGTGGTACTGCCGCCCGGAAAGCGCTGCGGAAGGGCCGACGTCGTGGTGTTGCCCGACCGGGCGCGGCTCATTCTCGACGTGCACCTGTACTGCGACGGGGTCGATTCCTGAGTGCGGGCAGGCAACTGCCCGAAGGGCAGTGCCTGCAGCGGTTGGGGCGGCGGTGGAGGCCGCCCCGATCCGCGGCGGACCAACGCCACATGCGCAGCAGCGTCATCGTCATGCCGCCACCCATCGGCGGCGGCGCAGCCGGATGCAGCCCCGCCAGCCAGGCTACGCGGTGCGATCCCGGCCAGGCTTGTCCTCAGCCGCTGGGGCGCGTCCGTCACGCCGTTCGGCGCGGACCTGAAGAACCCGTGGCAGATTGATCTCGATCCAGTCCGCCAGGCCGCGCACCTTCGCCGCGGCTTCCTGTCCCAATGGCGTCAGGCGGTACTCCACATGCGGTGGCACCACGTCATACACGGTGCGGTCGACCAGGCCGTCGCTCTCCAGCCATTGCAGGGTCTGCGCGAGCATGCGTTCGCTGACGCCGTCTATGGTGCGGCGCAGTTCGCTGAAGCGGTGCATGCGCTGCTGCAGCACCAGCAACACCAATACGCCCCAGCGGCTGGTGACGTGCTTGAGGACCTCGCGAGATGGGCAGGCCGCGGCCAGCAGCCGGCCTCGCCGCATCTGCTCCAGCAAGGGCGATTCCGCCGCGGTTGCATTCGGCTCGGTGTTGCGGGGTTCGGTGCGGTTCATACTTACCTTTATGTACGTACTTCCCAAAAGTAAGCCGCGACTCTAGGCTATGCCACTCACCCCGTCAACACAGAGGAACGCCCATGAACATCGCCATCACCGGAGCCACCGGCCAGCTGGGCCGTCTGGTCATCGAACACCTCAAGCACAAGGCGCCGGCCGCCGACATCGTGGCGCTGGTGCGCAACCCGGCCAAGGCCGCGGACCTGGGTGTCGCGGCCCGCGCCTTCGACTACACCAGGCCAGAGCAGCTCGCACCGGCGCTTGCGGGCATCGATACGCTGCTGCTGATCTCCAGCAGTGAAGTGGGCCAGCGCGCGCCCCAGCACGCCAACGTCATCGCCGCGGCGAAAAGGGCCGGGGTCAAGCACATCGTGTACACCAGCCTGCTGCATGCAGACCGTTCGCCGTTGAACCTGGCCGACGAGCACAAGCAGACCGAGGCGATGCTCAAGGAATCAGGCATCCCCCACACCTTGCTGCGCAACGGCTGGTACACCGAGAACTACACCGGCTCGGTGCCGGCCGCGCTGGCCAACGGCGCCTTCCACGGCAGCGCCGGCGAAGGGCGTATTGCCTCCGCACCACGCGCCGACTATGCCGAAGCGGCTGCTGTGGTCGTGAGCAGCACCGACCACGCGGGCAAGGTGTACGAGCTGGCCGGTGACGAGGCCTATACACTGACTGATCTCGCCGCGGAAATCTCCCGGCAGACCGGCCGCTCGATTCCCTATGTCGACCTGCCCGAGGCCGAATACGCCGCCGCGCTCAAGGCCGCCGGCCTGCCGGATGGGCTGGCTGCTGCAATCGCCTCCTGGGATACCGGTGCCGCGCAGGGCGGCCTGTTCGACGACGGGCACCAGCTCTCGAAGCTGCTGGGACGGCCGACCACGCCATTGTCCACCGTCGTGGCACGGGCGCTGAAGGCGGCGGCTTGATGCACGACGGCCTTGCGTCGCACACGCGGCGCAAGGCACACCGCACGGAATGTCGCGCCCGATCCTGACCACAACCACGAATTCACCATGAAAAGCCACAAGTACACCATCACCGTCCGCCGTACCGAGGACAAGGACGGCAACCCCACCGACGGCCCCGCGGTCACATTCACCGCGACCAATCATGACGAACTCACCGAGATCGTCAGGCGCGTGCAGGAAGCCGGACAGTTCCCGCCAGACGAGGCCGCCGCATTCGCCATCGGCCTGAAACTGTTCGGCGAAACCATGCTGCTGCACCGAGATAGGGCGCTGTTCACCGAAATGAGGCCGCACTTCATGGACTTCATGAAAAAGCTGAAAGCCTCGCTCAAGGACGCCTGATGCCGATCGCACCAAGGTGCACATTTTCGAACGCTACTCATGGCGAGGGGACGTCGGGACCGGGGATTTCCTGCTCTCGTCGAACTCATCCATGTTGATCCCCAGAGCCTTGGCGCAGTTGTCATAGTGCGCGTGCAGCTTCTCCGTGGCGACTTCCCCGGGGCTGATGGCGGTGACATCCATGCCACGCTCGCAGAACTCAAACCCCGGCACGCGCGTGAGCATCGCCACGGCCGCCTTGGATGCCCCGTAGGCCCCCGCGTTGTACAACTCGCGGACACAGGCGATCGAGCTGCAGAACGCGCATGGTCGTTCGTCATGCAGATCGTGATTTCACCCACGCCGAAATGAACCCCATGCCATCGCCGGCATGCTGCATCGGGAATGGGCCAGACGCGTCTGGCCGCATTCAGGGAAGTGGATCAGGGAATCCTCAAGCTCACCATGATGGCGCGGCTCTGTCGGTCTGCTGTACGAAATCTCAACGCGCGGTGTAGCCACCGTCGGCGACCAGCGCGGCACCCGTGATGAAGCTGGCGCCGTCCGACAGCAGGAAGGCGACCGCGTGGGCCATTTCATCGGCACGTGCCAGCCGGCCGATCGGGTGCAGGTCGACGAGCCCTTCGAGCGCCTTGGGATCGACCGTGTCGAGGATCGGTGTTTGCACGCCGCCGGGATGGAGCGAGTTGATGCGGATGCCTCGTCCCGCATACGCCAGCGCAGCCGAGCGTGTCAGTCCGGTGACGCCGTGCTTGGAGGCGACATAGCCGGGGTTGGCGTCGCTGCCGACCAGGCCCATGATCGACGACATGTTGACGATGGCTCCGCCGCCAGCGGCGAGGATCGCCGGGATCTGATGGCGCAGGCCGTAGGCAACGCCGCTCAGGTTGACATCGATGACACGCTGCCAGTCGGCCGGCTCCAGTTCGCCTGCCGGGGCGAGGCCACCGACGATACCGGCGTTGTTGACAGCGAAGTGCAGGGCGCCAAAGGTCTCGACCGCGCGCTCCACCATCGCCTTGGCAGCGGCGGCGCTGGCCACATCGCCGACGTGGCCGGTGGCACGCCCGCCGGCTGCGCTGATGGCCTGCACGACCCGCTCAACCGCCGCTGCGTGCAGATCCGCCACCACCACCGACAGGCCGCAGGCAGCCAGCAGGCGGGCGGTGGCTTCGCCAATGCCCGATGCGGCGCCGGTGACGAGGGCGGATTGACCGCTGAACGAATAGTGCATGGGCTTGCTCCTTGGCTGTGCTGTCGAAGAAATGGTTTCGCGCTGGTCCGGGGCGCTCATGCCGCCGCAGGCGGCGAGGCGATCGGCGTGCGCGGGGTCGGGCCGCTGTGGACCTGTTCGTCATCGGCGGATGCGTCCAGCCTAGCAACCAAGCCATGGCCCTGAGGCGGAGACGGATCGGACACGATGTCGCAGCCCGCATCTGCGGCCTGGTGCGGCGCATGGCCGTCGGACCGCCGCCCGTGGCGCGCGGCACCACCCACGGGATCAGGCCCGCTGGACCAGCGGAGTCCTGCGCGTTCGGGCGCCGCGCCCGCGTGCGACCGCAATGACTTGCGCCGAACATCCGCGGCACTCGGCATGACTTGGGTCGATGGCCGCTCGCAACGACCCCAAGCCGCGTCCAGGTTCGTTGACCACCCTGGATTATGACGGCGTGCGCAGCTGCTGCGTACCGAACTCGTGCACCATGTAGTTGATCGTGCGCGCGACGCAGGCGGCGTCGCAGCGTTGGGCGAGATAGCCCGAGCCGCAGGCCATGAGTTCGGCCAACACCTGTTGCAGTTGCGTGGCCTCGGCGCTGTGCGCTGCGCCGTCGTAGCCCAGTTGGTGTTCCTGTTGCGCGTAGTGGCGCACGGCATCGACCATCGTGTGCGCCATGTGGTCGGCATCGGTCCCGCCGTCGAGGAAGCGCGGGCCGAGCGCGACCACCTGCGCAATGGCCTCGCGCATGCGCTGTACCTGGTCGGAGGCCGCGGTCGATGCCGCTGCGCCGGAACCGGCGCTGTTGCCATGGGTGTTCATCGCGTGCTCCCTGCAGGGATGCCAATCACGGCGATTATGCGCTTGCCGCGCTCGGCTGGCGCGGCGCAGCCCGCGCGCAGCAGCGGCGGTGCTGCGCGGCGCGCGCCCATTCCGTGCGCATCGTGCCCACCGCGCGCAGGCACGCCGCGGACCTGAATGCGCTGACAGCGTGCGGCGGGCGTGGCGGCTGCGCGTGGCCGGTGTCGCGCCTCAGGCCGGACCGGGGACTGCGCAGCCGTGGTCATCACAGCCCGCGCCCGCAGCGGGCGCTGGCTGGCGTGGTGCCTGCTGCAGCAGGCGACCGATCATCGCGCCGAGCAGCAGGTCGTCGATGTGGCCGAAGTGGCTCAGCCGCAGCGCGCCGTCGCGATCGAGCAGCAGCAGGCTGGGCGTGCCGCGCAGGTTCCATGCCGCCATCGTGCGCGGGATCGGGCCGCGCGGGTCGGCCTCGTCGATGCCGATCGGAAAGCGCAGGCGGTACTCGTGGATGAACGCCTGCAGCGCGGCGGCGCCCATCACTTGATGATGCTCGAACACCGTGTGCAGACCGATGACCGCGAAGTCATCGCCCGCGAGCGCCTCGTGCAGGCGGCTCGCCTGCGGCAGGGCCTGCGCGACGCAGGCCGGGCACAGCATCTGGAAGGCGTGGATCGCGACCACCTTGCCGCGCAGGCCATCGAGCGTGGGCGGGGCAGGGCAGTTGAACCACTGGCTGGCCTGCAGCGGCGGCAAGTTGGTGGAGGGTGCGTGCATGTGAAGACTCCGGGGCGGTTGCGATCCGGCGCCAACACACCGGATCGCCTGGAATTCAGCCGTCAGGCCGCCCGGTGCAGGTTGACACTTGCAAAGTCCACCGGCACCGCGAGCGCGATGTTGACGTAGTTGGTGAACAGGTTCAGCGCGATGTGGGCGAGCAACTCCACCAGCGCCTCGTCACTGAAACCGGCATCACGCAAGGCTTGCACCGCGCCGGCATCGACCTGGCCGCGTTGCGCAACCACCTTGAGCGCGAAGTCGAGCGCAGCGCGTGTGCGCGGATCGTCGGATTGGCCCGCTTGCGCAGCCGCCATCTCGGCGGCGCTCGCTCCGGCCTTGCGACCGAGCATGGTGTGTGCGGCCAGGCAGTACTCGCATGCATTGTGGTTGGCGATCGCGACCGCGACCTGTTCCGCCAGGCGCGCATCGATGCAGCCACTGCCGAGCGCGCGGAATGATCCCCACATGCTCTGCAGGGCGGGGCGAGAGTTGGCAACGGCGCGGAACATGTTGGGCGTCATGCCGAATGCGGCATGGATCTGGTCGAGCAGCTCGCGCCGGTCGGAGGTGGTGGCTGCGCGGTCGACAAGGGGTACACGGTTCATTCTGGAACTCCTGCGTTGGGACATGGGGCGCGCCCGGGTGTCGGTGGTGGTCGGCATGGGCACGGCAGGCAGTGTGCGGTATCGATTCGTATG
>WBZO01006105.1_pt1 | contig 11844 bp, 9 predicted proteins | sample 5204261 | NCBI WGS metagenome assembly WBZO01 (sample SAMN12412400, study PRJNA552823) | activated sludge metagenome | isolation source: activated sludge from anammox sidestream of wastewater treatment plant... | place: USA: North Carolina | collected 2017-09 | reverse complement strand
ATATCTCTTCGGGTCACAAGCAAGGTGCCCGGACCATCCGTAAGGCTGCAGTCCGTACGAATGGATTTCCAGTACGGGTCTTCGTTCGGGACACCTTCGCCGGAGGCGTATGAACGGCTTTTACTGGATGCATCATGCGGTGAAGCAGCGCTTTTTGCTCGAGGTGATGAGGTAGATACCGCGTGGCAGATTATTACCCCGCTGCTGGACGAATGGGCAAACAAAGGCAGAGAAGGGCTTTATAGCTATCAGGCAGGCACATGGGGACCTCTGGAAGCACTTGACCTTCTGAAGAGTGAAGGCCGTCAATGGAGGAGGCTGTAATGCCACACTTGGAAGGCAGCGGTGCGGTGGTAAGCAGAGACGGATGCTCGATTGAAGTCCTCAATGTGGAAAACGAGCTTTCCCGCTTATGGGATCAGGCGCAGCCCGAAGACGCGGTAGGAGCCCCTAGAATTACTCGAGCAGTCTTGCTGAACCTGGTTGCTTACTGCCGGAATCAGGAAACCGCAAACCGTTCAGCTCAATCCATAGCCGCTGTTACCGCAGATCATCCTTCGCGCGCAATTATTGTCTCTAATCCTGGGGGATCCGCGGTTGGCGAGATCAAGGCACGCGTTTCTATCGCTTGCCAACTATTAAACGGCCAAAATAAACAGGTATGCTGCGAACAGGTCTTTATGGAAGCTCCGGGTATGGACATGCGCAAAATAATAGGCGCCGTGCTGCCATTGACGCTGCCGGATGTTCCGTTGGTGTTATGGCTGCCCGATGGCTGTAGCGAGGTTGACGCCGCGCTAACACGCTTTGCCAAGGCATCAGACAGGGTTGTGCTGGATACGGCAGATTGCCATGGCTCCCTTGTTTGGGTGGCAGAGTTGCTTAATCAGCCTGGCCCCGCAGCTATTGACCTGGCTTGGATACGATACGCACAGATGCGCCTGGCGGTAGCTCACTTGTTTGATAATGAACGCTGGCGAGAGTATCTCCCCAAGATAGATAAAGTAACAATAAGCTTTGTCGGTGGTTTTGGCGGACCGGGTGCGGAAGCGTTACTAATGGCAGGATGGATAGTAAGCAGGCTCCAGTGGCGCGGCCTCGAGCCAGGCAAGCAAATGGAGAAAGAGCGAATTTACTACGAAGCTAACACCCATGTCCTGGAGTTTTGTAAAGTCAGCCAGGAGGGCTCAAGCCGGGTCTCAGGAGTTTCGTTCACGGTTGAGCCTGATGTCGAGCTAAGCGTTCGCTTTGACCATTCTGCCCACCAAGCTTATCTGGATGTGAAAGCCAGCGGCAATTCACTTGATCAGTCCATGTTTCCACTTACAGATATGACACCAGAGCAAATTCTCTGTGGAGCGTTAGAGATCTCCGGCCGTGATCCGGTATACCGGCAGTCGCTTCAGGCTGCCATCGCGTTATAGATAAGACAGCTTAGCCCCTTTAGCTTATGTTTTTGGGGTCAATTTTTCCCCTTCGCGCACATAATTCTGCTCCATTCCCGTAGGTTTTCCCAGAACATCGGCATCGAGGTCCAGGTATTGGAAGGCGCCTGTGCCAGATGCAAGGTGCACGGCAATTCCAATTCCAACAGGCGTTTCAAGCATGCAGCCAATCATTAACTTCAGCCCAGCAGCCCGCACCATGGCAATAATGTCCAACGCGCCAGTAATACCTGCCTTCATCAGCTTGATATTCACACCGTCCACAGCTTCGGCCTTAATCAGCTTCATCACCGTGGTTGGATCAAGGGCGGATTCATCGGCTATTACTGGGGGTTGGACATGCTCCTTAACATAACGCAGTCCTTCAATGTCGTCATTTGGTACGGGCTGTTCAACCAACTCCGGGACTATCCCAAAATCTCCAAGTTTGCGCACAAAGCGGACGGCATCATCCGCTGAAAAACCCTGGTTTGCATCGATACGAAGCTTGGCGTCAGGGGCTGCCAAATGTATCTGGCGCACGCGCTCCATATCTTCGCTCCGGTCTTTGCCTCCAACCTTGATCTTCAGAGACGAGTATGTGCAGGCAGCCTCTTCGGCCAGTTGGAACGCAAGCTCTGGCGTCGATATAGGGATAGTCAGGTCTGAAATCACAAATGGCATCACGCCGCCGAAGAAAGATGTCATGGCTATGCCGTGCGTCTTGCAGTAAAGGTCAATAATTGCCATCTCAAGTCCCGCACAGGCTGTTCGACGATTGGGTAGTGCCTGCCGTGCCTCGCAACAGAAGCCTCGCCAGGCATCCACGTTCCAGCCCTCAAGAAGATGACGTACGGTTGCTATGTCGCATACAACGGTCTCGCGAGTTTCCCCCGTCACATATTCGACGGCTGTTCCTTCACCATAACCAACAAGGCCATTGTCGGCTTCAATGACCACGTTCAGCGCATTGGCTACTTCTGTCCGCCCTTTAGCCGTCTCAAAGACTACCTTTTGGGGGATATCGACATGTTTGGTGGTGATAGATGTAATGTTTGGCATTTGTTCCTTCTACAGTCCGGGCGCATCTCCCAGTTGTTCTGATTTAAGAATTACGAAGATGGATTATCGAATGTGTTGGTCCCTTGTTTAATTTTGCAAGCACAAATAGACCGGCAGGTGTTACGCGCACATTCTTCACGGTAGGATCTTTCTCTACGACAGTTTCATCACCCTTCACAGGAATGTCCCAGAAAAAGAACCCCGCATCATCCACGGCTTCGGAGCTGTGAAAAAGCAGCGTCAGCTTCAGGCCGTCCGGTTCCTGCTCAATGTGCTGCTCACGCAGATCAATGGGCGGCAGTTTTATGGATGGGTATGGGTCGTTGCTATTAAGTCCCGGTATGCGCATAGCATAACTGTAGAACTCAACCGGAAGAGGTCCGCGAGACTTCAGGAATCCTATCTGAACATCTGCATCCTGATAAAGGACAGCTTTATCTCCCGGAGTCCGATAATTGTATTCAGCGCCTGCTCCCGGTATTTCGGTTGTCCGCCAGTCCAAATCGCTGTAAAGGTAGATACTTTCGGGCATGTGGGGATGTTGCTGCCGCCAACCATCCCACACCTCACGGTATGCCGCCTGTCTAACCGTAGCTCCGGCAGGCGCACCTCTCGCAATCTTCGCGTATTCACCGAACATTCCCTCCAGCATAAAGTCCTTATCGTGTCCTTCAGACTGATAATGCCGGGCTTCCTCATTTATATCCACCACGACAATGGGGTTAAAGGCGGCTTGCCGAACTGTTTCATTAATCAAGAGCCGCGAGTATCGCAGGGCATCTTCCTCACAGCCGAATCCACCCGCGGCCTTGCGGTTGGTATCAGCGGGATCAAGAGAAAATGTTGCAGGAAAACCACCTGAAAGGCAGGCTTGAATATCTCGGGTAAGCCATTCAAGCATCAGAAATTCCTGGGGTTCATCAGGTTGAGCCGGGGCTTTTATATTCCAGAGCGCAGGATAGTATGGATTAAAAGGACAGCCCAGCCATGTACTATCATCTATACCCATCTGATGCCAGCAGCTTCCCGCCAGATTGCGCGTCCAAGGGTACTCAGTCACAGGCATTTCTGCAAGGGCTTTCAGGTCACTTTCGAAAAATTTGAGACTCCAGAGACCGTCAGGTTTTAGGTTGGCATCATCACATTGTTCGCCGATCCAGCGGATGACTTGCTTAGTGTCGAACTTGTCAATTCCGGAAGGCGAAGTGGTTAACTCCATCGTCACAAGAATGCTGTCACCCTGACTCTGCCACAGGAGAAAGTCCGGAAGCAGTCCCTCTTTGTTCAGATATTCCTGGTCGTTGATCACCCATGACACAGGCTGACCATGCTTAACGGCAATACGCTTAATGCGACTGACTGCATCTTTCAGGTCATTCGTATGCTCGTAAAGATGTCCCGACCTGGGATGTCCCGCATAAGTAAATCGTGACACGGGACAGGTGTAGGTGAGGTAAATGGTTCTTTGCCCGAATTCTATCATATATACCGCCTAGTATCCCAACCGGAGGGAGTCCACAATCTGGTCTGCTTCTTTTAGAGTATCCGCCTCTTTCATGGGAGCCACCCGTGTAATTTCATAAAATCCGCCTTGAAGACTTAGCAGAACCTTGCGCACCGACTGTTTTTCGCCTATCAGTTGCCCTCCTGTTTGTTCCGAGAAGAATGGACTTCCCTGCACAGCCAATGCCGTGGCTTCTTCTGCGGGTATGTCGCCCGGCCAGATGAGCTTGCGCGTTTTTATGCCCTCGGCACCGAATTCCGTCCAGCCGGTGGTCATGCCGGAGTGCTCCACCGGGACGCCCAGTCTTCCGTAATCCTGTATATCAGGAGCGCCGCCCGACGTTATTTGAGGCTCCGGAGTGCTCTGGGCAGCAGGATCGGCAGAGGTTTTGGGTGTCCATAGTATTTTTATCAGCGGCGGGCGTTCGGTCAATTCCGGTTTGTCATTTTCGGTGAGCTTGCGAAACAACACTACGGCCATCACACCCCGCTTGGGGTCTTCCGGGTAGTCAAGGTCCTTGACCTTCCAATTACTGGGATATGCAACAGTCATGCGGTACTTCGCGCTGTTCCATGACACCATGGTTGTCGGTGCTTGCTTCTTGCTGCAGCCGGGGGAAAGTAAAATGGCTCCAATCACTACAGCTATAATAGAATTGGCAGTTTTCATCACAACGCGTTCCTCTCTCAGAAGCAAGTTGAATCGGAGGATTGTACACTCCAAAAACGCCAACCGCCCATACACCAATGCATGAGCGGTTTATAAGCGGAATAGTTCGGCGCGATCTTTGCACCGAGGCGATTGATGGACAATTGGTTACATGCGATAACCTGACAAATCCAACTCGAATTCCATGTCCATAGTCTTTCCCGCCATTCCCATAGACAACAAGATGTAAGGGGAGATATTCTGCCGTATAATCTCACCGCTTTTCAGCCCAACGCAGATATCACCCGTCATTTTGAAATATAGGACACCGGAGAACTGGTTCAGCATCCTTGCTACCTCGGTAGCCGGGCTGGATGTTGATGCAAGGCTTTTGTTCCCGGCCAGTTCTTTCACAAGCGTGCCGATGTCGATACTTGAGTCCGAGGTTACCATGAATTTCACGGTCTGCTCTCGTCCTGCCATGACTATTTCCGTTGGGATATATGTAACTTGAAAACTAATCTTCTTTTCGCCAGTCGGGATGTCCATGGCCTGCACGATGGGAACACCCATTTCTATCTGTCCCACGGGGAATGCGAACGAGGACATCTGGGCCGCTATCTGCCGACTGCTCGGCAACGAGATGGTCTGGCTGGACCCCGGGCGCCCCGGCAGGCCGCTTGCTTTAATTTTCCGTATCATCCCGCTGCGATCATAATACGTGACTATAGACGGCAGTTTCGGTATCTTGGCCATTTTGGGCATTTCAGATGCCAGGGATTTCCCCGCCGCCGACCCTGACATACTGGTTATGGCCATGGTGGTTGCGACAGGGGTAAGGCCATCACGGCCGGGTTTCCCGTATTTATCAGCCTTGGTCATAGTCAAACGAACGTTCAGCGGCATAGACTTACCGTCCACCAACAGGGATCCGTTTGCCTTAATCACATATTTGAAACGTGACAGTTTTCCATGGTTGGCTAAAGAGGCTGGGGGAATGGAAACGGTTTGTTGGGCGGCGACTGCCGCCGCCGTTAGAGATATTACAGCCGCGAACGCGGCTCGGATTCCAACTTTCATAATACCGGGCCTCCTGTTATGAGAATGCAAAAAGGGGGAATAGGTGAAAGCCCCACTACCCGCTAACTTTATTCCATATCATAAGGTGCATCCGGCTTGAGAAAAAGAGACCCCGACTCTGCCTCGCCTCACCGCGTGGCGTAAGGAGGATAGGGTACACCGGTTTTTATGTATGAAAGCCGTTCAGCCAAAGTTCATCGAGGAGATGTGCCTTCTGTTCATGGCTCAATAAAGCTCTCGGCAAACGTAAGAAGTGCTGTTAGAAAATGGTGGCGATAAGCTTTTGACATTCCGGGAGACCGCCAAGGGCGCTGCCGCGCCAACAAGCGTTCGTGGTTACTTTGACCGATAGCTTTCCATCGTGCTCTGAGCGTTTACGGCTGTCGATATTCCAGAATTATCCATCATCATGGTTACTGATTGCTTTATGGACTGGCGGATTATCTCTCCTGTCTTCAGCCCTACACTCATACCGCCGGTATAAGAAATATGGCCCGTCCCAGACAGCGGCCCTTTGACACCCATCTGAGCGCCGAGCTGAGAAAGGTTAAAATCCCCACTGCCAGCTATTGTCATCTTGACAGCCTGTTCACCACCTACCGTATCAATCGCGATCGGGGTGTAGGTGATCTGGAGCCGCATGATCATCCCCTGAACAGAGCATTCTGTGTCCTCAGTTTTAGGCATGTCAATTTCCATTTGTCCGGTAGGGGGCTGAAACTGACCCATCAACTTCGCGATGTCCTTGGTTTGCTGCGCTGTCCCAACGGTTTGCGGCACGTCCGGCATGGTTACCTTTTTTACCTTTCCCGCCTGGTCATAGTACATGGTCGTATTCAACGTTGGCAGCTTTGGTGCAGCAGATGGTTTCCCGTTTACGGTGAAGACGGCGTTGGTTACAGTGCCGAGTACTTTGACAGGGATAAGGCCATCGCTTTCCGCCGTTCCATAGTCATGTGTGCTTGTAATGTTATATTGCATGAGAACAGGCATGAGTTTCCCGGCTACCGAGGTGGTAATATCTGATTTGATGGTCTGTTTGAAAGTGGTTTTCTTTGTCTCCTGAACAATGGCGGCGACGGGAACCGTTACCACAGTCTGAGCACGCACGGAAACAGCTAACCCCGCGAGCAGCACAACCGCTAAAAATCTGGCACGGATATTCATTTTGACCTGAAACCTTTCAACAACACGTGAACGAACACCTGGAACGCCGGGGATTAGGGATAAACGCAACAATCTCCCGCCCGCGCGCGGTGATGGCTGCTTATCTATTCTCCTCGACCCAAGAGTGTTTTCAGTGGGACTCCCGGTGTCAAGACCCGCCCTCATGACGCAAGTAATTGCGTCAACCACCGGATGTACTTTATCAGATTCCAGTTGATGCAGCAAAAAAATTAACTCCAGATGGGAGGGGCATAAGTGATGCAGTCGGCTGCTCGACGGCTGGGATCGGAAACAAGCGTCGAGGCTAAGGTGGACCGGTCACATTATGTATTCCACCGCATAGCATCAGCCCGGGCAAGCTAATGCAGGAAGCATTAAGCAGGGTTGTCTGGTGCTATTCCGTAGCCAGGCTGTCGGCTAGCCGCCGAACCTCGGCTGCATCGGAAGCATCCGGTTCCGCAGACAAGTATGATCTTAGGCATCGTAAAGCCTCTTGATAGTTGCGGGTCTTATGAAGGGCGTATCCAAGATCGCGCTCCACGTCGGCTATGTCGGGCAGCAATTTACGCGAGCGTCGCAGTTCTTCCGCAGCTTCCTTTGGCCGCCCGGCTGCAAGCAGCGCTCTTCCATACGCATAACTGATGTCGCCCCGCCGGTTGCCGCTTTCACGCACTGCTTCTCTGAGTGCATCGAGTGCAAGCAGAGCCTTCCCCAAGCCAAGATGTGCTTCGCCAAGCCAGTATCTTGTCTCGATATCGGCGTCCTGCAGACCGACAGCTTGCTTCAACATCGCCGCCGCTTCCCTGAAATCATTGCGCCTGATAAGAAGCCGGCCTGCTTCCGTCAATGGCCGCGCGGAGTTTCTATCAATCGCTGCGGCGTTCCTGAAATGCGACAGGGCTTGATCCAGTGATCCTTCTTTCTCGGCGATGAGTCCCTGTTCTATTATCGCCTCCGCGCACTTTGGATTGTTCTGGATAACAGCTTGCAGTTCTTTCAGGGCTTCGCTGAATTTTCCCTCAATTCTATGTGATTTGGCCAGCTTTAGTCGGGCAGCTTCACTTTCCGGCAATAGCTCGAGCGTTTTTGCCAGGTACTGCCTTGCCTCCGATGTTTTTCCCTTCTTTTCATAAGCCTCGCCTACAATCTGGGCAAGTTGAGGATCGTTGGAGGAACTAGCCAGCGGCGCCAGCCGGGAGATGATCTCATCAAATCGGCCCGCAGCCGCCAGCGCCGCACCGTAGTTGTAAGCTAGATCGGTATTATCCGGTTCGCTGTCCAGGAGGCCGGCGAATTCACGGCAGGCGCCGACTGCATCCCCACGCTCATGCAGCAGACGCCCCAAGTTGACCCTGGCCAGCGCAAGGCTGGAGTCCAATGATACAGCTTCCTCAAGCGCATCACGAGCGCTGTCCAGCTCTCCAAGATCAAGCAACACGCTGCCTAAGCCGGCTTGAGCTGCGGCATTTCCCTCGTCCATCACGACGGCAGCACGGAGTTGTTTGACGGCCGCCGAGTTGTTGCCCACCTGGGACAAAGCAGTTCCATAAGCCAAACGCAGTGCGCCGCACTCCCCACCAGCTTCCGCTGCCTTTTGCAAATATGTTGATGCTTGTAATGCATTTCCCAATGCGCCAAAGCAAACCCCCAGACTGTAGAAAGCACTGGCGGTGGGTTTGGAAGTTACAAGGGACTCGAGAGCTTTTCGGCCTGCATCATAATCCCCATGCCGGACAAACTTCAAAGCTGATGAAAGCTCATCCGGTGCGCGCTCCGGCATACTGTCAGAAACGTGCGCAGAGGCTTCTTCGTTTCCAGGATCATAGCTTGCCGCGTCAGCCCATGTCTGGCTTGATGCTTCACGCGCGCCATTCTTGTCCAGCTCTGTCGCTAGTTTGCTCAACACCTCACCAGCCTGTATTTTAAGTGCCAGCACGCGCTCAGCGGCGCCCTCCGCCGCAGATGACGCGCACACAGGTGGGATGGCTCCCGTCTCAATCAGTCCCGCCAATGTAAAAGACGCCTTCCCCTGGCGGATTTCCCGAAGATTGTATCTGGCTGCTATCGTCTTGGCTCTGGGTTGGCCGATAGCTATCGGTTGAGGCGCATGACGTCGGTTCCATTGCCGGAACTTATGGATAGCTCTATCAACCGCCACACTCCACATCCACGATATGATGATTGCAAGGACAATGATAAAAAGGAACGCCAGGGGTTGGTAGTTACCAGTTGCAATCCCGGCAAAAAGCGCCAGCAGCGCGAATACCCCGATGACGTACAGGGCAATTTTCAGCCTTGATGACTCGGGGCTCAACTGGGCACGCTCAAGTTGGGGGGACTCTTTGACAAGCATATAAACGGATTTCCTCTACAGCACTTTGTAAGCGTAAGCTACGGCCTCTTCCGCAATAGTATATCCGCAGGACAGCCAGAACACTAGTGGTCTGGCTGGATTGTCCGGATTATCTTTGCTTGCAACGATGACCTGTCAGTAATAATTCTGCCCCTATTCAAGGTTTTCCCGGATAAAAGCGCTGACTTCGGCGGAATGACCATCCACACTGACCCTGGGATAGATTTTGCGCACAATGCCTTCTTTGTCGATAATAAAAGTTGAACGCACTATGCCCATGGATTTTTTCCCATACATGTTCTTTTCCCGCCAGACACCGTAAGCCTCGGTTACGCTTCCTTTTGTATCCGCAAGCAGAGGGAACGGCAGGTTGAATTTGTCCGCGAACTTTCTGTGGGAATCCGTATCGTCACGGCTGACTCCCAGTATCTGAGTATTCAGGGTATCAAACCCGGCTAAATCGTCACGGAAAGAGCATGCCTCTGCGGTACATCCGGGAGTATCATCTTTTGGATAAAAGTAGAGAACAACATTCTTTTTCCCTCTGAAGTCCTTTAGGGCGACGGCTTTTCCATCCGACGCAAGCAATTCAAAATCGGGAGCCAACCGGCCTTCAATTATCTCTTGCATAGCAGTTTCTCCTCGTCCCAGCGGCTTTGTCTGCCGCGAAGGGCTAACAGAATTGTAGCCTTCAGGATGGCTCTTTGGGGGATATTTCTTGCTAAATTTAAGGCTTTTTAATTTGCGAGGTTTCCAAATCATTGAATGAAAGCTGCCAGCCAGCATCCATCAAGAATAATCCAGCGCTTGTAAATGTGTCGAAGCGTCACATCAGGGAGGGGCCGGTGATAGACTGGTTCCCGGCACCGTAGGGTTTGAAGAAAAAGTTGCCCGGAGAACGGTTGAATAGTGACTCCGGGCAACGCTCTTTTTGCGCTCTTACTCCATCCGTCCGGAAAGGTAGGAGTCGTATGCCGAGAGGTCAAGGAGGCCGTGTCCTGAAAGGTTGAACGCAATAACCTTTGCTTCTCCTGACTCTTTACACTTCTTGGCTTCTTCAATGGCGCACCAGACGGCATGGCTGGATTCCGGCGCGGGAATAATTCCTTCGTTATGCGAGAAAGTTATCGCAGCCTTAAAAATCTCTTTCTGCCCCACAGATTGGGCTTCCATAAACCCTTGATCGTATAGCGCCGAAATGATAGGCGACATCGCATGGTAACGCAGTCCGCCCGCATGGATGGATGGTGGCACAAAATCCGCACCGAGGGTATACATCTTCATCAACGGTGTCATGCCGGCGGTATCACCATGATCGTACTCATACCTGCCCTTTGTGAGTGTCGGGCAAGAGGACGGCTCCACACCGATAAACCGAGTATTAGGCTTTTCACCAGTAAGCTTGTCGCGCATGAAGGGGAATGCAAAACCTGCGAAGTTGCTGCCTCCACCACAGCATCCAATGATAATATCCGGATAGTCTCCCGCCATTTCCATTTGTTTGCGGACTTCTTCACCTATCACGGTCTGATGAAGCAGCACATGGTTCAGCACGCTACCGAGTGAGTATTTCACATCGTCCTTGCTGGCGGCGTCTTCGATCGCTTCACTGATAGCTATGCCAAGTGACCCGGGGCAGTCCGGGTCTTTTGCCAGCACACTACGGCCGAACGCGGTGTGTTCACTAGGACTTGCATATACTTCTGCCCCGTAAACCTGCATCAAGCTTTTGCGGTAGGGCTTCTGGTCAAAACTGACGCGCACCATATAGACCGTGCACTCTACATCGAACATCATACATGCCATTGCCAGCGCAGATCCCCACTGACCCGCGCCTGTTTCTGTCGCAAGGCGCTTTGTGCCTTCTTTTTTGTTGTAGTAAGCCTGAGCAATAGCAGTGTTTGGTTTGTGGCTGCCCGAAGGATTAGTACCTTCATGCTTGTAGTAAATCTTGGCGGGAGTATCCAACGCCTTTTCCAAACGCGTAGCCCGATATAGTGGCGTGGGCCGCCAGATGCGGTACACCTCCTGAACTTCCTCGGGAATGTCAATCCATCGTTCGGATGACACTTCCTGCTGAATCAGGGCCATTGGGAAAATGGGCGCAAGCGCCTCAGGCCCGATGGGTTCTCTGGTGGCAGGATTAAGAGGCGGAGGCGGCGGCTCTTTCATATCCGCCAAGATGTTGTACCAGCGTGTTGGAATCTCGCTTTCCGGTAAAAGAAACTGGCGTCTGCTCATGGGTTAGATCCTTCCATTTACATATAATAGCCGGCAAAGGCTGGTCTGCAGTTATGCAACACCTCCGCGCTGCCGGGCCGGAGAAGGCGCGCGGGTGCCTTAATTGTAATGACTTACACTGTTCAAGTCAACTGTGTCTCGTTCGGCAGTGGTGAAATGTAATATGCATACAGGCATGGAGGAGCCAGCCGCTTCAAACCAGCCGAGCGCGGGCGTAATCTCGAACAAAATCGGCAATTCTGTTGGTTTGGGAGAGCTTCGAAAGAGCGAAGGCCTGTCTTACCGAGTTCAAGTCTAAAGCAAGATAGGCAGCGGCAACCGCCCGACTCCGGACTTCTCCCATCTGACAGTGAATTAGAATGGGT
>WBZO01004947.1_pt1 | contig 11850 bp, 12 predicted proteins | sample 5204261 | NCBI WGS metagenome assembly WBZO01 (sample SAMN12412400, study PRJNA552823) | activated sludge metagenome | isolation source: activated sludge from anammox sidestream of wastewater treatment plant... | place: USA: North Carolina | collected 2017-09 | reverse complement strand
GTTGTGCTTACTATTTTAGTTGTAATGGGAATGCGTGTTTGGTTCGATATTTTTGATGTAAACAAACGCGATACTAAGAACATGATGGTGGTAGAAGTGGTTGGAAAACAATTCCAATGGTCTGTTCGCTATCCCGGAAAAGATGCTGTATTTGGAGAAAGAATTATTGACAAAGAACACGTAACTCCGGAGAATGAATTAGGTATAAACTGGAAAGATGCAAAGAGCCATGACGATTTTTTTGCAGATAAAATTTACTTGGTTAAGAACAAACCCGTATTAATGAAGTTAGGCGCACAGGATGTTCTTCATAGTTTTTATCTTCCACATTTCCGCGTGAAAATGGACTGTGTTCCGGGTATTCCTACACAATTTTATTTTACGCCAACACTTACCACTAAAGAAATGCAGGAGTATTTGAGTAAAGAGCCTTGGTGGCAACAGGTAAATCCTGAAACAGGAAAACCTCGTTGGCAAACATTTAAGTATGAGTTGGCTTGCGCAGAATTGTGCGGAAACTCACACTTTGGTATGCAAAAAGAAGTAATTGTTGTTGAACAGAAAGAATACGATAAATGGTTTAAACGCCAGCAATCGCATTACAAAACAGTAGTGAAACCTGCTTTAGCGGCAAACTAATAAGCGAAATCGAAAACAGAAGTAAATAATTAATACTAAAAACTGAAATAAAATATAGTATGCAAACAGTAACACATGCAGATGTTCACGCTCACGGTACACATCACGATGCGCATGGTCATCACGCTCACGACCATCATCATGAAGAGTCGTGGTTAGAAAAGTACATTTTCAGTAAGGACCATAAAATGATTGCCAAGCAATTCTTAATAACGGGAATGTTTTGGGCGGTAGTAGGTGCTTTCCTTTCAGTATTGTTTCGTATTCAGTTGGGATGGCCAAATGAAACTTTTCCAATATTGGAAACCTTTTTAGGAAAGTGGGCAGAGGGTGGTAAAATTTCAAACGATTTTTACTATTCGTTGATTACCATGCACGGAACTATATTGGTATTCTTTGTGTTAACGGGTGGTTTGAGCGGAACATTCGCTAATTTGTTAATTCCATACCAAATTGGTGCACGCGATATGGCTTCAGGCTTTATGAATATGCTTTCATATTGGTTCTTCTTTGCTGCCTCAATTGTGTTATTATCTTCATTCTTTATTCAAACCGGTGCTGCTTCCGGAGGTTGGACTGCTTATCCGCCTTTGAATGGTATGCGTAACGTGGCTGTGAGCCGCGGTTCGGGATTAGGTTTCGATCTATGGATATTGGCAATGGCATTGTTTATTGTTTCGTCATTGTTAGGTGGTTTAAATTATGTATCAACGGTTTTAAACATGCGTACCAAAGGCATGAGCATGATGCGCTTGCCTTTAACCATTTGGGCGTTTATGTTTACTGCAATTTTGGGTATCCTTACTTTCCCGGCTTTATTGGCAGGGGTAGTATTATTGGAGTCAGACCGTTTGTTGGATACTTCTTTTTACTTGAGTGATATTATTATCAACGGTAATTTGTTGGATTACAAGGGTGGTTCACCAATTTTGTTCCAACACTTGTTTTGGTTCTTAGGTCACCCAGAGGTGTATATCATTGTATTGCCTGCAATGGGTATTGTATCTGAAGTATTGAGCGTGCATAGCCGCAAACCAATTTTTGGATATAGAGCTATGATTATTTCCTTAATGGCAATTGTGGTATTGTCTATTTTGGTATGGGCGCACCACATGTTCGTAACCGGTATGAATCCAAACTTAGGTGCGGTATTTATGTTGTTTACATTGCTTATTGCAGTTCCATCGGCCATTAAATCATTTAACTGGCTTGGTACCATTTGGAGAGGCTCTATACGATTAAACTCGCCAATGATGTTTGCAATAGGTTTTGTGTCTATCTTCATTTCGGGTGGTTTAACAGGTATTATGCTTGGTAACTCTGCTATCGATATTCAATTGCACGATACTTACTTTGTGGTAGCACACTTCCACTTGGTGATGGGTGTAGCAGCTTTCTTTGGAATGTTTGCGGGCGTATATCATTGGTTTCCTCGTTTTTATGGTCGCTATATGAACGAAACCTTGGGTATGATTCACTTTTGGATAACGCTTATTGGTGGATATGCAATTTTCTTACCTATGCACTTTATGACAGGCTTGCCAAGACGTTACTACACTTTTGCTAACTTCGAAAGTTTCAACAACTTCGATAGCTTGGTAGCATTTATTTCAATATCTACCATTGTTGTATTTTTTGGCCAGTTGATATTTATTGTAAACTTCTTCCACAGTATTTTTAAAGGAAGGAAAGTAGAAGGTGAGGTTTGCAATCCATGGGGAGGTACTACTTTAGAATGGACTGCTCCGGTTGAAAGAATTCACGGTAACTGGGAAGGCGACATTCCATCTGTACATCGTTGGCCTTATGATTATAGCACCAATGGTCGCGATTTTATTCCACAAACCGAACCATTAAAGCCCGGAGAAGTAGAACATAAATAAGTTACATTAAAAGAAAGGAAACAAAATAAAATAAAATGAACGCAGTAGTTACATCATCAAAAGGTATGGTTGCTCAGAAAGTGAGTGATTATGCGCAGTTGATGAAAATGCGTTTGGCTTCGTTGGTAGTGTTTTCTGCTGTAATTGGTTACCTTTTAGGAATAACAGGTACTTACAATTTGGCAGCTATATTTTGGATAGTATTAGGTGGCTTTTTGGTAACAGGTGCTTCTAATGCAATAAACCAAATTATTGAGCGCGACAGCGATAAGTTGATGGCGAGAACACTTACACGTCCTTTGCCTGCCGGGCGAATGAGTGTGGTGGAGGCTATTTTGGCTGCAGGAATAATGGGTATTGCCGGCATATTGCTTTTATGGCAGCAGTTTAATGCTACCGCAGGTGTGTTGGCGGCTATATCGTTGCTGAGCTATGGATTTTTATATACACCACTTAAGCGTGTTCATTCTATTGCTGTATTTGTGGGTGCATTTCCGGGTGCATTGCCAACAGTAATTGGTTATGTGTGTGCTACTGGTCGCATAGATTTTGTAGCTATATTGCTTTTTGCGATTCAATTTCTTTGGCAGTTTCCGCACTTTTGGGCAATTGCTTGGGTGCAGTTTGATGATTATATGAAAGCAAATATCATGTTGCTACCCAGTGCGGGAGGAAAGAATAAGTTTTCTGCTCTGCAGGCAATGATTTATACTTTTGCCCTGCTAGTGGTTTCTATTATGCCTTATTACCTAGGTATGGTAGGTTTTAGTGGCACCTTGGTGATTATTTTTATGGGTACGCTGTTTTTATGGCAGTCTATACAGTTGTGGATGCGGTGCGATGATACTTCGGCACGTAAGTTAATGTTTGGTTCATTTGCTTATTTGCCTGTAGTGCAATTAGCTTTATTGATAGATAAGTTGTAGAAACTCATGGATTATACATGGAAAGATAAGGAGGTGTTGAAAGAGCGAATGGAATATACGGGAATTCACCCGCAAAAATTTGCTCTATGGCTCGGTATGGCGAGCATGACAATGTTCTTTGCAGCTTTAACATCGGCTTTAATTGTAAAAAAGGCAGATATTCAAGTATGGGAAAACTTCCGTTTGCCTACAGTATTTATGTTTAGTACGGTAGCAGTAGTAATGGTAAGTGTGTTAATGCACCTAAGTTTGTTTCAATACCGCAAATCGAATTTTACCGCTTTTAGAGGTTTATTGCTTGCGAGTTTTGTAATGGCTTGTGTGTTTTTAGTATTACAATTATTAGGATGGAAAGAACTTATTACAATTGGAATGCCATTAACGGGAAATCTTTCGGGCTCATTTATTTATTTAATAACGGGTTTGCACGGTTTCCATATTGTAGGAGGATTGATAGTAACAATAGTGTTTTTAACGGGAGCTTTTCGTTCGCGTAGAGATCCTATTTTTGAATTGAAGAATATAGCAAATCCAAAAAGAGTTTTTAATTTGGAAATGCTGGTAACATATTGGCATTATGTAGATATTGTGTGGGTTTATTTATTCATGTTTTTCTATCTTAATTATCAATAGAAAAGCAAAAAGGGAAAAGTATAAAATTGTTAAACAAGGAAATAAATTGTAAATAAAAGATGGCTACAGCATCAATTTCGCACGAACACGGAAACACTCACGCAAGTGAAAAGGAACTTTGGAATGGGGGTAAAAGCCCATTTAAAGCAGGGTATGGTAAAGTAATGATGTGGTATTTCCTCATCAGCGATACATTTACCTTTGCCAGTTTCTTAATTACTTACGGTTCTTTACGCTTTGCAATGGCTGATAATTGGCCCAAAGCGGCAGAGGTTTTTAACTCCATACCATTAGATATTTTTCATGGTGTAAATGCACCATTGGTATTTGTGAGTTTTATGACTTTCTTACTCATAGTAAGTTCTTATACTATGGTGCGTGCTGTGCAAGAGGGTTATTTAATGAATAAATGGGGCGTGGTTAAGTTTTTAATTCCAACCATTCTTTGCGGAGCAATGTTTTTGGGATGCCAATACTTGGAGTGGACTCACTTGATTCACGATGGAATGACAGCAACTACAGCATCGGCTGCAACAAAAGTGGTAAACTTTGGACAGTTGTTCTTTATCATCACAGGCTTTCACGGTTTGCACGTATTAGTAGGTGTAATACTTTTAATTTGGTTGGCAATTGCTACTATGAACGGGCGCTTTGATAAAGTAGGGCACTACGAAATGGTAGAAAAAATCGGTCTTTACTGGCACTTTGTAGATTTAGTTTGGGTATATGTATTCTTGTGCTTTTACCTACTATAATTTACATTCAATTCATTTAACTTTCTAAATTTTAAAATAACTAATTTATGAGTTTTGAAACTCCAAGCGAAGGACACTTACACTGGAATGAAACCGAATACAAAGAGGGCAAAGCATCGGTGTGGAAAACCATTCTTATTCTTTCGGCAGTTACCGTTGTAGAGGTAGGTATTGCTATTATCTACGATTTGTTTGTGCCGGGAGGCAATGGCAAAATCTTTATCAATATATTTATGGCAATTGCCAGCGTGGTTAAGGTTTGGTATATTATGGGTGTTTTTATGCACTTAGGACACGAAACTAAGGCGTTTAAAATGACTGTACTACTACCATTTTTACTTTTAATTTGGGCTATAATAGCTTTTGCAATTGAAGGCGACAGCTGGAATGCAATGCGACATTTGCTCAATGGGTTTTAATTAGAAAAGAACAAATAAAAAAAGCGCCTTTTAAGGCGCTTTTTTTACTTCTCCAGGTTAGATTTACTTCATTTTTTTAGTCTGCTGTAACCGTATTGAAATACTATGTTGGACAATCAAAACAACATTCATCCAGCAGGACATTTACAAACAAAACCCTGGGGACAAAATGAATTTGCTATGCTTGACCCAGACAATAATCTGTTGACTTTTGGACAACAAGCATAATAGAACGGCTACAGCCAATAAGGTATTGCCAAGAGCGGGGCTGAGCGGCTTTGAGGTTCAACTTTCTTTCCTTTGTGCTAAAATTTCCCGCCTTCGGCAATACCCAAAACAGAAAATTATCCATAAAGGGTAATGCCAGTGGCTTAAATATACTATTTAAGTAAGAGGCTTTTTACACTTTTAGTTCCATTTATATTATCTAACACTACAAAGTACATGCCTTTTGCCAGCGATTGGGTAGCAACATATAACACACTTTCTTGTTGCTTGATGGGTTGCTCAACTAGTATGCGCCCGGTTACATCTACAATATTCAATCTGCTAAAAGTGGCGGGCTCCATTTGTAATTCAATTAAAGTGCTTGCCGGATTGGGGTATAGTTTAAAATCGGCAATGGGTTGCACATGTTGTATAGATGTAAAAATACACGCTGCATCGGCAGTAGTGGTATCGGTGAGGGCGTTGTTCCAGATAGCTAAGCAGTATTGCCCTTTGCGTAAATTATACACTACTGCTTCGCCTTTTTTATCGCTTGCAAGGCTTTTTATGTTGATGGAGAAAGAATCTGCAAGTTGCCATTCGCTTTGGCTATTGGGGCGATACATTACTACCAAGCTATCCTCTGAAGCGGAAAAAAGGGATTGGTCTAATCCGGCATCGGTGCCATCGTAGGGGAAAATAGCAGTAGCCTCAAGTGTAGAAGTGGTGGAGGTTTCTGCCCATGTTCCATCTATGGTCCAATAGCGCCTATTGCTTAAATGCAAGCCGGGAATTTTGGTTTTCATGGCTTCGGGTCTTATCCAATTGTGTTCAATTCGCACAAGTGTTTCGGTGTTTACGTGATGCACATTGAGTTGTGCATGGGCTACATTAAAATCATAGTTGCCGGTATCTTTAATTTCAAACCAAAAATCTGAAATGGCGTCTTGCAGGTTTTCATCAAAATCAAGCGCAACCATGGTAATATCTTTTGCAGTATCTGCATAGGCAGAAACGTGGTTGGTACAAGATTCGCTTACCCAAATGGTTTCGGTAAAGTATTCATTGCTGCTATTAGAAGTAAAATAGGAAACCTTTACAGGCACATTGGTAAAATAGTTGGGTGCATTATTTAGTTTCTGCCTAATGGTGAATTTTAATCTGGTGCGAGTTTGAGTACCAACAGTTTCGGTTTCTTTCTGTAAGTTTTCTATACTAAAATGGGTAAAGCCTTTGGTATAAATCCAGTTGGTGAAGTAGTTGGTTAAATCTTTGCCGCTGCATTGCGATAGAAAATCGCGCATTTGTGCAGTATTTACATTCTGCCATTTAAACTGGTTGATGTATTCTTTTATGCAGTATTTAAAATCGGAGTTGCCCAAATACCATCGCAATGTATGAATCATATCGGCACCTTTATCGTAAACGGTGGAGCCGTAAGTTTGCAGCGAGGGCACCCCACTCACCGGAAAGTAATCGCCATCGCGAATATGTGTGCGGTGCAGCACATCTTCGTGTAAGGTGCGCATGCTGGTTTGGTAAACAGAATCGCCATAAAGTTCTTCTAAGAAGAGTTTTTCGCAATAGCGCGCCCAACCTTCGTTTAGCCACATATCTGATGCGGTGCTGCAAGTAACTAAGTTGCCAAACCAATGGTGTGAAAGTTCGTGTGCCATAGTTTCTTCGCAATCGGAGGCTAGTGCAGTTAAGTAATACTGCATAAAACTAATATTGGTAGCGTGCTCCATGGCTCCGGCATTGAATGGTACAATGCAATAACCAATTCTATCCCAAAGATAAGCGCCAAAGAGGCCTTCGTAAATATGAAGTGCATTGGGCAGGTTGGTAAACAGTTGCTTTACTTTGGCGGTATCGTTTGCACGAGCTGCAAGTTGAATGGGTATGGTGCCATTTAAACCCTGAACACTATCGTATAATACTTCGTATTGGCTAACGGTTACACTTGCCAAATATGCGGGAATCGCTTGGTTTAATTTCCATGTCCATATTTTATTAGAGCCATTGCTGATTTCGCTTTGCAGTATGCCGTTACAAAAAGCTCTGTGTATATTTTTGGTTGTAATTTCAAACTCAAATAAGCTGCGTTGTTTAAAATTATCGAAGCAGGGAAACCATACACGCCCGTAACTGTGTGGGTCTTCTTGAAAGCTTACGCCAATATTGAAGGCATAGAGATTGGTCCAGTAAAAGCCTCCAAAATCGCCATTCATTTGTATGGGTTTTCCATGATAATATACTTGTAGAATGGCGGCATTGTTTTTTTGAAGCGAAACGGGGAAATGAATATGCAGCAGCGTATCGTTGTACGAAAAAGTAGTGGCAACACCATTAAATTTTATAGAATCTACAGTAAGCCGCAATAGATCTAAGCGAATACTGTTTACATTGTTTTGAAGAGATTTAATGTCTATTTCAGCTTCGGCATGTAATGTTTTAGTGGTAAAATCGGTGAGGTTTAATTTTAGAAAATAGGAGCGGATATCAATGGTATCGCTGCGCAAATCGTTGGCAACAATATTGTGCAACACGCTGCACCACAGCAATAAAAAAGCTAAGCAATGCTTCATGCAGCGAATGTAATAATTGACCTACAAAAGTAACGAAGGCAGCAAGTATGTTATCTTGCTATCTCTAATTTCTTCACCACTCTATTTGAGCCTTCTTCAAACACACCAAAATAAACACCTTTAGCAAGGTGTGCTACTTCTACATTAAACTGTGCTGTTTTGGGCTGCAATTGCTGCACTAATTTTCCTGCCACATTGTAAAGCGAGAAGGTAAAATTAGAAGTAAAGCAGTCTCCGGCATTGAGCATAAATTTAACCTTTGCAGGATTGGGCAATACACCAATAGCACAATTGATATTGCTTTGTGGGATACCATTGGTGAGTACAGAACTTTGGTAAACAGAACTGTGCTGCAAACCTGCGAGTGTGGCGATGGTGGCAACGGTTGCTTTTACAACCCTGCTCATAAAGGTAAAATTGATGGTAGAAATATCATCGGTTGGAGTATGGTAGTTGCTGTTTCTAAAATTAGCCCCATCGGTAATCATAAGTGCAGGAATATCTAAATCCCAAAAGTGCTGATGGTCGCTGCGTCTAAAATCGGGCGAAATTGTTCCGTTTCCGGGAAGTGTGAACGAAAGAATTTTTAAATCGGGAACATATTGTTTGCTGAGCGAATCGTAAATTTTTACAAATGCATCGGAAGAAGCATCGCCTGCATTGGTAATAAAATTTCCTCTAAAGCTATCTTGTGCTACTTGATTGTATTGGTTAGGAAAAAGCAAGTTGAAACCTACAGGAACTTGCTGCGAATTGGCGGTATTATTGTAGTAGCCAATCATTTCAAAATTGGCAACACCCAGTATTTTTTCCCATGCAGGAATTTGTGAGAGTGTGTATTGGAGGCTTCCCCAAGTGGCAGTGGAGCCAACATTTTCTTCAAAATCAAAGCCAATAAACTTTATTGTTTTCTTAAAGTTGTAAGGAGCTAATACGCGTAGTGCTTCCCATACGCCTACTACACCGGAGCCATTGTCGTCTGCTCCCGGAGCATCATCTACAGAATCGAAATGCGCATCAATAATATAGGTGCTGTCTTCGCTGGCTAAGCCTGCTTTGGTGCCAATAATATTTTGCCCTAAGTAATTTGCGCGAGGAAAATCTTGGCGGTATGTAACTAAACCATGTGCCTTGTAAAAATTTTCGATAGAGTCTTTTACTGCTTCTAATTTTGTAGGATTGGCTAAGTAATGGCGTGTGCCAACTACAAATTGCAAACTATTGTGCAGCAGGTTGCTATCTACGGCATCTACAATAGATTGAATAGAAGGCACCTGCCTATCGTCTGCTACAATTTTAAAGGCATAGTTGCTTAAATCGGCAATAGTATCGGTATCCCAAAAAATTTGTTTGCTGCCGGGTTGAACAGGAAAACCAACATCGCCACTTACACTTCCGGCTTTTGCCACAAATGTATTGCCATTATCGTTTGAAACTAAGAAATGAATTTCGCTGGCATCGTTTTCTGCATCGCTCAGCGTATAGTTGAAGGTTACAACCGTACCGCTAAAGGAGGTAGTTACTCCCGAAATTTGAGGTACTTGATTTTGTGCAAAAGCAATAGATGCAACAATGGTTAATAATGCAAGTAGTGTTGATTTCATAGAACTAATGTAAATAAAATTAGTAGAGCAATAAATTTATTAAAACACGATTGCCGCCTTGCCGTTATTGGTAAGTATTTTAAAATTTCAAATTCATTATCTTAGCAGCATGGCAGCAATAAAAGAATACAAATCGTTTGCAGAATTTTACCCGTATTATCTTACAGAGCATGCACGACCAGTGAATCGTACGCTGCATTTTATAGGCACGGCATTGGTAATTAGCTGCTTTGTTGGCGCTTTTGTATTAAACAAAGGTTGGCTGCTTTTTATATTGCCATTTTGCGGATATGGTTTTGCTTGGGTTGGTCATTTTATTTTTGAAAAAAACAAACCTGCAACCTTTATTTATCCGCTATACAGTTTAGGTTCAGACTTTGTAATGTTTTGGCACATCCTTACCGGAAAAATAGATAAGAAAGTAGAAGAAGCACACCAAACGCTGGGTATAGCTAATAAATGGAAATAGCTGCTGCTATTTTAGCTTAGTTCCCTTCTTAATTTGCTCTGCGAAAACCTTTGCAGGTTTAAACGAAGGAATGTAATGTTCGGGTATTTCTACGGCAACATTTTTCTTAATGTTTCTACCGATTTTTTTTGCACGTTTTTTCAATATAAAACTTCCAAATCCGCGCACATACACATTTTCACCGCTTTTTAAAGAACTCTTTACCTCTTTAAAAAATGCTTCGAGTGCAACTAGCACATCTACCTTAGGCACTCCAGTTTGCTCAGCCACTCTGCTAACAATGTCAGCTTTTCTCATAATAGTTTTTTTTTAGTTATTAAAACCTCTTGCCTATTCTGCCCCCCGAATATGAAGTATAATAATGGGAACTACAAAACTTAAATTTTTTTGCATTTAAAAAGTACTATAGAGCAAGCAAAAAGTACAAAAACCGATGGTATTATTTTGTAATTCCTGAAATAAGTAATGTATTAGCAAAATGGCATTAACTCAAAAGCAGTTGTTTTTTACCGAAGCACTGCTGCATTGGAACCAAACCGAAAACACACGCACTATGCCGTGGAAAGGTGTGCGAGATCCATATTGCATTTGGTTGAGCGAAACTATCTTACAGCAAACCCGTGTAGAGCAAGGCTTACCATATTACCAAAGGTTGATTGCGCAATTTCCAACAGTGTTTGATTTGGCAGCAGCCAGCGAGGAAGAGGTAATGAAATTATGGCAAGGGTTAGGATACTATTCTCGTGCGCGAAACATGCACCACACCGCAAAGAAAGTAGCACAAGAAATGAATGGAAAATTTCCTGCTTCGTATGCGGCATTGCAAGCGTTGAAAGGTGTGGGAAGCTATACCGCAGCTGCCATTGCTTCTTTTGCATTTCATGAGCCGGTAGCTGTGGTAGATGGAAATGTAATAAGAATACTTTCGAGGTTTTTTGGTATTGCCACTCCATTTGATACCACAGAGGGAAAAAAGGAATTTGCATTATTGGCACAGCAGCTTGCCAGTACTAAACACATTGCAGCATACAACCAGGCCATTATGGATTTTGGCGCTGTAATTTGCACACCACACCATCCTGCCTGCGCCAATTGTGCACTTGCCGAAAAATGTTGGGCATTGCGCCATAAGCACACTGCATTGCTTCCTGTACGGGTAAAAAAGATGGTAAAGAAAAAGCGTGAAATGCTTTTTGTAATTGCCACCAACGGCAATCATATTTTTTTGGAGCAACGCACCGATCGCGATATTTGGAAGCACTTATTTCAGCCACCGCTTATAGAATTGCCCGTGCTTAACAGTAGTGCCGTTCAGCAAATAATTGCAGCATATTGGGGCATTAAAGCAATAGCCTTGCAAGGTGAGATTCAAACCTATAAGCAAACCCTTACACACCAGCAATTGGTATTGCATTTTGCCACACTACAATGGAATACAGAGGTTGAACGTGTGTTTGGCAAAAAATTTCTTCGTATTTCTTTAAATGAAATTGGCAAATACGCTTTCCCCAAAACCATAGCTTTGCACTTGCAGAAAATTGGTGTAACTTAGAGTTCTAATTACTCACATTTAAAATCTAAAGACTATGGTTAATAAAGTTATCCTCGTAGGAAATTTAGGAAAAGACCCCGTTTTAAAACGCTTTTCAGAAACAAACGCCATTGCCGAATTTTCGTTGGCAACTAGTGAGCGCTATCGCGATAAAGAAGGTAATTTGCAAACTATT
>WBZO01006103.1_pt1 | contig 11851 bp, 7 predicted proteins | sample 5204261 | NCBI WGS metagenome assembly WBZO01 (sample SAMN12412400, study PRJNA552823) | activated sludge metagenome | isolation source: activated sludge from anammox sidestream of wastewater treatment plant... | place: USA: North Carolina | collected 2017-09 | reverse complement strand
GGAAGGCGCGACGGTCGGCGTCGCGCTCACTGGCGACACGGCGCGCGCGCACGAATTCGCCGCCGAGGGCCCCGTCGTTTGAATGATGGCGCCTTCTTGCAATGGCGTACTGCCCGCGTCCACAAATTCCAGCAAGCCGGTATTGCCAAAGGCCTTGACCGCATCTTCGGGATTTTCAATCCCGGGCAATTCCACCACAATGCGGTTGGTCCCCTGAACTTGAATCAACGGTTCCGATACGCCCAACGCATTGATACGTTTGTCAATAATACTGCGCGCCACTTGCATTTGTTCAGCCGTAATGGCTGTGCCTTCCGGCAAATCCGCCTGAAGCAAAACGCGCAACCCGCCCTGCAAATCCAAGCCCAGATGGACTTTGACCTCGCGCGTAACATCGCCCAGTTGAATTTTGGGATTGCTCAAAGCAATCCAGCCCGCAAAAATAGCAAGCAAAACAATCAGGGCGAGCGAAATATAAGTTCGTTGACGCATGTGACCTTTCAAACTCCACGAATTAAAAAGCATTAGCCGTAGGGCTAACGCTTTGGCAAGCAAAGCAAGATTATAGGTGAATCAACGGGCATGTCAAAGTTTTTGTTCGTCAGCCCAATGCGTTTTTAGGAACGCCAGCGCCTCGTCGCGCGTCGTAATTTCGCCCAACGCCTGCGCTTCCAGCGCCGCCTCCAGCGCCGCGCGCACCCGCGGGCCCGGCGCCAATTCCAAATGCGCCATCACCTCATTGCCGTTCAAAAGCGGCGGCGGCGCAATCTGCTGCGCGTGCGCGTTAAAATACGCGTCGAACATGCGCGTCATTACAGTTTGCTGCGCGGCGGCGACGGCGGACGGCAAAGCATCGCCATACGTCGCGCGTTGGTCGCACCACGCGTGCGCCGCCGTATCCACGCCCGCGTCGCCGGTCGCGCGAAAATAGCGATAGAGCGCGCGGCGGCTCATGCCGTTTTGCGCGAGCAACAGCGGCCGCAAATGATTGGCGATAATGGTTTTTACCCAATGAATTTGCTCGTTGCTGAAACGCAAACGCCGCAGCGCGGGGAGCGCCAACGCGACGCCTTGCTCCGCGTGCCCCAAAAAGCGGATGCGGCCCGACGGCTCGACGCTGCGCGTCGCCGGTTTGCCAATGTCGTGCAGCAAGAGCGTCAAGCGCAACATTTCACGGCGCGTATAGCCGCCCATTGGACGCGCGGCAAAATGCGCGGCGAGTTGCGCGGTGAACGCGCCATCCGCCAAATTGGCATACTGCGCGCGTTCCGTTTCAGCCGCCGCCGCGACAGCGCGCAGCGAATGTTCCCACACATCGTAAATGTGCGGCGACGATTGCGTGACGCCGCGCAGCGCCTCCACTTCGGGCAAAATGGATCCGAGCAATGCGAACGCGTCGAGACGGCGCAACGCCGCCAAGACGTCGTCCGCGCCAAGGATCCGCATCAATTCATCGCGCACGCGCTCCGACGGCGCGTGCGCGAGCAGCGGCGCGTCGCGCCGCAGCAATGCCGCCGTCGCATCATCCGCGACAAAGTGTAATTCTGTTTCCAAACGCACCGCGCGCGCCAAACGCACCGCGTCGTTGCGAAAAATTTCATCCGACACGGCGCGCAAACGCTTGGCGGCTAAATCGCCCAAGCCATTTAGCGGGTCAATCACCGCCGCGGCAGCGCCCTGCCAATTCACGGCGTCCGCCGCCATCGCGTTCACGGTAAAATCGCGCATTTGTAAATCTTGGGCAATGTCTTGGCCGCGCAAGCGCGCAAAATCAACCAGCGCGCGCGTCGTTCCGCTATCCCAAATCACACGCGCCACGTCGAACGATTCATCCATCACATAAAATGCCGCGCCGATTTCGTCCGCAAATGCGCGCGCCAGCGCGGACGCGTCGCCCGCCACGACCACATCCACATCGTGAATGGCGCGTCCGAGCAGCAGGTCGCGCACCGTACCGCCGACCAGATACGTTTGCGCGGCGCGCGTTCGCAAAAACGCGCGCAAGCGTTCAAGCATCATCATTCTTGGTTTTGGTTTTGGTTTGGCGTCGTCCCGCGTCAGAGTTTTGAGGTTTAACGGCAGGACTGTAGCGCAGAATCGGCTCGTCTTTTAACCGCATCGCGCGACAATGCAGCAACGTCTCTTGGGCGCTGCGGCCCGAAGCGACGACGCGCCCGCGCACGCTGGCAATCCAAAGGCCCGCGTACAATTTTGAGCGAACGACATCGGCGCGCGTCATGGGCAATTCAAAAAAAAAAGAGCTTGCGTTCCACAAGGAACCGCAAGCCCGTTCTCAGAGAACCTTGGCAATCAGTTCCGCGCACTCGACCGGATAGCGTGCGACAGGAACGCCGACCGCTTGGAACGCTTTGATCTTTTCTGCGGCGGTTCCAGCGCCGCCTTCGATGATGGCGCCCGCATGGCCCATGCGTTTACCGGGCGGCGCGGTCTGGCCCGCGATGAACGCGACCACCGGTTTAGTGACATGCTCTTTGATGTACAGCGCCGCTTTTTCTTCGTCCGTGCCGCCGATTTCGCCGATGGCGATAATCGCTCGAGTGTCCGGGTCGTTTTGAAACATTTCCAAAATTTCGACAAAGTTCAAACCGCGCACCGGGTCGCCGCCGATGCCGACGCAAGTGGATTGCCCGTTGCCTTGCCGCGTCAAAGCATCTACAACTTCGTACGTCAACGTGCCGCTGCGCGAAACCAAACCGACGGGACCCGCTTTGCAAATGTTGCCGGGAATGATGCCGACTTTGGCTTGGTCGGGACTAATCAAACCGGGGCAGTTCGGCCCGATGAGTTTCGTGCCGCGCTTGTTAAACTCGCTCTTGACGCGCATCATGTCTTGGACCGGCACGCGTTCGGTGATGCAAACGACCAAAGGAATGCCCGCCGCGCTCGCTTCGAGCATTGCGTCCGCCGCGCCGCCCGCCGGCACATAAATAACCGAAACGTTCGCGGCGGTGGCGCGCACTGCCTCCGACACGGTGTTGAAAATCGGCACGTCCAAAACGGTTTCGCCGCCGCGCCCCGGCGTCACGCCCGCGACGACATTCGTGCCGTACTCGATTGAATTTTTTGTATGAAACATGCCTTCGCGTCCCGTAATCCCTTGCACCAAGAGACGCGTATTCTGATCTACCAAAATGCTCATGCTTGCCTCGTTGAATAGGATTGTTGCAGTTCGCGCGCCGCGCGTTGAATCATGCGCCGCACGCGCGCGAGATTTGCTTGAATTTCCGCAGGCGTCACGGTCAAATTCATTTGCCGCGCGCCCCCGCGGCTTTGGACATTCGCTTCGCCCACCGTAATGGCGATTTGCCCCTGCGGCACATACACCAAAAAATCTACGCGATACCGCGCGCGCCCCTCGCGCACAAACGTTTCGCGTTCCACATCCCAAGCGTCCGCGCGCAGCGCGTCGTATAACGCTTCGTGCGCGGGCGTTCGTAGATACAAATCGTTCCATTCGCGCGCGTTGGAAAATTTTTCCCAATTCGTCCACAAAAACAGAACGCGCCGCCCGCGTTTGGACAGAATCGGCGGCACACGCGCTTGCAACGCGCCCAACTGCAATTTGTAATACGTTTCGTCCGCGCGCGGATGCTGCGCTTCGTCCGGCAATAAATCGCGCCGCCGCGCCAATTCATGGCCCCGCACCGTCGCAAAGGTGTCAATGCTCCATTTGCGTTCCCGAAACGCGGCGGGCAAATAAAACGCCAGCGCCTGCGCGCCGCTAAAAAAGCGCGGCGCGTGCCGCGTCGGAATGCGATACCAGCGTTCGCGCGCGGCAATTTCCAAATCGCGCGGCGTTTGAACGAGCGCGACAAGAACGGTATCGTCAGGATTCATGCTTACGCGGTCTGCGCGAATTCGCTTACGACTTGATACAAGATGCGCGCGCCGAAACCGACATTTTCCAAACGGATGCGTTCGTCGTCGCCATGCACGCGCTCCATTTCGCCCGCTTCGTCAAACATCGGACAAAAGCCATAGACTTTGACGCCAAGTTTAGTAATATGCCGCGCATCCGTCGCGCCGACAACCAAATCGGGCAGCACAATCGCGGCGGGGTCGTGTTGTTTCAAGACGCGCACCATCGTATCGTATAGCGGCGACTGCGGGTCGGCTTCGATGCCGCGCGTCGTCGGCTGATGAAATTCGATTTCGTATTCTTCGCCCAATACGGCGCGCAGTTCGTGCAAAAACGTTTCGGCGGTTTGCCCCGGCGTCAAACGCGCGTCCACCTGCGCTTCGGCGACGGAGGGAATCACATTGATTTTGCTGCCCGCGTTCAATTTCGTCGGCGTCGCGGTATTGTGCAACATGGCATAGAGCAAACCGCGCATCCCTTCGTCCAGCGGCAAATGGGTGAGCGCGCGCTTGCCGTTTTTGCCCTCTGCCAATTGGCGCAAGCTCGCCGCGGCTGGGCCACCCAACGCGTTCGCCAAACCTTCCAGATAATTGCGCGCGGTCACGCTAACGTGTATCGGAAATTCCGCGCGCCCCAACGTATCCAACGCGCGCGCGAGATTCAAAACGGCATTGTCGCGCTGCGGAATGGACGCGTGGCCCGGCCGACCGAACGCGCGCAGCGTAAAACGCGCGGCGCCTTTTTCGCCGGTCTGAATGGTGTAAATGCGTTTGCCCAAAATGGTCGAACCGAAACCGCCGCCTTCGTTAATCGCATATTCCGCGCGAATCAAATCGGCGTGTTCGAGCGCCATCCACGCCGCGCCGAAACGGCCGCCCGCCTCTTCGTCCGCGTTCGCCATGAGAATGACATCGCGCGCGAGCGGAACTTGATTGCGCTTGAGCCAGAGAAAAACCGCGAGCTCCATCGCGACCAAATCTTTGGTATCGAGCGCGCCGCGGCCGTACAAAAAACCGTCGTGAATTTCGCCGCCGAACGGGTCGTATTTCCAACGCGCGGGTTCGACCGGCACCACGTCGAGATGCGCCATCAACAACAAGGGCGCGCCGCGTCCGCTGCCGCGCAAGCGCGCCACCAGATTGCCGCGCCCCGGCGCGGCTTCTAAAATCGTCGCCGCAATATCCTCGCGCGCCAAAACTTGGGCGAGATATTGGCACGCGCTGATTTCATTGCCGGGCGGATTTGTCGTATTGATGCGAATCAAATCGCCCAGATACCCGACCGCTTCATCACGGACCGCTGACCAATTCATAACAAGCTAAAGCTGAAAAACTTGCAAGCGCCTTGCTTTTCAGCTTAATTTTTTCCCTTGACGATTTCGACGGCGAGTTTCGCGCCCTCTTCGAGCGATGCGGCGGTTTGCATGTGCGCGTCGGCGAGAATGCGCCGCCCCTCTTCGGCGTTCGTGCCGACAATGCGCGCCACCATCGGCACATTGGTCTTGACCTGCCCGAGCGCTTCGACGATGCCGCGCGCCACTTCGTCGCCGCGCGTGATGCCGCCAAAGATATTGAATAGCACCGCTTGGACGTTTGGGTCGGCGAGAATGATGCGTAACGCCGCCGCCACTTTGTCGGCTTTGGCGCCGCCGCCAATGTCTAAAAAGTTCGCGGGTTCGCCGCCGTAAAATTTGATTACGTCCATCGTCGCCATCGCCAAACCTGCGCCATTGACCATACAGCCAATGTTGCCGTCCAATTTTACAAACGAAAGGCCGGCGGTGCGCGCTTCGCGTTCGGCTTGATTTTCTTCGTCGGCGTCGCGCAACGCTTCTAAATCATGATGCCGATCCAACGCGCTATCGTCGAGAACCAATTTGCCGTCCGCCGCAAGCAAGGCATTGTCGGTCGTAATGAATAGCGGATTGATTTCGACGAGCGACGCGTCCGTGTCCACAAACACGCGATACAAGCCCAACGCGATTTTGACAAATTCGGCGACGAGTTTTTTATCCAGCCCGATGCCGAAACCCAACTCGCGCGCCTGATACGCCTGCAAGCCGAGCAGCGGGTCAATAATCTGTCGCTTGATTTTTTCCGGCGTGACGCGCGCCACCTCTTCGATTTCGACGCCGCCCGCGGCGGACGCCATCATCACCGGCGCGCCTTGCGTCCGGTCCACCACAATGCCCAAATAAATTTCCGCTTGCGCGGACACGGCGGGGTCAATCAACACTTTACGCACGGGCAAACCTTTGATGCTCATGCCAAGGATAGCGCTCGCGTATTCTTCTACTTGGTCCGCCGTTTTGGCGACCTTGACGCCGCCGGCTTTGCCGCGCCCCCCCACCAACACTTGGGCTTTGACGACGACGGGCAAACCGATTTGTTTCGCTATTTCGCGCGCGGTTTCGGCGTCGTACGCCACTTTGCCTTTGGGCGTGGGAATACCATAGCGCGCAAACAATTCTTTGGATTGATGTTCGTGTAGTTTCACCAGAGGTCTCCGAATCAGGGGTAACTGTAGCGAATTATACTTGATGTAGCATCTCGGAACAAAAAAGGAATCGGCGTCGCGATTTTGGGCAAATTAATTCGCCGCAACGAAAATACGAAACGTTATGATGCGGGGCAATGAATTCACCGCAACGAAAACACAAAACGTGTCTTTGCACGTCAAGTCTGCAAAGACAGACTTGGCGTGACACAGCGCGCCTGTGTTGCGTGTTACGTTACTCACGATTCCGAGCGAATCAATTCGCAGCAACAAGGACACAAAACGTGCCTACGCACGTCAAGTCTGCAAAGGCAGACTTGCGCTCTTGTTGCGGCGATTTCTAATCGCTTGCTCGCCACGCGTTGCGCGCGCGCGGAATGTGCGATAGAATCGCGCGCGAGGAATCGTGATGAAGCGCAATTATTTTTTATGGAGCGTTGGACTCGGACTTGTTTTTATTTTGAGCGCGTGCGCGAACAGCGCGACGCCAACCGCGCCCGTGACGGCGACAAATACGCCGACGGCGACGCGCCCCGCCGTCGTTTTTCCCACCGCCGCGCCCGGCTGGAAAATTTTCAAGCGCGCGACGTATCAGTTGGCGCTGCCGGATTCGTGGCAAGAAATTCAATTGCACGCGGACGAAATCAAAAACGCCGTCGCCGCCGCCCAAGTCAACAATCCGCCGTTAGCAGAAACATTGCGCGCGCTTTTGGAAACGGAACAGTACAAAGAACTCGATTTTTACGCGGTGGACAAAAGCGCGACGCCGCGCCCGCGAACAATTTCGATTGCGCGCGCCGCGCTGCCGCCGAATCAAAATATCGCAAGCATTGCGGCGGCGTACGCAGAAACGCTACCGCAAGCGGTGCGCGGCGCCCAAGTGACCAAAACACAAGCGCCGTTCCAGCTCAACGCGCTGAACGTCGCCGCGTTCGAATATACACTTTCGTTTGTGGACGCCAACGCGAAACTCGTCACGCTGCGCGGCGCGCAATATCTTTACGTTTTGGAAACGGGCGCCGCGTATCTCGTGACGATTACGGGCGACGCGACAGATGCGACCTTGAGCGAATTCGCCCGCAGCATCGCCGCGACGTTCGCCGCCACAGCGCCGTGAAAAAAATCCGCCGCACATTGCGGCGGATTTTTTATGTAACTCACGTTACGCACAAAGTGCGAAAACAGGTGTAAAGTGGAGGCATGGATGACAAACTCCTCGACCTCTACACAGATTATTTGATCACTGATGTTACGCAAGCATAGTAACGCGCGATGCGGTTCAGCGTCTAAAGGTCTATAACACGCGCGTAACGTGAATGATGCGATGAATTCTAGCGCGGCCAAATTATAAATTTGTCGTACGGGAATTATTTTTTCACGGCATCGTAAATCAAGAGCCGATTGTTGCCCGCATCCGCGATATAGATTTGACCGTTCGCATCCAACGCGATGCCGGTTGGCAGCTGCATACTCGCCAAGTCGCTGCCGGGCGCGCCCCACACTGCGCGCACTTTGCCGTCGGGACCATATTTGATGACGCGATACCCTTCGGGGTCGGTGATATAAATATTGCCGTCCGCGTCCACCGCGATGTACGGTTTGTTGACGACCGATTGCGAATCCCACGCTTCGACCTCGATTTGGCGCACGGGATTCCAATCCGCGTCAAAAACTTGGATGCGCCGATTCCACGTATCGGCGATATAAAAATTGCCGAGCCGGTCAATGGCGATGCCGACAGGTTCCAGAAATTCGCCAATCTCGGCGCCGGTTCCGCCGAACGCGTCCAGCGCTTCGCCGTCGGGCGAAAATTCAATCACGCGCTCGTTGCCCGTATCCGTCACCCACACATTGCCTTGCTTGTCCAATGCAATCGCGCGCGGACCGTACAATTCCATCAAGTTAGAATCGTACTCTTCGCCCACGTCGCCGAACGCGCCCCACATGCCGAGCAAGTTTCCGTCCCGGTCAAATTTTTGGATGCGATGATTCCACGTGTCCGCCACATAGACCGCGCCGTCCGCGCCAACGGCAATGCCCCACGGCTCATTGAATTGACCGGGCGCGCTGCCCTGTCCGCCCCACGCTTTGACGAAATTGCGCGCGGCGTCAAACTTTTGGATGCGATGATTGTTGGTGTCCGCCACATACACCGAGCCGTCGGGCCCCAACGCCATATTTTTGGGATTGTTAAAGCCGCCCTCGCCGCCGGTAAGCGTCGCGCTCGCTTGCAAATCATTTACAAATTGTTTGGTGTACGGGTCATCCTCCACCGCCGTTTGCGGCACAACGCCGGCGTACTGCCACAATTGATTTGCAATATCTTTGCGGACGTACAAGGAAAAGCGATGGACATAGGGCCAGCTGTTTAAATCATACGAGTACTTGCGATAGAACCAAATATCGCGCACGATTTTCTTGAAATTTTCGGGCTGCAAAAATCCTTGCACCGGATTGCCGTTTTCATCCGTACCGCCGAATAATTTCGTCCACGTCAAACCTTTGTAATCTTCGACGGGCCACCAGACCAAACGCATCTGCCGTTTGAAATAGCGATTGCCGAGAAACGGTTTCACTTCGGCTTCGTTCGCGTCGCCCACAATCACCACTTCGGCGTCAAACGGTCCGCCCGGTTTTTTACCGTAAAATTGCGCGTTGGAATAATCGCGCAGATACCACACAAAGGGCCACGACGAATCGTCGTCATAGGCGACTTTGATTTTGCCGTTTTCGCAATGCACTTGAATTTTGGCGTCGTTGGCGTTGCCCGCGCACAAGCGCTGCGAGAGCTCTGCGATTTCACGCATCGCCGCAGGCACATCCGGAGTCCCTTGCGCGTACACCAATACTTCGGTCGCCATATCTTTGTTGTAATACGCCGCGCTCGCGGTGGTGCGAAGCGTGAACAGCGCCAGGATGCCAAATAACGTTACGAGCAGAACGCGCAGCGCGTTTTTCAGACCGAGCGTCATGCCCAAATACACGACGCCGCCCGTACACGCGCCGATAATCAAAATGGCGACGATGGCGCTCGAACGCGCGGCGAGGTCGTCCAACGGCGTGCCGGATAATGGCGCGGGTCCAAAAAAGAATTGAAACGCCAACACGAGCAAACCGAGCGTGAACAATAGCGCCATCCACAGCGCGCCCTGTTTGAATAACGCGCGCCAATCCGCGCGCAACACATCGTTCATGAAATAGCCCGCGACGAACGACAGCGGAATGGCAAGGTGCATATTGAGCCACGGCATTTTTTCGCCCGCCCACGAAAATAAAACGAGGACGCCAATGCTCCACACGCCCAACAAAGTGGGAAAGCGCGTGGATTCATCGTCGGGATTGTACGCCAACGCGAAAAAGAGGGGCATCAAAAAGCCGAGCAGCAAGACCGTAAAATTCGCCGCTTGCAAACTGTCTTTGCCGCTAAAGAATGGAAAGTTTTGCAAAAGCCAGCCCGCGTCGGCGGCGGCAGGATTGGGCTGCACGATGCCGGGCGTGAACCAGATGTACGCTTCGAGCGCCGCCAAAAACGCCGTCACGCCCGCAAAAAGCGCCGCGCGTTTCCAACTGCGCCGCCACAAAATATACAGCAGCCCCAAGCCGCCAAACAGATACGGCAGATATTCGTACATCGGCAGCGTAATCAAGAAATAATAATATTGCGGTTGACCGCCGCGCTGGACGCTCTGTTGCGAAATCCAATATCCGAGCGAACCGACGAAACCGGAACCGATGCCTGCCGGGTTGGTGAAAAAGGTGGTAAAGAGGATGAGCATGATGGGATAAAACCACACCGCGCAAATTAACCACTTGCGCCAATTCCAAATCAAGCCCACCGCCGCCGAAGCGACAATGAAAAACACGAGCGCCAAGCCGCTCGCCTGAATCGAAGCCACCGCCGCGTAATCGGTCGGGTCGGTCGTCAACGCCGCGCCAAACAACCGGTTGATGCCCGCAAAACCGTACTTGATAAATAATGGCGTCGCGCCCATCGGCACGAGAAATGTGCCCAGCACGAGCAGCAAATCGAACGCCGCGACGTCAAACGCGCTCCCGCCTTCTGGAGTGTGTTTATCGCGCCACAGTCCAAATTTTTCTAGAATAAACAGAATGACGGCTAAAAACGCGAACGGCAAACCGAAAACCGCCGCGAGCGCGGCGTTCGCCATTTTCGACGCGGGCATCCGTTGATTGAACCAATCGAACGTGAACGCAGCGGCGAGAAAATAGCCAAACAACGCCATAAAGATAAACGTCGTCTCCATCGCCGTGAACGCGAACGCCAACATCGCCACCGCGAAATACAGCCAATTCGTTTTACGCGCGGTGAGATATTTCATGATGGCTAACGCCAGCAGCACGACAAACACTTCGACGTAAATGTCGTGACGATCCACGCGCGAATAATGCGCGACGACGGGCGAAATCAAGAGCATCGCGGTCGTAACGACCCAGCCGCGTTTACCCAGCCATTGACGAAACAAGAACGGCGCCGCGAGCAACACCAAGCCAAAGAGGACGGGCATGACGCGCGCGGAAAAATCATTGTCGCCCAAGATGAAAAACGCAAGCGCGGTCGCGTGATACAACAGCGGGCCGTGATAAATGGGATTGTGGATATAGCCGCGCCCCATGTACAAATCATTCGACCAGTGCGTATGAATGGCTTCGTCGTGGCTCCACGCCGCGCTGCCCAAATCGTAAAAACGCGTGAGCGCCGCAATCAAGAGCAGCGCGACCAAAAGCGCCACCTCCCAATTGATTTTTCCCAGCGCGCTTAATGGCGTCGCCCAGATAGATTGTCGGGGTTGTTCAACCGGTACAGACATTTCTGAATTTAGATTTTAGAATTTCAATTTTCAATTTTCGATTCCGCAGCATGTAACGCCCAAATCGAAAATCAGAAATCGAAAATCAAAATTTACTTGAGCGTCGGCAGCCACAGCATCGTCGTCTGCGCGGATTCACTGCCGCCTTGTCTAAAGACATACCATTTCCACACATCAAAACCGCGCGCATCGCCGAGCGTCCATGCGGTTCGGACGCGATAACGCTGTCCCATCCAATCGCCGGGCGGCGGCGCGTCGGCGGGCGAAACAATCGCTTGCGCGTCCGCCGCGCGTTCGATTTGATTTGTCCACGTCACATTCACAAAATCGCGCAGATACCATCGGCCGACCGCGCCCAATTCTTGGTCCGCCGCGATACGCATCACGTGCGCGTCGCCTTGGCGATTTTGCGAATACCATTCCAAATCGTGGACCAACGTTCGCAGATGCTGCGGCGTTTGCGTCGCGGCGACTATTTCGCGCAGCGGTTCCGTCGTATCAAAATTCAAGAGCCAGAGCGCGCGCAATTGCCCCAACAGCAAAAGCGCGCACAGCGCCAACGCGAGGAGCGTCAGCGTGCGCCCCACGCCCACCAGCGCCACGCTCAAGCCGACAAAAATCGCGAGCAAAAAAACTGCCAGCAAAC
>WBZO01006101.1_pt1 | contig 11853 bp, 8 predicted proteins | sample 5204261 | NCBI WGS metagenome assembly WBZO01 (sample SAMN12412400, study PRJNA552823) | activated sludge metagenome | isolation source: activated sludge from anammox sidestream of wastewater treatment plant... | place: USA: North Carolina | collected 2017-09 | reverse complement strand
GCCAAACCCCTGGTCGATCCGGATGATCCCCTTGGCCGCCAGGGCTGGGCGTGCGAACCTGTATAGTGGAGGGAGCATGACATGGCCAAGATTTTGATTGCGGACGATGAACCAAACATCCGCCGCGTACTGGAAGCTACTTTCCAACGTGAGGGATATGAGGTAATGACGGCGGAGAACGGCAAGAAAGCCCTGGATATGCTAAAGGCCAATACGTCCACCGATGTACTGATCAGCGATCTGATTATGCCGGACATCAACGGTGTGGAGCTGCTTGAGATAGTAAGGGAAATGAACCCTTCTCTTTCAGTTGTGATGATTACCGCGCATGGTACCATCAAAACCGCCGTCGATGCGATGCGCCTGGGCGCTTTCGACTATGTTACCAAGCCCTTCGATATGGACGAGTTGAAGACGCTGGTGAAAAAGGCCATGGAGCGCAGGACATTCGTGTCTGACGACTCTACGGTAAAGCAAAAGCTGAAGCAGGAGTACCGCTTTGACACCATCGTGGGGAAATCACCCCGAATGCAGGAAATTTTCGAGATGATGGAGCGCGTGGCAAAGGCAAAGGCCACTGTCCTGATTCGTGGTGAAAGCGGGACAGGCAAGGAGCTTATTGCGCGTGCACTGCACTTCAACAGCCCGCGAGCGTCCAGCAATTTTGTAGCTGTTGCCTGTATTGCCCTGTCCGAGAATCTGCTTGAAAGTGAACTGTTTGGGCATGAGAAAGGCGCGTTCACAGGAGCTTTGTCGCAGAAGATCGGACGGTTTGAGATGGCCCACAAAGGAACGCTGTTTCTTGATGAGATCGGAGACATCCCTCACAATGTGCAAATGAAACTGCTGAGGATATTGCAGGAACGCGAGTTCGAGCGCGTAGGCGGCAACAAGACCATTAAGGTAGATGTACGTCTTATTACGGCTACCAATCAGAACCTGGAAGATCTGGTAGGAAAAGGTGATTTCCGAGAAGATTTGCTTTACCGCCTGAAGGTTATTGAGATTCTATTGCCACCACTCCGTGAGCGCAAAGAGGATATCCCCTCGCTATTGGAACATTTCGTTTCACGTTATGGGCGTGAGGATGGACGCGTTATAACTGGTTTCTCGGTTGACTTCTTGAAAACGCTAAGCGACTATGACTGGCCCGGTAACATACGGGAGCTAGAAAACGTGATTGAGCGAGCATGCGTGCTCGCCGATCCTGATGCGAGTCAGCTTACACCTGAACTTCTGGCGCCGGAAATATTGAAGGCGAGTTAACCGGTCTATCACCGCGCTCACTTGACTTTCCACCCCCTCCCCCTTCTCTTTGGCGCAAAGGGGAAGTCTAAGCTGCGGCAGCGTGGGATTGGGACATATATGTAAGCTGTTCCAAGCGCGCACTGAGGCTTTTGCACTCGGTGTTGATGATTCCGCATAATCCTTCGGCAATTTCAGGAATATTGAATGACGGGTTGGCACTTGCCACCGTGCGGATCCATTCCTTGGGTACTTTAGGCGCACCACACAAAGCTCCTGACAATGCTCCAGCCGCTGCGGCAGTTGTATGAGCCCATCCTCCATAAGCAGCAGCGGAAAGCGTGGACTGTTCCACGTATCCATCGTTCAAATAAACCAGGGCCATTGCCACGGCAAGGGATTCGAGAACCCCCCCATGGGTATCGCCGGAAGATTTCGGGGCCAGCCTGTCATGGATATTGGGCATTAGAAGCGCTGGAGGGTGCCCCAAATGCTCTTTGGCAAATATCACGGCAGGCTGGAGGAGGGCTGCCACGCTGGGTGGGGCAATGTCGAGCGCGGCATCCAAAGCGTCTTTTGGGCTTTTGTTCGGCATCAGTGCAGTGGCAATTGCGGCAGCGAACACCTGACCAGCTTCAAGTGACGGCCCCAGTAAAATTGGCCCGACCACGGAACGTGCGGAAAGAAACGCCCCTTCGGGATCGCCGATGTTAGCGATGCCGATGGGGACTGCCAGATAGATACCCTCCGAGCCCGCCAACTCAGGCACAGCCGACCGAGAAGGTTCAATGCCAGCACGTATGCGTGCCAGCGCGGCGCGGGTAGGCAGGCTGTCTGGTAGCTCGGAGGTAAAAAGTTCATCTATCAACACGGAAGCGCGAGGTTTGGCACTAATCCGGCCAGCACGCGCTGCAAACTGAGCCGCCATACAAGCCAGGTCACCCATTTGGCCAGGAGAATGCTGCTTCGTCTCATCGACATCTAGTGGCCAAGGTTGAAAGCCAGAGACTCGCCCCAGACGTTCCCGCACACCTCGCCAGGACAGCCCTCGTGAAGGTTGACCAAGGGCATCGCCAACGGTAAGTCCCCAGAGACAGCCGAGAACTTTTTCGTAAAGTAAGTTTTGTTTATCAGCAGACATGTCGTTTGTATTATCAGCAGGAACGTCAGACTTCCTTATGTAAACACTGATATCAGATCAATAATGGATGCCTAAACCAGGTATAACTACTCGTTTTTAAAAATTCACCCGGCACCGTACGAATACTGTGGGATAATAATATTGGGTGTGGATTTTTATAGATGGAACCGGATCTTCAAGTTCGTCCCTCCGAAGAAACGGACATCACATAAAACCATTGCCCTGAAATCGACTGGACTTCAATCACTCACCTGCCACAAATGGATTCATGCGGCGGTTGTGCAACAAAAAAACAATACATCTCTGTCGTCGCAAACAGATGATCGCCGGTAAGTCCTTAGCACCCAGAAGAGTGAGCAAGCAATATCTGACGTATATTGATACACTAGAAGGATGTGGACCCGCGGGGGATATTTCTTCGCCTTTTGCGCCCAGGAATCCTGCCCGTTTGGCTCAAAAGAGCCAAACGGGTTTTTATTTTTCCAGTAATTAGCGTGGGCTTATGCTGTGCGCTGAGGGGGAAGAATATTGACAGGGTGTGAATCTTCCGATACAATACTGTGGATTTGGACCAAATGCTTTGGGTCACCTTTAAGTAGGTCCTGCGAGGCCTGCAAGGGGGACGCCTAATTACGTGAGTACAGCACGTCTAGGAGCCGCCTTGCGAAAAACGCAGGGAGGCTTTTTTTGTGACCGTTTGCTTGGGCACAGAAAGGACGCGCGATGGCTATGCAAGACGCTGTCCAGGTGATGGACGCCGACGAAGTCCGGCGGGCTGTCATCAGGATTTCTCATGAGATTATCGAACGCAATCATGGCGCCGATAATCTTGTCATTATCGGCATTCAGCGCAAAGGCGTACCTCTGGCGGCGCGCATTCTGGACACGATCCAGTCCATTGAAGGTCAAAGAGTACCCTTTGGTACGCTTGACATCTCGCTTTTTAGGGACGACTACGATTCCCGCACAAGTGAGATGCAGTCTACAGACATCCCCCATTCACTCACAGATAGAACGGTCATCTTAGTTGATGAGGTGATATTCACCGGCCGCACCGTCCGAAGTGCACTGGAAGCGCTGATCCATTTTGGCCGTCCATCTGCCATTCAGCTTGCTGTTTTGGTAGACAGAGGGCATCGCGAACTTCCTATCCGTCCGGATTATGTGGGCAAGAACCTGCCGACATCGCGCCGAGAGGATGTAATGGTGCAAATTGAGGCAGAGGGGTCCGACCGCGTGATGATCAGCAAACCAACCGAGGAAGGAGCTCCCGTATGAGTCTGTCTCAAAAAGATGTTTTATCCCTGCGCGAAATGAGGCCGGACGAGATGACGCTCATTCTGGACAGGGCACAGGAGATGAAGGAAGTTCTCTCACGCCCCATTAAAAAAGTGCCCACGCTTCGCGGGAAATCTGTAGTGACCATGTTCTTTGAAAACAGCACGCGCACTCGGATGTCTTTCGAGATGGCCGCCAAAACACTGAGCGCCGATGTGACCGGGTTTGCCGCATCAACTTCCAGCCTGGCTAAGGGTGAATCCCTGAAGGATACTATATTAACACTATCCGCAATGGCAGCCGATGCTTTTATAATTCGGCATTCGGCCAGCGGAGCAGCTCATTTTATCGCCCGCAACACGGGGGCGCATGTTATCAATGCTGGAGATGGCACTCACGAGCATCCTACCCAAGGATTGCTGGACATACTGACCATACGGCTTCATAAAAATAGGATCGAAGGGCTGACGGTAGCCATAGTGGGCGACATTGCTCACAGCCGGGTCGCGAGGTCGAACGTATGGGGCCTTACCAAACTGGGAGCAAAGGTACGGTTGATCGGGCCGGAAACCCTCCTGCCGGCAGAGGTCCGACAACTTCCGGTGGAAGTATTCACAGATCTTCAGGAGGGCATTCGGGGGTGCGATGTGGTGAACGTGCTTCGCATCCAGCTCGAGCGGCAGGAAGCCGGGTTGTTTCCATCTCAAAGGGAATATGCTCAGAAGTTTGGGATAAACAAGAATGTGCTGCGTCTCGCCAACCCAGATGTTCTAGTGATGCATCCGGGGCCAATGAACAGAGGGATAGAGATTACACCCGATGTAGCGGATGGTGAGTTTTCTGTTGTAACCGAGCAAGTAACCAATGGAGTAGCTGTACGAATGGCTCTTCTATACTTGCTATTGGGAGGATCAGGCGATGCGACTACTCATTAGGGATGGATGGATAATCGACCCAATTGGCGGGACCGACAGAATAGGCGACCTGCTGATTGAAGACGGCGTTGTCGCCTGGTGCGGTGAGCACCTGCCCGACGAGATGGCACAGGACAAAGACTTTGTGTTCGATGCCGGAGGGCTGGTTGTCGCGCCGGGACTGATCGACATGCATGTTCACCTCCGCGAGCCAGGATTTGAATACAAGGAAACCATCGAAACTGGTGGAATGGCGGCGGCGGCCGGAGGTTTTGCTTCGGTTGTGCCCATGCCCAACACCTCTCCCGCAGTCGATAACAGGGCGATGGTAGAGTTTATTGCCCGCCGGGCACGCGAGACCAGCCCGGTACGCGTGTGGCCTACCCTGGCGGCAACTAAGGGCAACGCGGACGCTGAGATGTCCGAGATAGGCGATGCAAAAGACGCGGGCGCCGTAGCCGTCACCGATGACGCATTTCCCATGCAGTCCGCCGAGATTACACGCAGGGTTATGGAATACTGCGTGACGTTTGACATGCCGTTGTTGACGCATTGCGAAGATAAAACAATGACGCATAGCGGTGTCATGAACGAAGGGCTGATCTCCACCCTGATGGGTTTGAAGGGTTGTCCAAAAACAGCGGAAGACGTGCAGGTTGCACGCAATATCGAGATTGCCCGGCAGACCGGCTGTCGGCTACACATTCTGCATATTTCAAGTAACCGCGCCATCGAGATGGTGCGGCTTGCGAAGGCGCAGGGGATAAAAGTGACCTGTGAGACCTGCCCGCAGTATTTCTCACTGACAGACGATATGGCGCAAGGGTACAACACGCTCATAAAATGCAACCCGCCTGTTAGGACTCGGGAGGATGTGGACGCAGTGAAACAGGGGTTGGCGGATGGCACGATTGACGCAATCGCCACGGACCACGCACCACACGCGACACACGAAAAGGACTGCGAATTTCAGACCGCAGCATTTGGGATGATCGGTTTGGAAACGGCGTTGGGGCTTGTGCTTACCCACCTCGTCCACACTGGGACGCTGACGCTTCAACAGGCAATAGAGAAGATGACTGCTACTCCAGCACGAATTTTGGGCCTTCCCGTAGGACGATTGACGGTACAAAGCCCGGCGGATGTAACAATCATAGATCCCAAGGCAAAATGGACTGTTGACCCGGAAAGCTTTTATTCAAAATCCCGCAACACTCCGTTTGCGGGATGGAAGCTTGAAGGGCGTGCAATAGCAACACTGGTGGGTGGCCAGGTAGTACACGGAGATATCCTGAAAAAGGACAGGTCAAAAACTAGAGCCAGGGATTAGAATTCGACGAACAGATGGGAACTGCAGCCCTGCCCCTGCAGAGTAGAAAGGTTCTAAAAAGTTTGAAAGCAATCCTCGCCATTGAGGACGGAAAGATTTTTGAAGGCGCTGCAATTGGCGCACCTGGCACGTCAGTGGGGGAAGTAGTATTCTCCACAGCAATGACCGGTTATCAGGAGATGCTGAGCGACCCTTCTTATGCTGGGCAGATCCTTACCCTGACATATCCTCTCATCGGCAATTACGGAGTGACCGAAGACGACCTGGAATCCAATAATGTTCAGGTTTCCGGTCTTGTAGTGCATGATCTGTGTGACATCCCCAGCAATTGGCGCAGTGCAGGGACACTTACGGATTTCCTCAAGGCAAGCAATACCGTAGCGCTGTCGGACGTGGACACACGCTCGATCACTCGTCACATCCGCGTCCGCGGGGTAATGATGGGCGGAATTTCCACGGAGCTTTCAGCGGATGAATTGTTGGAAACCATCCGGGGTGCCCAGAACTATGGTGATACGGACTTCGTGCGCAAGGTAAGCACAACGAAACCCTATGTTTGGCCTCCATCGGATGGACAGATCAGAAAGCGGCTGGCGCTGATGGACTGCGGGGTAAAACGGAATATTATGCGCGAGTTCAGCAAGCTGGGCTGCGAAGTGACAGTATGGCCATGTGACTCTAGGGCGGAAGTGATATTGGATACGGACCCGGACGGAGTAATTATATCACCAGGTCCTGGCGACCCGGAGAGGTTGAAGAACATTGCTGGGGAAGTGCGAAAACTGTGTGAGGCAAAACCTCTTCTGGGGATATGCCTGGGCCATCAACTGCTGGCTTGGGCGTATGGTGGAAGCACATTTAAGCTGAAGTTTGGACATCGTGGCGGCAATCACCCCGTGAAGGACTTAGAGAGCGGGCGCGTTTACATCACAAGCCAGAACCATGGGTACGCCGTGGAACCTCGGGGGTTGGAAAGTAGTGGGTTGGAAGTGGCGCACATCAACTTGAATGATTCCACCGTGGAAGGACTGCGGCACAAGGAGCTACCCGTGTTTTCCATACAGTACCATCCTGAGGCGTCACCAGGGCCGGTGGATAACAATTACTTGTTCAGGAAGTTTATGGATTTGGTGGGTAGTTAATTTCCCCGTAGGGGGGCTGCAGTCGCGGCATGGCGATGCCCCCATCAAAGCGAGGGCAAAACGGTGCCGTGGCAACCTCATTCTCGCGGGAGATAATCGAATAGCTTCCGCTTACGCAGACAGCCGCAGGCAAAGGCCAGCAGCGCCGGGTGAAACCACGGCGAACAAGTTGTTCGCAATTGTCGATGTCAGATATTTCGGGAATAGATCCCTGGAACGCCGAAAGAAACAGGCTGCAGCAGAAAGGTAAGAGTCTTGCCAAGAAGAGCAGACATTAAAAAAGTGATGGTGATTGGGAGCGGTCCGATTGTTATAGGTCAAGCCGCCGAATTCGACTATGCGGGAACACAAGCCTGTCGCAGCTTGCGTGAAGAAGGCTGCGAGGTTGTGCTTATCAACTCCAATCCCGCCACCATCATGACAGACATGGAAATAGCCGACAAAGTCTATATCGAGCCATTGAATATAGAGTTCGCCTCCCACGTCATAGCTCAGGAACGTCCGGATGGCTTGCTTCCCACTTTGGGAGGACAGACCGGTTTGAACCTGGCAGTGGAATTGGCTTCGGCGGGCGTGCTGGATAAATATAACGTAGAGTTGTTAGGCACATCGCTGGAATCCATCCAGAAAGCAGAAGACCGCGAACTGTTCCGCCAGCTTATGCGAAGTATCGGTGAGCCGGTGCCAGAAAGCTGGGTTATCGAAAACCTGAATGAGCTTAAAGAACTATGTGAGCAAGAGATCCTCCCCCTGATTATCCGACCCGCTTATACACTTGGCGGCACGGGTGGCGGTGTGGCGAATACCTCGCAAGAACTGCTTGAAATAGGTGAGCGTGGCCTCAGCCTTTCCATGAGAAATCAAATTCTGGTAGAGCGGTCACTGATTGGGTGGAAAGAGATTGAATACGAAGTGATGCGAGACGGTGCCGACAACTGCATCACTGTCTGCAACATGGAAAACTTCGATCCGATGGGAATTCATACGGGAGATTCCATTGTGGTCGCTCCCAGTCAGACGCTGTCGGACAAGGAGTATCAACTTCTGCGAACAGCGTCATTGAAAATTATACGGGCACTGAAGATAGAGGGCGGATGCAACGTGCAGCTCGCTCTTAACCCCTACAGTTTTGAGTATTTTGTCATCGAGGTCAATCCTAGAGTGAGCCGGTCTTCAGCCCTTGCATCCAAGGCCACGGGATACCCCATTGCCCGTGTGGCGTCCAAGATTGCAATTGGCCTACGATTGGACGAGATTCCAAATGCCGTCACGCGCAAAACATTGGCGTGTTTTGAACCTGCGCTTGACTACTGCGTGGTAAAAATCCCCCGATGGCCTTTTGATAAATTTGCCCAGGCGGACAGAACCGTTGGCACTCAGATGAAAGCAACCGGCGAGGTAATGGCGATTGATCGGACGTTTGAGAGCGCCTTAATGAAAGCCATCCGTTCGCTGGAGACAGGCGTACATTCACTTACGCTAAAAAACGGCGATCTTTGGGGCCCTATGCAGATTGAAGAAGCCATTAAAACGGCGACAGATGAACGACTGTTCGTAATTGCTGAAGCATTTCGGCGTGGGATGATGGTGGACGAGATAGCCGAACTGTCTAACATTGACAGGTGGTTCTTGTACAAAATTAAACGTATTGTGGAGGCAGAGGCTGAAGCAAAAGAAAACGCGCCGCTCGTCCGGGCCTTCTTGTCCGGAGAAGACTCCCCACAAGCAAGTAAAGGGAGGGAACTAGTAAGAAAACTTAAGTTCCTTGGCTTCCAGGACAGAAGCATTGCCGATTTCACCTCTTCTCAGGAAGGTGATGTTCGCAGGGCACGAATATCGGTAGGTATCAAACCCACCTATAAGATGGTAGACACATGCGCGGCGGAGTTTGATGCCGTAACCCCCTATTTCTATTCTTGTTATGAGGAAGAAGATGAATCTGCTCATTTATTGGAGAGCGAGGGGGACAAAAGACGCGCTATTGTTATCGGATCGGGCCCTATCCGAATCGGGCAGGGCATCGAGTTCGATTACTGCAGCGTTCATTCGGTCTGGGCGCTGCACAACGCGGGCTATGAATCCATAATCATCAACAACAATCCCGAAACCGTCTCCACAGACTTTGATACTTCCGACCGCCTGTATTTCGAGCCGCTGACCTCTGAAGACGTGCTGAACATCATAGATGAAGAGCACCCTGAAGGCGTAATCGTTCAGTTCGGTGGACAGACAGCCATCAACCTGGCGGAGCCGCTTCAAAAAGCTGGTGTACGATTGTTTGGTTCGTCGTTTGAATGTATAGACGAAGCCGAAGATAGAAACCTCTTTGAGAAAATGCTGTCACGCCTTGGAATCCCAAAGCCGGCCGGACGAGCGGTAACAAATACCGAGCAGGCTATGGAAGTAGCCGAAGAGATTGGGTACCCCGTACTGGTACGCCCAAGTTACGTACTGGGCGGACGGGCGATGGAGATTGTTAACAGCAGGATTGAGCTACTGGCTTACATGAACTACGCCGTTAGCGTATCGCCCAAGGCTCCTATTCTGGTTGATAAATACATTGTGGGGAAGGAACTTGAAGTAGATGTGATATCGGACGGCACAGACTGCTTGATTCCACAGATTATGGAGCATATTGAACGTGCAGGGGTGCACTCAGGGGATTCCATGGCGGTGTGTCCATCGGTAAGCCTGCCACCGGACGTTATCAACCAGGTGATGGAGCATGCGGTGAGCATGGCTCGGGAACTGCAAGTCAAGGGAGTAATGAACGTGCAGTTCGTTTTGCAAGACGGGCTGGCTCAGGTGCTGGAAGTAAACCCGCGGGCCAGCCGAACTCTGCCTTATCTTTCAAAGATAACAGGGGTGCCTATGATTACGGTAGCGACAAATATTATGCTTGGGCAGACGCTTAAGGAGCAGGGATTCGGCACAGGTCTTTTGGAACCGCGCAAAATGTATGCCGTAAAGGCTCCCGTGTTTTCGTTTACTAAACTTACGGAAGTAGATGTAGCGCTGGGGCCAGAAATGAAATCCACAGGAGAGATTATGGGAGTGGATTTCGACTTTGGCAGAGCTTTGTACAAGGCAATGGTGGCATCGGGCATCGACGTGCCGATATCCGGTAAGCTGATCATAACCGTTGCCGACCCAGACAAAAACGAGGCGATAGAGATAGCACGCGAGTTTGAACAGTTGAACTATAGAATCTACGCCACAGCAGGCACAAGTAAACATTTGAGAGCAAATGGCATACAGGCGCTGACGGTAAAGAAAATCAGTGAAGGCACGCCAACGCTGTTAGACCTGATACGGTCACGCAAGGTAGACTTGCTGATTAACACTGTATCAAGCGATAAACGCGTTGAGCAAGAGGGGGCTATCATCCGTAAATCGTCTGTACAGCATCAAATACCATGTCTGACTTCGCTCGACACTGCCAGAGCGCTTCTTTTGGCGTTGAAGAGCAGGCGCCAGGGTGATGAATTTTCGTGCATGCCCATTAACGAGTATCTGACAGCCTCATCCGTCCAGGTAGTTGGATAAGTGTGATTATGATGGCGAGATCGGACTAGCAGGAGCCAAATGGCGGTCGAAACAGGATCCGGGAAACAAAGCGGTATAAACAAATTCTGGCAGCGATGCCAAATAACGGAAACTCAAGAAATAGGCGCCGGGATATTCCTTCATCATATCCACTTCCCACGAGTAGCTCATGCCGCCAAAGCAGGCCAGTTCGTGGAAGTTAAAGCGGTTGATTCTTATGACCCTTTATTGCCTCGCCCCTTTTCCATAAACCATGTTGATCGCGAGCTGGGGACTTTTGCAATCCTGTATGAAGCACGCGGACACTTTACAAAACAAATTTCCTGCAAGAAACCGGGGGACGAGCTGGCTGTGCTGGGACCGTTAGGAACGCCATACCCACTGAATGCAGCAGAGTGTGACGAGGTACTGCTTGTTGCGGGAGGCTTGGGAATAGCTTCTTTCCTGTTGGCAGCACGGATGCTTAAGGAGCGCAAGAGCAGATGCCCGGTGCGGTTATTCTATGGCGCAAGGAGCAGTGAAGCCGTAGTGCAAGTCCCAGAATTTCAGAGGTTGGGCGTAGAATGCCATATAACAACGGATGATGGCTCGCTGGGTGAAAAGGGACTGGCGATCAACCCGCTAAAGCGATATCTTGACTCAAACCCGCCCAATACCGTGATCTATGCTTGTGGCCCTGAGCCTATGTTGAGAGCAGTCAGTGCTCTTGCAGAGCAAAAAGGTGTGAGGTGCTACCTCTCGCTGGAGACATACATGAGCTGCGGCATTGGCGTTTGCATGGGCTGCGCCATAAAGCTGAGATCAGACACAGGTGCAAATGAATGGGAATACCGGCGCGCCTGCGTTGAGGGACCTGTAGTTGATGCTTCGAGGCTGATATGGTGACTGGCAAGAGCGTGAACATGGCGGTGGATTTCGCTGGGATACGGCTGAAGAATCCCGTTTTGGTCGCATCAGGTACGTTTGGGTTCGGTAAAGAGTTCGCCGAGGTTTATGACCTGTCACTTCTGGGAGGGATTGTTACAAAGGGTACATCGCTTGAGCCCCGACGAGGCAATGCGCCTCCTCGCATTTTCGAAACAGCCGCGGGGATGCTAAATGCGATAGGCCTTCAAAACGACGGAGTGGATAGCTTTGTTAAAGATAAACTACCATTCTTGAACACGTTCGACGCGTCGCTGGTGGCTCGTCGGACTCGGCATCTTCGGCGCTGCAATGTTCTACGGCGACGGGATGATCACGCCGGCGATCTCGGTG
>WBZO01006099.1_pt1 | contig 11855 bp, 10 predicted proteins | sample 5204261 | NCBI WGS metagenome assembly WBZO01 (sample SAMN12412400, study PRJNA552823) | activated sludge metagenome | isolation source: activated sludge from anammox sidestream of wastewater treatment plant... | place: USA: North Carolina | collected 2017-09 | reverse complement strand
GTCGCTGGCCATCCTGGGCACGCCGCGCTGCCTGCTGCTGGACGAGCCGTCGATCGGCCTGGCGCCCAACCTGGTGGAACGGATGTTCCAGCAGGTGCATGAGGTCTGCAAGTCGCACGCGATGACGGCCGTGCTGGTCGAGCAGAATGTTGCGGCGGCAATGAAGATCGCCGACCGGGTGATCATCATGAACAACGGCGAGATCGTGTTCGACGGCGGCCCGGACGAGGCACGGGCGTCGAACTTCTGGCACTATTTCTGAGCCGCCGCCGGCTGCGCCCACGCCCTGTCCGGCCGAGGGCGCTCCGCCGGACAGGGCTGCGTGGTCACTTCATGGTCACCGGGGTCGTCGCCAGCCCGGCCGGACCGCCCGACACCTTGATCGCACCTGCCGGTTCCAGCGACTTGCCATCGAAGCGGAACATCTGGATTTCCTGCTCGACGATGCATTGCACCAGCAGCAGGTTCGTGCCGCGATTCCAGCCGGCGCCCTGGCACCAGTGGCCGACCTTGGCATCGGTCACCTTGCTCAGCTTCATCTTGTCGACGGCATAGATCGCGACCAGGCCGTGATCGCTGAGGAACGGTGAGCCGGGTGGCTTGTTCGATCCGTTCATCACCGTCACGGCCACGTGCTTGCCGTCTGGCGCGACGGTCAGGCTTTCCGGCGTCTGTCCGACCGTGGCCGTGTCCACCACCCGTGGCGGCTTGGCCGTCAGGTCGATCAGGCTGATCGTGTCGGCATCGCCATTGCCCATCCCGACATTGGCGATGGCGGCCCAGTCGCCGCGCGGGCTGATACCCAGCGGATAGGGCTTCAACCCGGCAAACATGTCGCGCCCGGAATGCCGCACCGTGCTGCCGTCCACCGTCAGCACCGAGATACGGCTGTCGCCGTCGCGGGTCACCAGTGCCGCCTTGCCGTCCGGCGTGAAAGCCACCGAGCTCGGGCCGGATTTCGCATCGCCCAGCGTTACCTTGCCGGCGGGCGTCAGCTTGTTGCCGGCGATGGTGAAGACTGAAACCGTTCCCTCGTTCCGGTTGGTGACCAGCGCGAGTGTCGCGTCGGGGTTGATCGCGACATCGGTGGCGCCCACGCCGGCCTCGACCGAGCCGACGACCGCGGGCGGCGTCGCCTTCAGGTCGATGACGCTGACCAGGTTGTGCGGCACGACCTTCTTCTTGTCGTTCGGATCGAGTTTCGATGCGGCGGTCACCAGCGCGAAGGATTCGTCGGGGGCGATCGCCACGCTTTGCGGCGGGCCGATCAGGCTGGTGGGTACGGTGACGGTGGCAACCACCTTGGGCGGGCTGGCCGTCAGATCGATGATGGAAACATTGTCCGGCACCGGGTTGTCGGGCACCGTGTTGACGCCGTTGACCAGCATGCCCTTGCCGTCATTGGCGGAAACGGCGACGTCGGCGGATGTCGGCGAGGAAAAGGCGAACAGGCCGGCGGCAAGCGCGGCCGGCCAGGCGAGGCGACGTGACATGGAACGTTCTCCCGTTGCGTCGTTCTGCCGCCCGGTCACCGCGACAGGGCGGTTATTCGCTCCGGGTGATATTCCAGAACGTGTGCACCCCGTTGGTCAATACGCCTTTCAGATCGGCGCGATAGGCGGTGGGCGGGGCGAACTGGCCCAGGAACATCTGCGGCGCCTGGTCCAGCACGCGAAGCTGCATCTCGCGCGCCAGCTCCCGCCGCTTTGCCGGGTCGGCCTCGGTCTGGAAGCGGGCGACGAGCTCCGGCATGCCCGGATCGCAGTTCCAGCCCGGATAGGTGCCACCACAACTGTAGGACGTCGCGTAGTGCGACAGCGGGTTGATCATGTCATAGCCGCTCCAGACCACGGGCATCAGGTTCCAGCCGCCCTGCTCGATCGGCTCCTTCTTCAGGCGGCGTTGTGCCAGCGAGCTGTAGTCGGACGATACGACATCCAGGTTGAAGCCGGCGCGCTTGATCTGGTCGATCAGCACGAGGGAGATCGGATTGATCATGGCGGAATCGGTGCTGTGCAGCAGCACCACACGCTCCCCCTTGTATCCCGCCTCCGCCAGCAGCTTCTTCGCCTTCTCTGCGCTCGGCTCCCGCAGGGCGGCGGTGCCGGCATCGGATTCATACGGGCCGCCGCACAGGAACACCGACTGGCAGAACGGCAGATACATGTCGGGTGGCAGGCCCAGCCCGCCCATGATCTCCTTCTGATCCAGCGCGATCTGCAGCGCGCGGCGGATGCGCACATCGTTGAACGGCGGCAGCAGGTTGTTCACCGACAGCCCGCCCATGATGTGCGCCATCGGCGGCTGGGTGACGACCTTCACTTTCGGGTCGCGCCGCATCAGCTCGATATAGTCGAACGGCAGGATTTCCAGGTAGTCGACGGCGCCGGTCTGCAACGCCGCCACGCGGGTCGCCGGGTCGGGCATGCTGACGAACTCGACCACGTCGAAGCCGGCCACCTTGCCGCCGGCCAGCCCGTCGGCGGGTTCCTCCCGCGGCTGATAGGCCGGGTTGCGCCGAAAGATGGCGCGGTCGCCCGGCCGCCATTCGTCGCGCCGGAACGTGAACGGGCCGGAGCCGATGGTTTCCGTAGTGGCCTTGTTTGGCGGGTTGGCGGCCATGCGGGCCGGCATCATGAACGGCACGATCGCATTGGGCTTGCCGATCGCCTCGATCACGAAGGCGAACGGCTTCGACAGCACGATCTCGAAGCTGTGCGCGTCGATGACCCGCATATCCTTGCTGGCGGCGACCAGCAGCTTGCCGAACCCGTCGACCTTGGCCCAGCGGCGCAGCGAGGCGACGCAGTCCTCGGCGGTCACCGGCGCGCCGTCATGCCAGGTCAGGCCGGGCCGCAGGGTGAATGTCCAGGTCATCCGGTCGTCGCTGGCTTTCCAGGATTCCAGCATCTGCGGCCGGAACTCTCCCTTGGAATCCATCGACACCAGCGTGTCGTAGATCATGTAACCGAAGGCACGCGTCACGGTTGCGGTGGTGACGACCGGGTCCAGCACCTGCAGCTCGATATTCATCACCGTGCGCAACGGCTTCTGCTCGGCGTGGACCGGGGCGGCGGCGGCAGCAACGGCCAGGGCGGCCGCGGCAAGAAACGCGCGTGGCATCAGTACTCCGATATCGGGGCGCCTTTGCGGCGGTGGTCGAAATTCGTCAGGTTCAGACGGCGGCGGTGGTCGGCATACAGCAACGGCTCATACTTCGCGGGGTTGTCGGCACTGACGCAGGTCGGCACCGGCTTGATGATCGCCTGCAGGCCGGGACCGTAGAAGAACGGGATCGCGTGGCGGATCTGGTTGTTGTCGTTGATCACCCGATGCGGCGTCGCGATGTAGCGGTCGTTGGAGTAGCGGCCAAGCATCTCTCCGGTGTTGACGACGAACGAGCCGGGGATGGAAATGGGCCGGATCCAGTTGCCGTCGGTCGTGCGGACTTCCAGCCCCGGCAGCGCCGATTGCGCCAGCAGGGTCAGGAAGTTGGTATCGATATGCGGGGCGAAGCCGAACTGATTGTCCTCTGCCCCGCCGTGCGACGGATACCGGATCAGCCGCAGCGTGCAGCTCGGCTCTGCCGTAAACTCACGTACGAAATAATCGTCGGGCAGGCCGAGGGAGGTGCCGAGGACTGAAACCATTTTTTCGGCGAGGGGACGCATGGCGCTGAAATAGGCAAGCGTGGCCTGCTTGAATGCCGGCATGTCAGACGGCCAGCGGTTCAGGCCGTACAGCGGATCGCCGGCGACGATCCGCGGATCGTCGGGCGACAGATCGGTGGTGATGTAGAAGCTTTCGCTGAGGTTGGGCTTTGTATTGACGTTGATCTTCGACGTCCGGACGATCTGCGCACCGTATGGCAGATAGCCGATATTCAGGTCGCCCACCTTGTATTGCAGCTTGTAGGTTTCGTCGCGGTCGAAGAACACGGCCGCGGCGGCGAAGCAGCCGTCGATCAGCGCCTGGTCGATGCCGTGGTTGCGGATCACCATGAAACCGGTGTCATGACAGGCCTTGGCGATCTGCTCGGCGAGGGCGGCGCGGGCACCGGGCCTGCCGGCGAGATAATCTCCGATATCCAGGACCGGGATGCGGTCAGACACCGGGGCGATGGACGGCGCGGCGAGGGTCTGGCTCATGGCAATTGGCACCCGTCATTTATGTCGCACTGCAGCATAACACGGTTCCGCCAGGGCGCAACGCTTGCGGTCCGGGGCCGATTGGGGTGGATTGGCGGCGACCGCTGACAGGAGACCGACGATGATCCGGGACCACAGGCCATGAGCAAGGAGATTCGCCTGCTGTCGACCAGCGCGATCCTGGGCTACGGCTTTCCCGAGGCGTCGCTGCAGGCCGGGCTGGACCGCAGGCCCGACGTCATCGGCGTGGATGGCGGCAGCGTCGATCCGGGGCCGCATTATCTGGGCATCGGCAAGCCGTTCTGTTCCCCCATCGCCATCCGGCGCGACCTGCGGCTGATGCTGAATGCCGCCATCCGGCAGGGCATTCCGCTGGTGATCGGCACCGCCGGCGGGGCAGGCGGCGCGCCGCATCTGAAGCTGGTCGCCGACATGGCCCGCGAGATCGCGCGGGAGGACGGGCTGCGTTTCAAGATGGCGCTGGTGCACGCCGAGCAGGACAAGGAGACGGTGAGGCGGCTGAATGCGGCGGGGCGGGTGACGGGCCTGGCGCATCAGCCGCCGCTGACCGATGCCGTGATCGACCGGTCGTCCCGCATCGTCGGCATGATGGGACCGGAACCGTTCATCGAGGCACTGGACAACGGCGCGCAGGTCGTGCTGGCCGGCCGCAGCAGCGATCCGGCGCCGTGGGCCGCCGCCGCCACCCGTGCGCAACTGCCGCCGGCGCCGGCCTGGTATGCGGGCAAGATGCTGGAATGCGGTGCGACGCCGTCGATTCCGAAAGGGCACGACTGCCTGTTCGTGACGGTGCGGGAAGATCACGTCGAATGCGAGCCGACCAACCCGATCCGCAAATGCACGCCGCTGTCGATCGCCAACCACTCGCTGCACGAAAATTCCAGCCCGATCCATCATATCGAGCCGGGTGGCATGCTGGACACCTCGGCCTGCCGGTTCGAGGCGGTCAGTGACCGGGCGGTCCGCATTTCCGGCATGAGCTGGACGCCGGCGGAAAAATATACGGTGAAACTGGAAGGGGTGGAGATGGCGGGCTATCGCGCCATCTGCATCTGCGGCACGCGCGATCCGCTGCTGATCGGGCGGCTGGATTCCTTCCTGGACAGCGTGCGGTCCGAGGTCGCAACCAAGGCCGCCGCCTTCGGTGCCGCACCCGATACCTATCGTCTGGGCATCCGTGTCTACGGCCGTGATGGCGTGATGGCCGAGCGGGAGCCGTTTCGTGGGGCGCTGGGGCATGAGCTGGGGTTCGTGATCGAGGTCGTGGCGCAGCAGAGCCAGGAAATGGCAAGCGCGGTGCTGGGCATGGCGCGCACCAACATGCTGCACACGGATTTCCCCGGGCGGTTGTGCCGGGAGGGGAACATGGCGTTCCCCTTCTCGCCGTCCGACATCGAGGTTGGTCCGGTCTATCGTTTCAGTGTTTATCATGTGGCCGAGCTGGACCATCCGACCGAGCTGTTCCCGATCGAATATGAGATGGTGTGACCATGGCCCGGATCCGCGACATCGCCCGCGTCTGCAAAAGCAAGAATGCCGGACCGTTCGAGCTGACCATCGACGTGGTGTTCGACGATGCGGAGATGTTCCGCCGCGTGAAGGACACCGGCGTGCTGTGCCCCGAGCTGTTCGCCCGGCTTTACAATGTCAAGGCCGAGCATGTGCTGTTCACGCCATATGATGCGGCGTTCGCGTTCAAGGCGACGCTGCCCCGTCTTGTACCGGCGGGGGAGTTCGGCGATACCGACGTGTACGGCTGCCAGCAGCACGCACCGCTGCTGGACGTCGACGTGCCTGTCTGACAAAGCGAGATACGACAATGTCTTCCCAGAACCGGATGATGACCCTGGTTGCCTTCCTGCAGGCGCAGAACTGCTCGAACCTGCCTGGCTCCTGGCGTCATCCCGCCACGATCCTCGACTTCCTCACGCCTGAATACTATCAGCGGATCGCCCGCGCGCTGGAGGACGGCAAGATCCAGATGGCGTTCTTCGACGACCGCCTGGCCCTGCCGGACCGTTACACGGAAAACCATCATGAGGCGATCGCCGCCGGCGTCCGCGCAGTGAAGCTGGACCCGTCGACCATCCTGATGGCGATGGGCATGGTGACGTCGAAGCTGGGGCTGGGCGCCACCTATTCCACCACCTATTACGAACCGTTCCATGTCGCGCGCGTTTTCGCGACGATGGACCTGATGCTGAAGGGACGGGTCGGCTGGAACATCGTCACCTCGTTGAACAGTGGTGAAGCGCTGAATTTCGGCGGCGAGAAGCACATGGAGCACGACGCGCGGTATGACCGCGCGGATGAGTTCATGGAAGTCGTCATGGGCCACTGGAACACGTGGGAGGATGACGCGCTGATCCTGGACAAGGAGAACAGCCGCTTCGCCGACCCGGACAAGGTGCACCGGCTGGACTTCCACGGGCAGTATTTCAACTCCCGCGGACCGTTCAGCGTGCCGCGCTCGCCGCAGGGTCATCCGCTGCTGATCCAGGCCGGCCAGTCGGGGCGTGGCCAGGTGTTCGCGGCGCGCTGGGCGGAGCTGGTGTTCGTGATCTATCACAGCCTCGAAGCCGGCAAGCGCCAGTACAAGGCGTTCAAGGAGATGGTCGCGGCGGCCGGCCGCAACCCGGATCATGTCAAGGTCGCGCCCGCCTGCTATGTGATCGTTGCGGAATCCGAAGCCGCCGCGCAGGAAAAGCGCGCCGTCATCGAAAGCCTCGCTCGGCCCATCGACGGGCTGGTGCTGATTTCGGAAGTGCTGAACTACGATTTCTCGAAGAAACCGTATGATGAACCATTTACCGACGAGGAGCTGGCGGAGTTTTCGTGGCACGGATTCCGCGATCGTGTGATCGAGATGTCGGGCAAGAAGAACCCGACGGTGCGCGATTTCGTGGAAGTGTCGGGCCGTGGCACGATCCGGGAGCACAAGGTGTTCTGTGGCACACCGAAATCGGTGGCCGATCAGATGGAGGAATGGTTCACCGCCCCCGCCTGCGACGGCTTCGTCCTGGCCGCCACCTCGATGCCCGGTGCGTATGAGGACGTGTCGCGCCTGCTGGTGCCGGAGTTGCAGAAGCGCGGGCTGTTCCACAAAGATTATGCCGGCAGCACGCTGCGGGAGAATCTGGGCCTGCCGATTCCGCGCGCCGCCGATTGGCATGCCGCGCGCCGGGCTGCGCGCTGATGCCTGCGCTGCGGTCGCTGCTGTTCGCGCCGGGCAACCACGCGAGGCGGGTGGAAAAGGCGTTGAGCCTGCCCGCAGACGGCGTCATCCTGGACCTGGAGGACGCCGTCGCCATCAGCGAGAAAACGGTGACCCGGCCGATCGTCGTCGCGGCCTATGGCAGACCGCGTCATGGCAGGCTGTATGTACGCGTCAACGCGATGTCAACCGACTGGTGTCATGGCGATCTGCTGGCGATCGTGCAGCCCGGCCTGGATGGCATCATCCTGCCGAAGGTGGAGGTTGCCGACCAGCTCAAGGCCGCGGACTGGGTGCTGTCGTCGCTGGAACGCGATCGCGGCCTGCCGGTGGGCAGGATCGACCTGATCCCGATCATCGAGACCGCGCTGGGCATGAGCAACATCGCTGCCATCTGCCGGTCGGGCACGCGCACCCGGCGCATCGCGTTCGGCGCCGGCGACTTCACGCTGGATATGGGCATGGTGTGGTCGCGGTCGGAAGCCGAGTTGCTGCCGCACCGCGCGGCCTGCGTGATGGCGTCGCGCGCGGCCAGGATCGAGCCGCCGCTCGACACGGTATGGGCCGATCTGCGCGATGCCGAGGGTTTCGTTGCGTCGTCGAAACACGCGGCGGCGCTGGGGTTCCAGGGCAAGATGCTGATCCATCCCGACCAGATCGCCGGCGCCAACGCCGCGTTCACCCCGGACGAGGCGACGGTGGCGCAGGCGCGCCGCGTCATCGCCGCGTTCGAGGAGGCCGAGGCGAGGGGCCTCGCCTCGATCCAACTGGAAGGCCAGTTCATCGATTATCCGATCGTGCAGCGCGCGCGCCGCGTGGTCGAGCAGGCAGGATGACAGTCGTGGATACACAGGCATTGCAGGGCTGCCGCGTGCTGGACGTGGCGTCGTTCCTCGCCGGACCGTTCTGCGCGACGCAACTGGGCGAGTTCGGCGCCGACGTGATCAAGGTGGAGCTGCCCAAGGTCGGCGACGCCACCCGCCGGTTCGGCACCATGCACGAATGCGGCGATACGCTGCCGTGGCTGTCGGAATCGCGGAACAAGCGCTGCATCACGCTGGATCTGCGCAAGCCGGACGGTGCGGCGCTGCTGCAGCGGCTGGTGGAGAAATCCGACGTGCTGGTGGAAAATTTCCAGCCCGGCACGATGGAGAAATGGGGCCTGGGCTGGGATGTGCTGTCGGCCGTCAATCCGCGGCTGATCATGGTGCGCATCTCGGGATTCGGGCAGACCGGGCCGTACCGGGACCGCCCCGGTTTCGGGCGCATCGGCAATGCGTTCGGCGGCCTGTCCTTTCTGGCCGGCTATCCCGACCGCGCGCCCGTCACGCCTGGCTCGGCCACCATTCCCGACTATCTCTCCGGCCTCTACGGTGCGCTGGGCACGCTGCTGGCGCTGCAGGCGCGGGAGAAGACCGGGCGGGGGCAGGTAGTTGATATCGGATTATACGAATCGATCTTCCGCATTCTGGATGAGCTTGCGCCTGCCTTTGCCTACAAGGGTTATGTGCGGCAGCGCATGGGACCGGGCACGGTGAATGTCGTGCCGCACAGCCACTACCCGACCAAGGACGGTCGCTGGATCGCCATCGCCTGCACCAGCGACAAGATTTTCGAACGTCTGGCGGTGGCGATGGGACGGCCCGAGCTTGCCGCCCCGGACCGGTGGGGCACGATTGCGGCGCGGGAGCGTGATCGTGCCGTTGTCGACGAAACGGTCGCGGCGTGGACCGCGCAGTTCGATCGCGCAGAGCTGATGCGCAGATGCGAGGCGGAACAGGTGCCGTGCGGGCCGGTCTATGCGATCGACGAGATCTTCGAGGATCCACACTACGCAGCGCGCGGCAACATCCTGCGCTGGACAGACCCCCGTGCTGGAGAGCTTGCGGTGCCGAACCTGGTGCCGCGACTGTCGGACACGCCCGGCAAGGTGAACTGGCTCGGCCCCGAGCTCGGTGCGCACAATGACGAGGTCTATCAGGGTCTGCTTGGCCTGGACGCAGCGGAGATGCGGCGTTTGAAAGAGGCAGGCGTCATTTGACGGGCGTCCACGCCGACCATGACGGTATGAACGCCCGTGTCCGGGGCCTGCGCCACCCGCGACACACCGACTGCCGAACCCGGCGTCCACCGCCCGCAACATATGCCCCGGACCGGCGTCAGGCGAGGTAGCGTTCCGCCAGCGTCGCCCAGTACGATGCGCCGACCGTCAGCACCTCGTCATTGAAGTCGTATTTCGGATGGTGCAGCAGCGGGGAATTTTCTCCCGTGCTGCTGCCCATCATGATGTAGCTGCCCTTCTTCGCATTCAGCATATAGGCAAAGTCCTCGCCGCCCATGGTGGGGGCGCGCATCTCGCGCACCGCCGCCTCGCCGGCCACGACCCTGGCGGCGTCGACGGTCAGCGACGTCGCCTCGGCATCGTTCACCGTGGCCGGGGCATGGCGGAAGAAATGCAACGTCGCCGTCGCGCCCAGGCTTGCCGCGATGCCCGTGACGATCCGCTGCATGGCATCCTCGATCTGGTCGCCCACCCGCGGGTTGAACCAGCGTGCCGTGCCCTTCATCGTCACGCGCTCGGGCAGGATGTTGTAGGCGTCACCACCGACGATCTGCCCGACCGACACGACACCGCCCTCGACCGGCTCGATGTTGCGCGAAACGATCGTCTGCAGCGCGGTGACGATCTGCGCGGCGACCACCACCGGGTCGACGCCCTGATGCGGAAAGGCGCCATGGCTGCCCTTGCCGGTGATGACGATGTCGAAGAACCCCACCGCCGCCATGATCGGCCCGTTGCGCCACAGGAACCGCCCCGCTGGCGCCTGCGGCCAGTTGTGCAGGCCGAACACCATGTCCATCCGGCAGCGGTCGAACAGCCCGTCCTTCACCATGCGGTCGCCGCCCGCCTCGAACTCCTCGGCGGGCTGGAAGATCACATAGACCGTGCCGTCGAAGTTGCGCGTCTCGGCCAGGTACTTCGCCGCGCCCAGCAGCATCGCCGTATGCCCGTCATGACCGCAGGCATGCATCACGCCCGGAGTCCGGCTGGCATACGGAACCCCGGTTTCCTCCTGCATCGGCAGCGCGTCCATGTCCGCGCGCAGCCCGATCGCACGCTCCGACCCCGCGCGGCCGCGGATCACGCCAACCACGCCGGTTGCCGCCATCCCGGTGATGATCTCATCGACACCGAACGTCTTCAGCTTCTCCTGCACCAGCGCCGATGTGCGATATTCCTGCATCGACAGCTCCGGATGGGCATGCAGGTCGCGCCGCCACGCGGTCATCTCGTCGTGGAACTCGGCAATCCGGTTGATGATCGGCATCGGAGACTCCCCGTTCGTTATCAGGACTGTGGGTCAGTCCGGAAGGTCCGCGCAAGGCCCTGCTGCAATGTCAGGGGAGCAACGCCCAGCTCCGCCCGCATCGGGCCGATGTCGAACGCCTTGTCCTCCAGCAGGCGGCGCAGCTCCGCCGGCTCCACGCGCGGCAGGCCGGGGATGAGCCGCATCAGCGTCGACAGGGCGATCAGCGGGCCGGCGGGGAAGGGCAGGATGCGCGGGCGCCGCAGGCCGGCCGCGGCGGCGACGGTGCGGATGAACGCGGCATAGCTGACCGGTTCGGCGCCGGCGATCACCAGGCTGTGCGGACCGTTCCAGGCACGATCCAGCGCGGCGAGGATGGCGGCCGTCACGTCGTCCTGATGGATCGGCTGCACCAGCGCCCGCCCACCCGCCGGCAGCGGCACCAGCGGCAGACGCCGCAGCAAGGCGGCCAGGCGCTGCACATTGTTCTCGCCCTGCGCGCCGTAGATCATCGTCGGATGCAGCAGCACCCCGGCGCGGCCCGACGCCAGCAGCGCCGCTTCACCCGCCAGCACCCCGGCGCCGTGCTCATCTGGCCAGCGGGTGAATTTTCGCGTGCTGCCCAGGAAGACGAACCGCGCACCGGCCGGCGCCGCGGCCAGGATGGCGCCGATATGGCGGGCATGGGCGCAGGACACGATGCGCGTAGCATCCACCAGCGCGGCGCGCAGGGTCGCCGCGTCACCCAGCTCGGCCACGCGCGGCCACCCGGCCAGCCCGGTCGCGCACCACTTCGCCGCATCGCGTACCACCGGTGCAACCCGATCCCCCCGTGCCAACAGCGCGCGGCACAGCGCGACGCCCGACCGGCCGGTGGCACCGATGACATGGACAAGCTCGGTCATCGGCGGGTTGACGCATATTCGTTTCCCGCCGGCAAGGTAGGACGCCACCGGCCAGCCCCGTCTAGAGCGTGATGACCGGAGGCGGCATCGCCGGAGGTCTGAATCACGCGACGAAACAATGAGCTGGAGCGGGATGGCTGCGCGAAAGCGATGTCATCCCGCTCCAGGCGTGTGATCGCCCCCGGGTGACATGCCAACAGGGCGTGGTTCACACGATCAAACATGCAGCCGGCGGGTTTTCGCCCTGCACGGTCAGGAT
>WBZO01006098.1_pt1 | contig 11855 bp, 9 predicted proteins | sample 5204261 | NCBI WGS metagenome assembly WBZO01 (sample SAMN12412400, study PRJNA552823) | activated sludge metagenome | isolation source: activated sludge from anammox sidestream of wastewater treatment plant... | place: USA: North Carolina | collected 2017-09 | reverse complement strand
CTTCGGCGTTCTTTTCCGCATTGTCTTTGATCTTATCGATGTCTTCGGGAGTGATGCACGGAGCCGCCAGTGGGTCGCAGCTTCTGAAATTCGTTCGTTCAGCGCCGCGCACCAGACTTTCCAGATGCGCCCGCAGCGCGCCTTTGAACGACGAGCCGGGGATGAACGGACGCCCGGCGCCATCGCGAATGATGGGGCTGTCGCTGGCCGAAGGATCGAGCGACGATCCGCCGGAACCAACATGCAATCCGGTTTCGGAGATGATCTGCCCGCGAATGGTGACGCGCGAGGTGAATTTATCGAAGGGCATTTTTTGCCTCCGATTCCGGTTTTTCGTAAACGTAACGGCGATACATAAAACCCAGAAGTAGTCGCGTCATCTGCATTTGCATTTCAATCTCTTTGCTTTCTTTGCAGTCACTGACATCGCTGACAATTTCTTTTGCCAGCTTTTGCAATTCACCATCAATTATTGTGATCACTGCCTCGCCCAGCTTTGTATTTTTCCATGCATTGCTGGGCGCTCCCGACCGTCCCATTTGATAGCGGATAAAGTTTGTCACTACCGCAGGATGTGGAGCAGTGTTGGCAACCGCCATGACATTGCGAATCTGACTGCCCGCGATCCGCTGACTGCCATCAACTTCCTTGATCTTGTCGAGTCGGTCGGTAATCAAACCCTCCGCGCACTCGACAAGCCTGCCGATTTTCGCGTCAATTCTTGCCTGTAACGTCAGTTCATTCATTTCGCTCATACCGGTTCTACCTCCAGGTGAAATGGATCGCAGATGATGATTTGCCCGAAACCGTCCTGGCGCATTTCGCCGACGCCTGCGGCCTGCAGCTTTTCGAGCAGTGAAAACAGCGTCCGTTGTTTGTGTTCGTCGTCGCCGAGATCGGCGGCGAAAACGTACAGCCCGCCCATTCTTGTTGCCAGCAAAACTTCTTTGGGCAATCGCCAGGCCGTCTGCCAGCCGCTGACCATCAGCGGCCCGGTGAATTGGGCAACCGGCTGGGGCGTGATGGATGTGAGAACCTGCCGCTCTTCGTTGGTCGCCAGTTCGCCGAGCGCGTCAAGCAAATCAAGTTGTAGCGTGGGCAAGCCCGCCGTATTACGCAGAACGGCGTCCGAACGCAGGTTGACGGTGAAAAGCGTTCGCGTATCGGCGGGCGGCGGGTCATCGGCAATCGCGCGCAGATCGGCTTCAAACTCTCGATACATGGCGTTGAACGATGCCACGCGGTCGCGCAAGACGTCGTTGGCGAAACTCTCTTTGGCAATGACTTCGACCGCGCCGAAACCGCGCGAAGTGCGCCCGCCAATGCGAGTGATCTGCTTCAACCATTTGCCTGTCGAATTCGCGCGTTCATCGTCAACTTCCATCAGCCCAATGAAGCGGCTGCCTTCGTCAATCGCCTGCACGCTGTAAAGCATTTCGTCTTCGGTGGTCAGCCGCGAGCGATTGACCGCCACGCGCGTCTGCCGGTGCAGCGAAGCTTCAACAGCGGCGTATTTTCCCTTGCCGTGATATTCGACGATGCGGCTGAAAGCTTCCGTGCGCTGATGGCACTCTGGGCATTTGTACTGGAACGGTATTGGGATAGCGCCGTTGCGCGCGACACAGTCGTAAGCCAATTGCCTCAGCAGCAGGTCGGCCACGCCGTGCGTCTTTCCTTTTTCGAGAAAGCCGGCATCGCGCTTGCAGGTCTGCGCCGTCATTGGCAGCGGGAAAGCCGGCTGCTCATTCGTCAGATAACAGTTGGGAAATTTGATTCCAGGTTGGCTGGGCGCTCCCAGCAATTGATCAAGCTCGTCCTGCTCCACCTGTGAAGCGAAGCGTTTGAGCGCGCCGAGCGCGCCGCGCAATTGCCCGCCCGCGACATACAGGCCGGTTTCGATCAGCGCGCCGCCATAAGCTTTGATTGCGGCCAGCGAAAGCGGCGATTTGGCCGTGATGGTTATTTCGATTTGGGCCATACCGACAATCCCTTCTCTCTCAATTTCCGCCACTCCTCGCGACTGAGGATTTGGCCGTTCACGGCGACGCTGGCGATTTCGAGGTTCGTCCAGCCCGCGCCACGCGATTTAGCCCCGCCGATGGCCGCCAATCGCTCAATCGCCGTGATGACCAGCGCAAGTTGCGGCTCCACCAAGTCGTCTTCGAGATAACCTTCCAGCTTGCCCTCATAAACGGTCCCGGCCACGCCGCGCTCAGCGTAAAAGAGCCGTTCGTCTTCCGCTGTTCGCCGCTTGCGCGAAAGCGACACGCCCGCTTGAACGCGGGTCAGAAACTGCGCCGGGACGTCGCGGCTCTTGACCGTCGCATCGCCGAAGAACAAGTGTGATTGTTCGCTGGGGCCACCAAACAGTTTGCACACTTCGCAAGGCGGATTCTCAATCTCCGGATGATGCGGACACATCGTTTCGGCGCGCGGCGCGCGGCAAATCTTGTGATCCAAACCCGACAAGATTCGCTCGCATTCGTAACGAATCTTGCCCTTCAACGTCGAACCGGGAATCAGCGGTTCCTGCGCCGCGCCGCCGCCCACCTTCCGCCGCCGGATAGTCGCTTTATCTATGCCGATGCTCAGCACGTCGGTTGACGACCCGACGATCACGCCGCTCTCCGCCGTTAGCCGATAGCTCACACTGACTTTTTTCATGCCTTTTCCTCCTGCCCTTCGCCCGATTTCTTTTCGCGCACGAAGTCGTAAATTTCCAGTATGTCCACAATCGGGGTAACAGTGGGCGTATCGAGCCATTCGTTCTTCGCTTTCCAAAACGGCGCCGATGGCCATTCCCCCACTGCTCTTCCGGAATCCAGAAATTTGTGCAGCCTCTCGTACTGATCCCCACTGCGAGCTTGCTGGTAGTAGTAGAAGTTCGTCGCGCGCAATCGTGGTCCGCTCACCACGGCTTCACGCAGGGCGTAGAGTTGCGACTTAGGAAAAGAAGAGTTTTTCAAATCGCGCACGACCTCTATCAAAGCTTTGAGTTGGTCAAGCGTCAACGGACGAGTGGTCAAGCCGTCCGCGTCTTTTTCCTCCCGCGAAGTTCGATAAGCCTTCTTCCTGAAACCGGAGATATCTTCCGTAATCGCCGTGTCAGTCGTGATGACCTGAAAATCCACGGCTGGGATGGTCTTGCCTGGCTCCGCCTTGCTGAGCTTCTTGGCGTTCTTAAGCAAACCTTTGACGATCTGGCGCGAGAAGTAGATCGGCGTTGTAACGTCCGTAATCAGCACGCCAGCGGCCAGTGTCAAATTGCGGTTTTGGTTTTTCCCGAATTCCTGACAAATATGCTGAGCCATTTCCAGCGCCACGTCCGCCGGAACAATCAGGTAAACATCGTCGCCGCCAATGGTGATGATCTCGAAAGGGTGATGTTTGATTTTACGCTTACGCTTTTGACCGTCTCTGCCGCGATATTCACGCTCACCATCACACGGGCCGCTAAGCAGCGTCCCCAGGCCGCTGAAAACTGCCTGCTCCATTGCGGTTCGCACTTCATCAGCAAAACTCCCCAAACCAGCCGCACTCTTCAGGCGTTCGAGTTGCGCGCCCATATCGTTGCCGTCCGCGTAAATGACGCCGACGAAGTTATTGGCTCTTCCGCCTGCGGCTTCGGCAATGGCTTCCAGGTCAGGGGGCGATTGCGCGCCCGCCCATTTCAGCGAATAAGGTAAGAGGAGTTCGCCTTTCGCCTGAATTTCGAGGTAATCCCTGAATTTGCCGAGGTAGAAACTCTGCGCGGCGCGGTCGCCATCATCCTGGCGCTTGTCCTGCCGCTTGCGAATGCAAACCTGGCAGATCGGGCGTTCGTCAACTTCCGGCGCAATCTCACGCGCTGGGCGAAAATGGCAATAGCCGCACCGTTCAGTGAAAGACGAGACCTCGAAAATCGGCGCGGTCAGCTTGCTCTGCTTTGCGCGCCGCAACTGATAGCCAAGCGAGGCGTAAAGTTCGCTGAACCGACCACGATCAGACTCCTTATCCGCCGTATGCGAATTATCCTTGAGCAACCGTAAGGCTTCGCCGCTGGCCTTTTCCATTTTGGTTTTGATCCAATCGGTCGAAGCCGGTTTGTTTTCCAGGTCAGCTAACCGCACATGTTCATAAACCACCGTGATGGCGCCGGTCAGCGTGGTTTCGGCATAAAGCTTTTCGATGCGCTCTTTGATTTCTTCCGCTTGCGCCAATTCACTGACGATCATTGCGCCGCCGCCGCTGGCATAAACCAACCTGGCTAAGGGGAATTCATCTTTGAGCACCTGCGGAATGCCTGTGACCTGTTTCTCGTTGATCTCGACATCGCCCCAGATATTTTTATCATCACTGTCCTTCACATTCAGCAGGTCGAGGATCAGGCTTGCGCCGCGCATTTCCGCCAGTTTGGCCGACTCGAAAACATAGTTCTGGACACGATCAACATCTGCGGCAATCAACGCCAGCGGAGTGCCATCGTCAAAGGCTTCACGCAATTTCTCCGGGACCGTCGCTGCCTGAAGATCAACTTGCTCGTCGGACATATTTCTTGTTTTCCTTTTGTGATTTTCCTACCACGCGCCTCTCCACATCGTGACGCCGGGGAATTGGCCTGGCTTTCAGCGCGTCTTAAGACGATTAATTTGTTTCGAAACTGAATGGTATCGCGCGTTTTACCGCCTCGGATTGACTGCGTACTACAACCAGCGCGGAGACTCAGGATGCAAAGTTATTTGATCTAAAATCGAGTCGCTGAAATTGGGGCTGATATTCTGATTCTGATGGTTGCCGCGACCCGGCGGGCAATATAGTAATAGCGTTCGGCCAAGTCAATTTATTTTTCAGTTCACAAGAGTGTTCCAGACTCTGCCGGGCTGACGCAGGATTGTCAGGCTGATGCTTCAAGCTGTCTCAATGCTTCGTACAAAACTATCCCGACCGAAGTCGCCAGATTCAGCGAGCGCACTTTGGGATTCGTCATCGGTATCGTCAGGCAGCGATCCCAATTCGCTCGCAACAAATCTTCCGGCAACCCGCGCGTCTCGCGTCCAAAGACCAGGCAGTCGTTCGGCTCGTATTGCCAGTCGGTGTAAACGCGTTCGGCTTTGGTCGAGAAATAAAGGAAGCGGCTGGCAGGCAAGGTTTGATACAAAGCTTCGATGTCGCGGTGGTAATGAATCTCGACTTCGTCCCAGTAATCCAGTCCGGCGCGGCGGACGGCTTTTTCATCGGTGCGGAAGCCGAGTTTGCCGACCAGGTGCAGCGGCGTGAACGTGGCGCCGCAGAGGCGGGCGATGTTGCCGGTGTTCGGCGGAATTTCCGGCTCGATCAACGCGACGCGCAAGCCTGAAGTTTTTTCGTATCTCGCGCTCATTTCAATTACCGCGCGCGACCAGAATTATCCAGCCGCAGGTCGCAAAGATGGCGAGCAAGGTCACGGGCAGAAACCAGACGCCGAGTCCGCGCGCGCGCCCGAAAGCGTTCTCACTCATCCGCCACGTGATGTAGGTGAAGATGACGCTCAGTTCGAGCAGTAAAACGTGCATCGCTGGCCGCGCCGCTGGCGGGATCGGTCTGCCGCCCATTTCCGCGCCGTAATTGAAGAGCCAGAAATTGAACATAAAGATCACAGCGCCGATCACCGGCAACAGAAAGATCATCCATCGTCCGCCCCATCCGTCGGCTTGTCCCGTGATCCCGAAATGCACCGGTATCTTGTCGGGCAATCGCGGATAGCTGCTGAAGGCGCACCACCAGCCCAGGATCAGGATGATCACAGCTAACGAATCAATCAAGATAATCATCGCTTTCATCACACGAATCCGATCTGAATTGTTCTCGTGGTTCCGATTCGAGAGTAGGCGAAGCGGCTAAATCGGTCAAGGAAGGCGATGGCGCAGGAGCCCATAAACATCCTGCCGCGAGCAAACGCTGATCGGTTCGATCAGGTTTGCTCGCGGCATTCGTTTGTAAGCCTTCTCCTGCCTGTCGTGAATTACTGTCCGGTGGTTGGATTGTTGGCCTGATTGTTGTTGGCTACGATGGTTTTCAGCAGCTTGCGTTCACTCTTACTCTTGATCACATCGTGGACGTAGGTTGAATCACCGAGTTGCACGCGAGCGAGGTAATGCTGGTCGCCGTATTTGTTGAAGACGACGTCGCCCGGTTTGGCGCCCTTTCTATTCAGGTTCGACACGCTTGAGATGGTTGCGAAGGCGTCGCCGCCAATCTGCCGGATTTGAACGAGCCGGGTAGTCTGATGATTCGGCATCAGTCTGAATTCGTATTCGCCTGCAGGCATCAGCTTTTTACCGGCGTAGAAATCGAAATCAACATTGACCCTGGTTGAAACCGCCACCGCCTGCGCCGACGCGCTTGCGGTCAAAGCGCACAGCGCAATCACTGAAACAGCCAGCATCTGAAACGATCTTTTCAACATAAAATCTCCTTCTCCGTGGTTTGATCTGTATTTAAGGCGCCAAAAGCCATCAGGCAAAACGACGCTGCCGCGATGACTCTCGCTACCTCTCCTTCGCAGCGTGAATAACGGAGAGGCGTTGACACAGGTTCTGGAAGAAAATGAATTTTGATGAAAAAACACGCGCCGGCATTTTGAATACGAACCGGGCCAGCCGCTCTTTGGATGAGGTCAAATTTTGTGTAAGCAGGCTGAGGAGGTCATCAAACTGACGCGAATAAAATCAAAAAGCGCGAGAGCCGGCAATGGCTTTCGCGCTTTCTCCGACGATGGTTTGTTTCGCCCGCGTGATCAGGCCTGAACGATCAACTGTCGCAGCACGTAAGGCAGAATGCCGCCGTGCTGGTAATAATCAATCTCAATCGCCGTATCAATGCGCAGCTTCACGGGAATCTCTTCTTTCACGCCGCTGGCGCGGTGAATGACCAGCGTCACGTCCTGCTGCGGCTTAATGCCTCCGTGCAATCCGACCACGTCGAAGGTTTCAGAGCCGTCCAGGTTGAGCGTTTGCGCGCTGACGCCTTCCTTGAATTGCAGCGGCAGCACGCCCATCCCGACAAGGTTGCTGCGGTGAATGCGCTCGAAGCTTTGCGCGACGACGGCTTTCACGCCAAGCAGGCGAGTTCCCTTCGCCGCCCAATCGCGCGAACTGCCCGTGCCGTACTCCTGCCCGGCGATCACGACCAGCGGCGTGCCCTCAGATTGATACCTGATCGCCGCGTCGTAAATGCTCATCTGCTCGCCATCAGGGTGATGCTTCGTGACGCCGCCTTCCACGCCGGGAACCATCAGGTTCTTGATGCGCACGTTGGCGAATGTGCCGCGCGTCATCACGCGGTCGTTGCCGCGACGCGAACCGTAGCTGTTGAAGTCAGCCGGCGCGACGCCGCGCTCGATCAGATACTTCCCTGCCGGCGAAGATGATTTGATCGAACCCGCCGGGCTGATGTGATCGGTCGTCACCGAATCGCCGAAGATGCCGAGCGGACAAGCGCCGGTGATGTTCGCGATGACACCCGGCTCCATTCCGAAATTCTCGAAGAACGGCGGCTGTTGAATGTAAGTTGACGATTCATCCCATTCGTAAACGTTGCCGGTTGACGCCGGGATTTCGTTCCAGAGCGGATTTTCAGAAGTGAAATCGGAGTAGAGCCGTTTGTAAGTGGCGGCGTCCATCGCCGCGCTCAGCACGGCGCCGACTTCCTGCGAACTCGGCCAGATGTCTTTCAGGTAAACGTCCGCGCCGTCACTCCCTTTGCCGATTGGCTCTTTGGCCAGGTTGATGTCAACGCGGCCAGCCAGCGCGAACGCCACGACCAGCGGCGGCGACATCAGGAAGTTGGCTTTGATTGATTGATGCACGCGCGCTTCAAAGTTGCGGTTGCCGGACAGCACGCTCGCCGCGATCAAATCGTTTTTCGTGACGACCTCTTCGATCTTCGCGTCGAGCGGGCCTGAATTGCCGATGCAGGTCGTGCATCCGTAACCGACCACGTTGAAACCGAGTTGATCGAGAAATGGTTGCAACTTTGTTTTCGCCAGGTAATCAGAAACCACGCGCGAGCCGGGGCCGAGTGAAGTTTTAACACGCGGGTTGACGCTCAATCCTTTCTCGACGGCTTTCTTCGCCAGGATGCCCGCCGCAAGCATCACGCTGGGATTCGATGTGTTGGTGCAGGACGTGATCGCGGCGATCAGCACGTCGCCGTGACCGAGGTCAACGCTTTTGCCGGAAGCCGTGGTCGTCAGATGGCGGGCGCCGAATTCGTCCAGCGATTTGTTGTAGCCGTTTTCAGAGACCGGCTTCCGGTAGAGATCAGCGAAATTTTCTTTGAGCGATGAAAGCTCGATGCGATCCTGCGGGCGTTTCGGCCCGGCGACATTCGGCGTAATCGTCGCCAGATCGAGTTCGAGCGTCTGGCTGTATTCAATCTCGCCCTTGCGCGGAATGCCGAACAGTCCCTGAGCTTTGAAATAATTTCTGAAAGCGTTGACCTGCTCTTCGCTGCGGCCAGTGGCTTTCAGGTAGTTGCAGGTCTCTTCGTCAACGCCGAAGAATCCCATCGTCGCGCCGTATTCGGGCGCCATGTTCGCAATCGTCGCGCGGTCTGTGAGCGACAACGAAGCCGCGCCTTCGCCGAAGTATTCGACGAACTTGCCGACGACCTTCGCCTTGCGCAGCATCTCGGTGCAATGCAAAACCAGATCGGTCGCCGTCACGCCTTCTTTCAAACTGCCGGTCAGATTCACGCCGACAACATCCGGGGTGAGGAAGTAAACCGGCTGCCCCAGCATTCCCGCTTCAGCTTCGATTCCGCCGACGCCCCACGCGACAACGCCCAATCCGTTGATCATCGTCGTGTGCGAATCGGTTCCGACCAGCGTGTCAGGATAATATACGCCGTGTTTCTCCAACACGCCTTTCGCCAGGTATTCCAGATTGACCTGATGGACGATGCCGATGCCGGGCGGAACGACCTTGAACGTGTCGAAGGCCTGCATGCCCCATTTCAGAAATTCGTAGCGCTGGCGATTGCGCTGAAATTCGATCTCCATGTTTTTCTGAAGCGCGTTCGGAGTTCCGGCCACGTCAACCTGAACCGAGTGGTCAACCACCAGATCAACCGGCACGAGCGGCTCGATGATCTTCGGATTCCTGCCGAGTCCGGCCACCGTCGAACGCATCGCGGCCAGATCAACCAGCAGCGGCACGCCGGTGAAATCCTGCAGGACGATTCGCGCGACGACGAATGGAATCTCAGCCGTGCGCTCTGCGTTCGGCTTCCAGTTGGCCAGCGCGCGCACGTCGTCTTCCTTGACCTTCTTGCCGTCGCAATTGCGCAGCACCGATTCGAGCACGATGCGGATGCTGACGGGCAGTTTTGAAATCGGCCCGACGTCCTGTTTTTCGAGTTCAGGCAGCGAATAGAACTTGCCCTTCTTTCCATTTCCTAGATCGAATTCCTGAAGCGTGTTGAAGAGATTGTGTGGCATATCAAGGTTCCCTGATTTGAAGAGTTCGAGCGCGATTGGGGATTACTTGTCGAGCATGAAATCGCGCCGGACGTTGTGTTGAATTGATGATCGCTGTTAAGAACGGAGTTTAAGTTCGCGCGCGGCGAATCGTCAAGAAAGGACGCTGAGTAATAATCTGTCGAGCCATCTTCGTCACCGAGATTGTAATCGCGATGCTCGCGGATGCCGCCCGCGCTGGCGGCGAAATTTCCCTTTCGGTCAGGCGGTCAAACCATTGTTTCATTTTCAGACTTGCTCTATATTCCGCCCACCTGATCAGCTATCCGCTATGAACATCCGCGGGTGGCAAGTCTGATGGAAGCTGCTCTTCTAAACACCCGTACGGCGCAGCGCCCGTGAGGGAGCGGTGGGTTGCTTAGTCCACCGATCCCTCACGGTCGCCGTACCGTCCCCATCTTCAATAATGGCCCCATGAAACAAAACTCCACTATTTACGATGTCTGTGTGATCGGCTCCGGCGCGGCTGGCGGAGTCGTCGCCATGCAACTTGCTCAGCGCGGCGCTTCGGTCGTCGCGCTCGAAGCGGGCAAATGGGTTGATCCAGCGAAGGATTTTTACAGCCATACGATGCCTTACGAAGCGCCAAAGAACGGAATCGGCTGGGATCCGCGAATGCATCTCAGGGTTGATCCCAGGAAAGAGCCGTTCGTCAGCGACGGCAATACGCGTTTCGATTATTTCCTGATGAAAGCCATCGGCGGCAAGACGCTGCTCTGGGCGGGATTGAGCTGGCGCAACAGCCCGTACGATTTCGCCGCCTGGCCGGTCAAGTACGAAGAGCTTGCTCCTTATTACGACCGGATGGAGAAGCTGATGGGCGTGACCGGCAATTATGATCATCATCCGAACGTTCCCGACGGCGTCTTCCTCAAACCGCTGCCCTGGAACTGCGCGGCTTATGAAGTCAAAAAAGGCTGCGAGAAGATTGACCCGAAGCGGTATCGAATGATCGCCGCGCGCAAAGCCATCCTGACCGAGCGCAACTGGTCGAAGCGCGCCGCCTGCCATTACTGCGGCCATTGCATGCGCGGTTGCGACAGCGAATCGAAATTCACGTCGGCCAACACGTCTATCCCGGAAGCCATCAAGACAGGCAAGCTCAAGCTGGTTTTGTTCGCCAACGCCGCAGAGGTCATGGTCAGCAAAGACGGGAAACGGGCGACTGGCGTGCGTTACTTCGACGCGCGGACGTTGAAGAGTTATGAAGTCAAAGCGCGTTACATCGTGCTGGCCTGCGGGCCGATTGAATCGTCTCGATTGTTGTTGATGTCGAAATCCAGTCACTTCCCAACCGGTCTGGCGAATTCCAGCGGACTGGTCGGTAAAAACCTGATCAGTCACACGACATCATCGGTTCAAGGTTACCTGAAATCGCTCAGGGGCCGCGACGTGATGAACGACGACGGGACTGAAAGCAGCCACGCCTACATCGCGTCGTTTTACTGGGACAAGCCGCATCCCGATTTTCCGAAGGGCTATCACATCATCGTTGATTCGGGCGCGCGGATGGGCGCGGGCAATACGGCCTTCGCGCAAAACACCGCCGGATTCGGATCCGATTTCAAACGCGAAGCGCGCGAACGCTATCCCGCGCTGATCAGCCTCTATTCGCAAAATGGGATGATCCCGTCGCCCGATCGTTTCGTCGAACTCGATCCGCGCGTGAAAGACAAATACGGACTGCCCGCGCCGAAGATTCATTTCAACATTACGGCTGAAGACCGCGCGATCTTCAAAGACGCGACCGAGAAGATTTCCGAGATCGTGGAGGCTTCTGGCGGCGTGATCACTTCGACTCAAAAACAACCGGGCGTTGACAGCGTGCATTACGTGGGCACGTGCAAGATGGGCAATGATCCGAAGACGTCCGTGCTGACGCCGTTCCTGCAATCACACGATGTCGAGAATCTTTACGTGGCGGATGGCAGCGGCTTCATTGATTATTCAGAGAAGAATCCGACGCTGACGGTGATGGCGCTGGCCTCGCGCTCGGCTGATCACGTTTACGAACAACTGAGGCGATTGTGAGGCGACGATGGCACATGCTGAAATCGCAGCCGCGAATGAAGCGGCGAAGGATATTCGTCCCGCGCTGAAAGACTCTCCGCAACGCTGGCGACTGGTGGCGCTGCTGGTCGTCGCGATGCTCTTCTGTTATGCGCAGCGCAACGCGTTGAATGTCGCCGCCACCTCGATGTCCGAAGATCTGGGGTTCAATCCCGCGAAAATGGGAGTGCTCTTCTCGGCGTTTTTCTGGGTCTACGCGTTCATGCAGGTTCCGTCCGGCTGGCTGGTTGACCGCTTCGGCGTGCGGCGGGCTTATGCGTTCGGCTTCGCTTTCTGGTCACTGATCTCG
>WBZO01006097.1_pt1 | contig 11855 bp, 8 predicted proteins | sample 5204261 | NCBI WGS metagenome assembly WBZO01 (sample SAMN12412400, study PRJNA552823) | activated sludge metagenome | isolation source: activated sludge from anammox sidestream of wastewater treatment plant... | place: USA: North Carolina | collected 2017-09 | reverse complement strand
CCTGTTCGCCCGATACGACCGCGAACTGCAGTTGATTCGCGCCCACCAGCGCGACCGCGTCCGTTTCGGGCGAATAATCGAACTCGATCTCGACGCCCGCGTCTTTGAAATATCCCTTTTCTACCGCGACGTATAACGGCGCGAACTGAACATTGGGAACATATCCAAGCGGCAATTTGACGCGCGTCAGCGTCCCCGCGTCCTGCGCGGACTGTAAACTGCCGCAGGCCGAAAGGCCGAGCGCCAGCCCCAGCGCGATCAAAACTATCTTCTTGAACATAAACATCCTCCTTAGTTTTCCGAATGAGTGTCCTGCCAATTCAAAAGTTTTCGTTCCAGCCAGGCGACCAGCCCGTATAAAACCAGCGCGAGAAAGATCAATACAAAGATGGCCACGAAGACCAGCGCCGTGTCGTATTGCCCGCGGCCGAGATTGATGAGGAATCCCAGCCCGCGGTCCGCGCCGACCAATTCGCCGATCACCGCGCCGATCACCGAGAGCGTCGCGCCGATGCGCAAACCGCCGAGAAAGACCGGCAGTGCGGCCGGTACTTCGAGCTTGCGCAAGATCTGTCCGCGCGAGGCGCGCAGGGAGCGCATCAAGTCATACAACGCGGGCGGCACAGCGCGCACACCGACGATGATATTGACCAGCACCGGGAAGAATACGATCAACGCGCAGATCAGGATCTTCGAGAACATGCCCGGCCCAAACCAGATCACCAAAAGCGGCGCGATAGCCACCAGCGGAATCGCCTGACTCGCCACCAGATACGGCGAAAGCACGCGTTCGAGCGCGCGCGACCTGGCGACCAGATAACCGATGACCGTCGCCAAGGTCACGCCGCAGATAAGCCCCAGCAGAATCTCGACGAGCGTTACGGCGGTATGGAGCAATAAGGTACCGTCTTCCACGGCGCGCAGGAAACGCAACCCAACCGCCAGCGGCGAGGGCAGAATGAAAGCAGGCAGGCCGCTCCATTGCGAAATCAATTGCCAGACCCAAAGCCCGATGAGCAAAGAGACCGGCCCCAACCAGCGCCGAAAAGACAGTTTCTTCTTATGCATACCTTTTTCTTCCGTACCAACCCGCGAGGGAAGCAAAACGCCTCGCAGTGCATCAACTGCGGGGCGCGGAAACAGGCAAGCCGCCTGTGCTGAACCGGGTCGAAGCGTTCAGATCGAACCGTAAACAAAGCCTCGAAAACGAAGATGTTTTCGAGGCATCGAAACGAATCAACCTGAGCGCGTCGGTCAGGTCATCCTTCTTCCATCCAGACTATACTGTCGGCTTCGGAATTTCGCCGAATCCTGCGCTTGCGCGCTCGCGGGCTGTACCGCCGATCGGGAATTCACTTGCATGACGATGCAGTGTCACCCTGCCCCGAAGGTTGATATTTGATTGGCCGTATTGTATCACCATCGGAATCAAACCGCAAAACACGATAGTTCATGAGATCAGGCCCACCTGCCTGCCGACCTGACGATAGACTTCGAGCACGCGGTCGATCTGTTCGTCGGTGTGGGTAGCCATGTAACTGGTACGCAACAGTTCGGTCCCGGCGGGAACGGCAGGCGCGAGAATCGGGTTGACGAACACTCCCGCGTCGAAGAGCGCTTTCCAGGTCATGATCGTGCGCGGCGTATCGCCGATGACGATGGGGATGATGGGCGAGACCGATTGCCCGATGTTGAATCCCATGCCGGTTAGTTCGCGGCGCACGCGTTCTCCAATGACGTTGACGCGCGCGGAGCGCTCCGGTTCCGTGCGCATGATTCTGAGCGCGGCCAAAGCCGCGGCCGCATTGGCCGCCGGGATGCTGGCGCTGAAGATCAACGCGCGGGCGTGATGTTTGATGTAATGAATCACCGGCTCATCCCCAACGACAAAACCGCCGAGCGAAGCAAACGATTTACTGAACGTGGACATGATCAAATCCACTTCGCGGTCGAGGTTGAAGTGGGCCGCGGTGCCGCGCCCGCCGCCCATCACGCCGATGCCGTGCGCGTCGTCCACCATTAAACGCGCGCCGTACCTTTTGCATAACGCGGCGATCTCCGGCAGTAAGGCCAAATCGCCGCCCATGCTGTAAAGCCCATCCACAACAACCAGCTTACCGCGCCCATCCGCCTCTTTCGAAAGGAGGCGTTCAAGGTCCTGCATGTCGTTGTGACGGAAACGACGCGTCTCGCCCCAGCCGAGGCGCGCGCCGTCTACAATGCTGGCGTGGTCGTCCTTATCGAGCAGAATCAAATCGCCGCGCCCCACCAGCGCGCTGATCGTTCCCAAATTGGTTTGCATGCCGGTGGAAAAAACCAGCGCGGCTTCCTTGCCCAGCCAGTCGGCGAGTTCGTGCTCCAGTTGTTCGTGCAGTTCCAAAGTCCCGTTGAGGAAGCGTGAACCGGTGCAGGAGGTGCCGAAGCGTTTGACCGCGTCGATGGCAGCCTGATGCACGCGCGAATCGGTCGTCAACCCAAGATAGTTGTTCGAACCGCACATGATCAAACGATGCCCGTGAAAGACCGATTCGGTGCCCTCGCTTTCGGTCATCGGGATAAAGTACGGATAGATGCCCTCGCGCATGGCATCCTTGGCCTCGGTATAACTGTGGCATTTCTCGAAGATGTCCATAAAAGCTCCCCTGCTCAAGATTTCGATTTCTTTTTTCTGGCCTGCGCAAGGATCGCATCCATGATGGGATAGATGGCGTTCCCGGCCAGAAAGACCAAACGATAATAAAGATTGATTTCGAATCCGGGCAAAATCACATATTGACCGCGCTGCATTCCCTTCAGGATGGATTTCGCCACCGCCTCCGCCGAAACGACCTGACTGCTGAATCCCTCCAGCGTTTCGTATGGCTTGGTCTTATTCTCGTTCTCCAACCCCGGCGTATCAGTATCCGGCGGGAACACCACTGAAACGCGAATGCCCAGCGGCTTCAACTCGAGGCGTAAACTATCCGAGAAGCCGCGCACCGCGTACTTCGACGGCACATAATCCGCGTACCCGAACGGCGCCAAAAAACCCGCGCCCGAAGATACATTAACGATGTAACCCCGGCCGCGTTCGAGCATGGCGGGGAGCAAAGCCTTCACCGTGTGCACCGTTCCAAAATAATTCAGGGACATCATGTCGTAAAACGCTTCGAGCGGAAGTTCCTGAACATAACCGGGACGCGCCGCGCCCGCGGCATTGATCAACACATCCGGCACGCCCGCTTCGCGGCAGATCCGGTCGACCGCCGCCTCCACCTGCTCCCATTTCGTGACGTCCACAGAGACCCAGCCGTGTTTCTGCCCCCGCGCCGTGGATAACGACTGGCACGCGGCCTCAAGCGTTTCCTTTCGCCGCGCCAACAGCCAAACGTTTGCCCCTTCTTCAGCCAACAGGCGCGCCAACGCCAACCCTATTCCACTGGAACCGCCGGTGATCAACATCAGGCGGCCATTGAATGTATCCACTGCTGTCATAAATCGCCTCTAAATAAAATCAGGAACGAGTTAGCTCATTATACGTTATCCTTGCCGGAATTTTACAAAGAATTTAGGCTTGCAAACTTTCTTTGGAAATCAAAGAGCCTGCCGCGAATACTCAGGGCAGGCTCCTTAATCGTTTTGCGGAACGCTCAAGCTTTGACGATACACTCCACCGGGCAGACCGAAACGCACTGAGGCGAATCAAAATGGCCTTCGCACTCCACACAAGTCTCCTGATTGATGACGTAGACGGTGCCGTCGCCTTCGCTGATGGAATCGGACGGACAATCTGGCAGGCATGCGCCGCAGGCAATGCACTCTTCGGTGATTTTCATGGTCATGGTTGACGCTCCTTGGATGTCTTGCAATTTCGAGCTTAAAGTTAACCGATGCCCGGGCGAGCGTCAAATGACGAACATCTCCGATTCGCGTGATTTTCTTATGCTTCCTCTTCGGAGAATAAAGTGAGTAATTCGCGCAAATGCGGGCCGATACGCCTCAATTCCTCCTTGTGGGTTTTCGATAGACTTTCCAAAACCTCCAACCCTTTGGGAGAAAGCATCACATGGACCTGCCGCCGGTCTTCGCTGGAAGATTCGCGCCTCACAAAATCGTGCGCGGCGAGGCGGTCCACCAAACCGACTGCGCTGTGATGGCGGATCTGCAATCGTTCGGCCAGGTCGCTGATCGTAATGAGGCCGCCGGGAAATCCTTTGACGGTCAGCAAAGCCTGATGTTGTTGGGGGGTCAGTCCCACCGATTGGGCGGCCTTTTCGCTGAAATGCAGGAACTGGCGCAGAGCGTAACGGAGCGCGGTCAATGCTTCATAATCCGATTGTTTAATGACAGCCATTTGATCTCCGGATTCTGATTCGCGGGCTGGGTTCAAAGCCCATGCCGAGCTACCATTGAATTATATCGTATAACGATATATAATCGGGCAATTCCATACCCAAGGACAGTTTTATGTTTCGCAAAGATCTGGATTATAAGCACTCATCGTTCGTCAATCGTTCAGGTGACTTCCGCATGCTCACGGTATCGTTGCTGGCCGCGTTGATCGGTCTGATCTCCGGCCTTCTCGCTTATGCACTTTATTCCCTGATCGCCATCCTCACCAACCTGGTTTACTACCAAAAGTTCTCCCTGCAACTTCCAACCATTACCTCCAATTCGCTGGGCTGGCTGGTGATCGTGGTTCCGGCCATCGGCGGTTTGATCGTCGGCCTAATGGCCAAATACGGAACGGAAAAGATCAAAGGGCACGGCATCCCGGAAGCGATGGAAGCCGTGTTGATCAACGAAAGCCGCATCGCGCCAAAAGTCGCGATCCTAAAGCCGGTCTCCGCCGCGATCGCCATCGGCACAGGCGGACCGTTCGGCGCGGAAGGCCCGATCATCCAAACCGCAGGCGCGTTCGGGTCGCTGGTCGGGCAGTTGATTCACACCACCGCCGCGGAACGCAAAGTTCTGCTGGCTTGCGGCGCGGCGGCGGGCATGGCCGCCACCTTCAATACGCCGGTGGCCGCGGTCGTGTTGATCATCGAATTGCTGTTATTCGAATTCAAATCGCGCTCGTTCATCCCGTTGGTCATTTCAAGCGTGCTGGCGACGGTCGTTCACATCGCGTTGATCGGCTCGGGCCCCTTGTTCTCCGTTCAACCGGTCGATTTCGGCGTGCCCTTCGCTTTGCCGTATTACATTTTGCTGGGACTCTTATGCGGCCTGATGGGAGTCGGTTTCAGCAATGCCTTGTTTTGGGTGGAAGATCAGTTCGAACGCCTGCCCATTGACAAAGTTTGGTGGCCGGCAATCGGCGCGCTGGGTTTGGGCGTCATCGGTTTCTTCGTGCCGCGCGTGCTCGGCGTGGGATACGGCACCATCACCGATATTTTGAACGCCCGCCTCGCGCTCTCCACCTTATTGCTGGTCATGATCTTCAAAGCGCTGGCGTTGATCATTTCGCTCGGTTCGGGAACCTCCGGCGGCCTGCTCGCCCCGATGTTCATGTCCGGGGCGGCGATGGGCGGCGCATTCGCCCTCATCGTCAATCAAATCATTCCCAGCGCGCATCTATCGCCCGCGGCCTGCGCGCTGGTGGCGATGGCGGCTGTTTTCGGCGCCTCGGCGCGCACCACATTCGCCATGATCATCTTCGCCTTCGAGATCACGCGCGACTATAACGGCATCCTGCCGCTGATGCTGGTATGCGTCATCGCGGACGGGGTGGCGATGTATTTGATGCGCAATACGATCATGACCGGAAAATTGGAACGCCGCGGCCTGCACATTCCGCAGGATTTCGAAGCGGACGTACTGCAACAGATCAGCGTGGGCGAGATCATGGATCGTGAGCCGGGCATTGTACCGAGCACCATGAAGGTCAGCGAATTGGCCGATCGCATCGCGCACGGCGATAAAGTTCTAACGCGCCATCAAGGCTTCCCGATCGTGGACGAGAAAGATCAACTCGTGGGCATCATCACCTGGGGAAACATCACCCAAGCCATCGCCGCGAATGACGCGAATGAAAAAACCGTGCTCGAAGCCGGGACTTCCTCGCTGGTCGTCACTTACCCCAACGAATCCATGCACGACGCGGTGCTTAAGATGTTGCAAAACAACGTGGGACGGTTGCCGGTCGTCGAGCGTCAATCGCCGCTCAAGGTGGTCGGTTATTTGGGCCGCTCCGCCGTGATGGAAGCGCGCATGCGCCGCCTGCAGGAAGAGAACGTCCGTGAGCCGGGCTGGTTGAACGGCGCGTCAAGAAAAAAGCCGCTTGCCGCGGATCCATCCAACGGTAAGCCGCCAAAAACACAAAAGGGACAACCCGCAGACAGCGATAAATAGAACGGTCAATCCGCTCCCAGCTGGACCTTCAACTTTTCCACCGTTTCTTTGAAGACCGCCAGCTTTTCGCGTTCCTTTGCCACTACAGCCTCCGGCGCTTTGCCGGAAAAATCACTGTTGAGAAGTTTCTCGAGGCGCTCCACTTGGGATTGCGCCTCTTTTAATTCCTTCTCGAGTCGGGCGCGCTCACCCGCCACATCCACCATGCCCGCCAACGGCAGGTAGATTTCGGTCGAGCCGACTACAAGCGCCGCGCCCTCCTCAAGTTTGGATGCGAGAGAACGCTGAATGGAAAGTTGGGCGGAATCGAGTCCCGCCAGCAACGCGATCACGGACGACTGTTCTTTCAACAGATCGGTTTTATCGCCCGCCGCGATCACCGCGGCGAGGCGTTTGCCGGGAGCCACGTTCTTCTCCGCGCGCAGGTTGCGAATCGAACGGACGATCTCTTGGATCAACGCGAAATCCGCCGTCTTTGATTCTTCCCAGCCTTCCGCTTCGCGCGGCCCGGGCCAGCGCGCGGCGATCAAAGCCTCGGGCCAATCTTTGGCAAGCCGAGACTTGGAAGATTCGAGAATTGCGCTCCGCAAGTGTCCCCAAATTTCTTCGGTGACAAACGGTGTGAAGGGATGGAGCAAGCGTAAGCACGTATCGAACACGCGCGTGAGTGTTTCCACGGTCTGCGATTTGGTTACAGCGTTCTTCATCTGCTCTTTTGCGACTTCCACATACCAATCGGCAAAATCGGACCAGAGGAAATCGTAAATCTGTTGTCCTGCCTGCCCGTATTGGAAGTTTTGGAAGTTGCGTTCCACGTCGCGGATGAGGCGTTGGAGGCGCGCGGAGATCCATGAATCAGCGAGGGTGAGTTCTCCCTCACCCCCAGCCCCTCTCCCAGCGGGAGAGGGGAGCGAGGCAATCGCATTAATCACGAACCTCCCCACATTCCATAACTTGTTGGCGAAGTTGCGATTGGCTTCAACGCGCTTGACTGAAAGGTTCATGTCGTTTCCGGGCGTCGAGCCAACCAAAAGGGTGAAGCGAAGCGCATCCGTGCCGAATTCGTCCATCACGGTAAGCGGGTCAATCACGTTGCCGTACGTTTTCGACATCTTGCGTCCGTGTTCGTCGCGCACCAAGCCGTGCAGGTATACGGTGTGGAATGGCGCTTCACCGGTGACTTCAAGTCCCATCATGATCATGCGCGCCACCCAGAAAAAAATAATGTCGTAGCCCGTCTCCATGTACGAGGTCGGGTAAAAATATTTCAGGTCGGCGGTTTGTTCAGGCCAGCCGAGAGTCGAGAAGGGCCACAAGCCGGAGGAGAACCACGTATCCAACACGTCTTCATCCTGCCGCAATTCTTTCGATCCGCATGTGCCGCATTGAGTCGGGTCTTCGCGCGTCACGGTCATGTGCCCATCCGCGCAATACCAAACGGGGATGCGATGTCCCCACCACAACTGTCGGCTGATGCACCAATCTTTGATATTCTCAAGCCAGTTGAAGTAGACCTTCTCGAATCGCTCCGGCACGATCTTGATTCGCCCGTCGCGCACCGCGTCCAGCCCGGCTTTTGCCAGCGAGTCCATTTTCACGAACCACTGTTCGGAGATCATCGGCTCGACGATCTCTCCGCCGCGTTGCGAGCGCGGGATGGTGGTGCGGTACGGTTCGGTCTTGATGACGAGTCCCGCGGCTTTCATGTCAGCCCAGAGATTTTTGCGCGCGTCGAATCGATCCTGACCTTTATATTTGCCTCCGTTTTCGTTGACCTTTGCCTCCACGTCGAGCACGGAGATGATGGGCAGGTTATGCTTCTGCGCGATGTTGTAGTCGTTCGGGTCGTGTCCCGGCGTGATCTTGAGCGCGCCCGTGCCGAACTCCATGCTCACGTATTCATCCGCAATGACGGGGATTTCCCGGTTCAGAATCGGGACGATGGCTGTCCTGCCGATGAATTTTTTGAATCGCTCATCGTCGGGATGCACTGCCACAGCCGTATCGCCGAGGATCGTTTCGGGGCGGATGGTGGCGACGGGTATGAATTCGCCCTCACCCCCAGCCCCTCTCCCGCCGGGAGAGGGGAGCAACATGTATTTGAAATAATACAGCGTCGCTTCCTCTTCTTCGTATTCCACTTCGAGATCAGAGACGGCGGTTTTGAGTCCCGGCGACCAGTTGATGAGACGCGGTCCGCGGTAGATCAGTCCCTTTTCGTAGAGGCGGACGAACGCTTCCCTTACGGCGCGACTCAGCCCGTCGTCGAGGGTGAAGCGTTCGCGATCCCAATCGCAGGAGGCGCCCAGCCGCCGAATCTGATTGGTGATGATGCCGCCGTATTTTTTCTTCCACTCCCACGTACGTTTGACGAATTCCTCGCGCCCGAGTTCTTCGCGCGTCACTTCCTCTTTTTGCAGGAGGTCGCGTTCAACCATGAGTTGTGTGGCAATGCCGGCGTGGTCGGTGCCCGGCACCCACAGCGTGGGGTAGCCCTTCATGCGGTGATAGCGGATCATGAGGTCTTCGACGCTGACGAACATGGCGTGACCGAGATGCAGTTCGCCGGTCACGTTCGGCGGCGGAATGGAAATGACGAACGGTTCGACGTTCGGGTCGAACCCCGGCTTGTTCGGATCGTTATGCGGCTTGAAAAATCCGCCTGCCTCCCACATCGCGTAAATGCGCGCTTCGGTGGATTTGAAATCGTAGGCTTTGGGTAGTTCTTTGGTCATTCGCGCTCCTTTTCAAGTGTCGTTGCGAGCCGCCGAGGGCGGCGTGGCAATCTCCTGTTTGCGATGAGTTTGCTTCGTCGCAACGAACGCTCCTCGCAATGACATGTCGTTAAACAAAAAACACTCCGTCCAATAAGAGGACGAAGCGTCGGCTTCGCGGTACCACCTCAATTCATTTTCTCACCACAAAGGAACACAAAGGGGAGAAAATGCTCTCGTCCCGACTATGATCGGGATTTGGCTGTAACGGGCCTCCCGTGATGTTCTAGTTGCCAGCAATCAGTGGCGTTCTTCATCATGGATTCCAAGCGACTTCGGCGGCGGTTTGCTGTGAAGGTTTCCAGCCGACGACCTTCTTCTCTATCAGCCCACGGACCGCTTACTGCTCTCGGATGGCGGGGATTATACGCGGGAGGGGGAGGAGAGTCAAGAAAAAATTTTTGACTCGCCTTCGGCGAGAAATCCCTTTTCAGAGATTCAGAGATCAGAGATTCAGAATTCAGAGATGGAATGATGGGGAGCAAACCAAACGAAAACCGAGGTCGGCGTCGAAGAGATCGGGTCCGAGCCTGAAGCGAGATGAACAGCGGGCGAGGTCTCGAAGGTAGTTCCACGAACCGCCGCGCAGCACGCGGGCCCCTGACGCCTTCAGATCTTCTCGTCCATCTCCTGCCTGATAGGGATAACCTTTAAACAAACTCTGCGTCCATTCCCAAACATTCCCAGCCATATCCGCCGCGCCGTAGGGACTGTCGCCGGCAGGTGAGTATGCGCCGACGGGAGTCGTACCGCCTTTGCGTCCTTCTCTTGAATTACATTTATTCTCGTCGAACTCATTGCCCCAGGGCCACTCGAAGCCGAATTCGCCGCGCGCGGCTTTCTCCCATTCAGCTTCGGTCGGCAGGCGGAAGACAAGGCCCTGCGGCAATTCATTGCCGTGCGTGTCGTTCAGCCATTTGCAGTAGGCTCGCGCGTTGTTCCAGGAAACCCTAACAACAGGGTGATTCTTTTTCCTTTTCCAATCGTTTACCGGATGTTCCCCGTTTTGGAACTGAACGAATAGACCATACTGCTCGTTGGTGACGGGGAATTGCCCGATCCAATAATCGGATGGAATTTCCACCGTGTGCTGGGGTCTCTCATTATCGTAGGCAAGTTCATTGTCCTCGCGTGAGCCCATCAGGAATTTGCCTTTCGGCACAGGGACGAAGGAAATGCCGCCCCATTCCCGCGCGCCGGCGCGGGCCGGAACGGCTTCGCGGCGAACTTCCTTTTCGAATGTGGCCTCGCTGCGCGTAATCTCTTCCAGCGCCTCTTCGCCGATCTCTACCGTTTCTTTCTTCGGCTTTGCCTTCACTTCCGCCGGAACTTTCTCCGGCTCCGGCGGTTTGGGCGGCGCGACGAGGTGAATGAAGGCGTCCAGCGCTTCGGCGTCGAATCCTTTGCCGAAGGCTCCGATCTTCTTCAAGGTTCGCTTCAGGCGCGAGTGCTTCTCGTAGTCCTTGAAATATTCCGCCGCCTGCGCGTCGCCGTTCTGCCAGGCCAGTGCGTTCTGCACGAACTTGAAGCGCAGGTCTACATCGTCAATGTCACGGACTTGTTTTTTGAACGACTCGGGCGCGGCGCGCATCAGCACCTGCCAGCGGGTGAAATCGGCGCGCTCCACGTTTTGAGCCTGCCCCGAATTGACCAGCAGGCTCCACGCCAGATTAAGGTCGTTGAGGAAGGTCTTGACCTTGCGCGGGTTGATCTCCGCGCCCGCCACGATGGTCTCCCAGTTTTCGAGCGCTTCCTTCGGCAGCCCGGTCGCGGTCACGAAACCGCCCATCTGTTCCTCGAGGATGGGAGGCAGTTCGAAGCGCAGTTGGACGATCTTTTCCAGATAATCGGAGGCGGTTTCGGCGCTCATGCCCGCGTAGTATTTCGTCACGGCCTCCTGAACCACCTGCGTGTGCGCGCCGATCACAAAAATACAGCCGGGTTTATCGAGGAAGAGTTTGACGGTCTCCAAAACCTGCACGGTTTTTTCCGGCAGACAGCGGTCGAGATCGTCAATGAAGACCACCAGCGCGCCTTTGGTCTCGTCGATCTTTCTAAAGTCGCCCTTGCCGTGCACCCAGCGCGCCAGCAATTCTTCGAAGGCGGGATTGAAATGATCGAAGAAGGCGGTGTGTTTGTAGAATTCCGTGTCGGTCTTGTATTGGTTGAGGTCCAGCCCGATCTCCAGTCCCCCGAATTTCACTTTGAACATATTGACGAAGGTCGCCAGCACATCGTAACGCGGCGCGGTCTTGTCGAGGATTTCGCTCCATAACTGTTCACCGAGTGACCCGCGTCCCATCGTATCGAGGATCACGCGCACCAGCGCCACCAACAGTTCGTCTTCGCCGTCATATTTCCACGCGTCGAACCAGACCGTTTTGGTCTTGCGGAATTTTTCCGCGGATTCGTCCGCGTTGGCGAAGAAAGGTTTGCCCTGTGCGTCGCGCGTATCCAGCAGAGCCTTCATGCGCTGGAGCAATGTCGTCTTGCCCGAACCCCACGCCCCGCTGACGCCGATCGTCAACGGAGTGCGCGTGGACGGGTCCGCCGCGAGGCGCGCCAGCGTGGCGGCGAACTCATCGAAGTGAAAATGCGCCGTGTCCTTCTCGCGCAGAGGCAGGTCGGACAGGATCTGCGGCGTCTCCCATTTTTTCTTTTTTGCTTCGGGCATGGCTTTTTCTCGCAAATGGCTCAAGCGCAGTTATTTCGTAACGTATTTACCTGCCTCTTCCTGTACCTGTTTCAACT
>WBZO01006096.1_pt1 | contig 11857 bp, 9 predicted proteins | sample 5204261 | NCBI WGS metagenome assembly WBZO01 (sample SAMN12412400, study PRJNA552823) | activated sludge metagenome | isolation source: activated sludge from anammox sidestream of wastewater treatment plant... | place: USA: North Carolina | collected 2017-09 | reverse complement strand
CGAAAGTGGTAAGCCCACAGGCACGCCGCGAACAGGTTGCGTTCCTGAACGAACGCGGCCTGTCCCAACGCAGAGCCTGTGGGCTGATCGGTGTGGCCCGATCCGGATTGGTCTACGAACATCGGATGCCCAGCAGGGATGCGCCGGCGCTCGAGGCGATGAGGCGGCTTTCCGCGCAGTACCCGCGCTACGGCTATCGCAGGATCCGGATCTTCCTACGCCGGGAAGGCCTGCCGATGAGCGTGAGCCGCTGCGAACGGCTGTGGCGCCAGGCCAAGCTGCAGCTGCCGGCAAAACGGCGCAGAAGGCGTGTATCGAGCTCACGGCCACGCCCGCTCGCCCCGCGCGCGGCCAACCACGTTTGGGCGTACGACTTCGTGTTCGACGCCTGCGCCAACGGCCAGCAGATCAAGTGCCTGACGATCGTCGATGAGTACACGCACGAGTGCCTGGCGATCGACGTGGCCGGATCGATCAGGTCGACCCGCGTGATCGAGACCCTGGCTCGGCTCATGAGTCTGCACGGTACCCCGGCCTACCTTCGTTCCGATAACGGCCCCGAGTTCGTGAGCGCCGCGGTGCTGAAATGGCTGACCGACAGCGGCGTGGAAACCGCGCACATCGATCCTGGCAAGCCCTGGCAGAACGGCACCAACGAGTCGTTCAACGGGCGCTTCAGGGACGAGTGCCTGAACCTCGAATGGTTCCGCAGCCGCAGGGAGGCGAAGATCATCGTCGAGGCTTGGCGCAGCCACTACAACACCGAGCGGCCGCACATGTCGCTGAAGTACTTGACCCCGATCGAATTCAAGCAGCAGCATCGAACCCAGCCCCTTCATCAACCCGGAGCCGCTTTCCAGGAATGAACGGCTTGAAGAACGCAGGGCATGTCACAGTCGTGGCAGAACTCCCTGTTTCGCATGGCCTACATACTTCAGCAGGGTCGGTTCCAGGATCACGGCATCCTGCTCGAGTACCAGCTGCCGCTGTCCAGCAAGCGGCTCGACTGCATGGTGACCGGGCACGACGCAAGCGACCAAGCGCACTCGGTCATCGTCGAGCTAAAGCAGTGGTCGGATGTCGAGCCGTCCAACGCCGAGGACTGCGTCGTGACCTGGGTGGCCGGTGCGAAGCGGGACATCCTGCACCCGTCGCGACAGGTCGGCCAGTATGAGGAGTACCTGCGCGACGTCCACACGGTCTTCACCAGCGGCGACGTCAAGCTGAGGTCGTGCGCCTACTTGCACAATCTCACCTTCGACCCAGCGAACGAGATCTACGCGCCCCGCCACGCGCAGGCACTGAACCAGTACCCCGCCTTCGCAGGTGACCAGGATTCGGACCTGATCCAGTTCCTGGCCGCCCACCTCGGCGCCGGCCGCGGCGAGCCCGTGCTCGACATGGTGCTCAAGAGCCACTACGCCCCGAGCAAAAAACTGCTCGACCACACCGGTCAGGTGATCGCCGATCAACAGGCCTACGTCCTCCTCGACAGCCAGCAGGTCGTGTTCGCGAAGGTACTCGCCGAGGTACGGGACGCCGCTAACCGTGCCAAGCGCAAGAAGACCGTCGTGCTCATTCACGGGGGGCCTGGCACCGGCAAATCCGTTATCGCCTTGCACCTGGTCGGCCGGCTGGCAGGCGAGAACTTCAACGTCATGCACCTGACCGGCTCGAAGGCCTTCACTGAGAACATGCGGCGCATCGTCGGCACACAAGCCGCCGCGCAGTTCAAATACTTCAACCTCAACAAGAAGGGTGACATCCCTGCGAACCAGTTCGACGCGATCATCCTCGACGAGGCTCACCGGATCCGCGAGAGCAGCCGAGATCGGTTCACTCCGGTGCATGCTTGGTCGGGAAAGCCCCAAGTCGAAGAGTTGGTGAACATCACGCGGGTCAGCGCATTCTTCATCGACGACCGGCAGATTGTGCGGCCGGGCGAGGTCGGAAGTTCCGAACTCATCCGGGCGGCTGCCGAAAAGGTCGGGGCCAACCTGCTGGAATTCGAGTTGGACGCCCAGTTCCGCTGCGGTGGCTCCGATGGGTTCGTTAACTGGGTTGACAACACGCTCGGCATTCGGCGCACCGCCAACGTGCTGTGGAAGAAAAACAACCCCTACGAGTTCCGCATCGTCGACTCCGTCCAGGAGCTCGAAGCGGAGATCCGCGCGAAGAACATCGGGAAGCAGACCGCCCGCCTGGTAGCCGGCTTCTGTTGGCCCTGGTCGAATCCCAACGGCGACGGCACGCTCGTGCCAGACGTGCACGTCGATGGGTGGTCGATGCCATGGAACGCGAAGCCCGAGGCTGGTGCTCTGGCACCCAACATCCCAAAGTCCAACTTCTGGGCCTCGCATCCTGGCGGCATCGACCAAGTCGGCTGCATCTACACCGCGCAGGGCTTCGAGTTCGATTACGCCGGCATCATCTTCGGGCGTGACCTGCGGTACGACTGGGACAAGAACGAGTGGATTGGCGATCGGACAAAGTCGTTCGATGCTGTCGTGAAGCGCGGCGGCGTTCGGTTCGTCGAACTCGTCAAGAACACCTACCGCGTGCTTTTCACGCGCGGGATCCGGGGCTGCTACGTCTACTTCCAAGACGAGGGCACGCGTCGGTTCTTCCAGAGCCGGTTGGAGTAACTCGGATGACCGATCGCCTGCTGGACGTGACCGCGCTGGAGGCCGCCCTTCAACGGTTCGCAGAAGAGCGCAACTGGCAGCAATACCACTCGCCGAAGAACCTGGCGATGGCGTTGACCGGTGAGGTCGAAGAACTGGTTGAGACTTTCCAGTGGTTGACCGAAGAGCAGTCGAAGTGCGCAACCCGGGATCCGAAGACGGCCCAGGCGGTTCGCGATGAACTGGCCGACGTCATGATCTACCTAGTACGCCTTGCTTCAGTGCTCGGCGTCGACCTCAACGAAGCGGTCGTGGCAAAGCTCTCACCGAACGCGCAGTGATACCCAGTGCAAGTGGAGCGGCGGAAATTCCACTTTAGATGTGTCTGCTTGACGGGGGAGCTTACGTGGGGCGTGTACGGTGGGCAGACGAGTTCGGTCTCGCGTATTCGGGGCCTTCCTCTCATCTCCACCTCGCCGTGACGCTACCGTACACGACAGGTAGATTACATTAAGACAGGTTATTTCTAACTCCCGACACTGGGAAGTCGGCGATACGTGCGTCGAGCCTGTCGAGCAATTGGTGCAACACAACCTGCTCATGTTCGCTGAGGTCGCGCAGCATCAACCGTTCCATCTTACTAAGTCTAGCTGCTATCTCATCATGCACCTCTCGGCCAGAACGCGTTAAGCGCAGACTCGCACGACGTCGATCCTGGGGATCTATCTTTCGGCTGACGAACCCCTTATCGGAGAGTACGGTCAGTGCTCGTGTCACACGAAAAGGATTCAATGAAGTGCGTTCCGCGAGCTCCTTTGCTGACAGAGGCTCGTAGCGCCCGATGACCCCCATGACACGCCATGACGACACCGACAAGCCCCATCGCTCGTGGTGCTGCGCCAATGAATGACCCATGCGCGTTACGATTAACCCGAACCGATAGGTCAGCCGCTGCTCAAGCGGCGTGATATCCGAACATTCCGGCACTTGTGCTCCAAAGATCTTGGTTGACACGCCACGTTAGGGCGCATATACTTGCGAATCGCAATAGTTGCATTTCGCAATCAATTGGAACGTCTATGCTGACCCCACTTTTGTTCGAGCCTATCACTATCGGCGGAGTACGTGTACCCAACCGAATCACGATGCCACCTATGCATACTAATCTCGGTTCCGTGCGAGAGGGAATTACTGACCAAGGTATTGATTTTTACGTGGCGCGTGCGAAAGGTGGGTTTGGTCTGATTGGGGTGGGTGTCATCGATGCCTTCTTTGTGGATCATGCGGGAAGTCCCCATGAGTTCTTTCTCGATACCGATCTTCACATAAGACGGTATGCACGTCTCGTGCAAGCGCTTCGCAATTACGGCGCCATTCCGTACGCACAAGTTGGTATTCGCCGCCTGTTTCATGTTAGTCGGTTGCACCGCGAGAAATCTGTTGACCGTCCGAGTCTCGCCGAGCTCTCAGTAGAGCAGATCGAGCAAATGGTTGAAGCGGTGGTCGCAGCGTCGGTGCGAGCCGCTAAAGCTGGATTTCTGGCCATCGATATTCTTGGTGTCGGTGGAAGTGGGCATAGCCTATTTACCTCCCGCGTGTTCAATGACCGCTGTGATGAGTGGGGCGGTACGCCTGAGAACCGCATCCGTTTTGCCGTTGAGACGGTGCGCGGGATCAAGAAGGCCCTTGGTGAGGATTTCCCGGTCTTCTACCGGCTTCACGGCAGCGAGTTTTTGCCTGGAGGCTACGGTCTTGAGGGGGCGCAGTTTAATGCGGTCCAACTTGAGCGTGCCGGCGTCTGCTTCTTCAATGTGACAGGAGGCGGGCATGCGACAGCCGTCCCACAGCTTACCCCGAACGTCCCACCAAGCGGATACGCGTACCTCGCTCATGAGATTAAGCGAGTCCTTAGCTCCGCGGCGGTGGCCGCATCTAATCGCAACAATCATCCGCTTGAGGCGGAGAAGATTCTTCGATTGGGCTGGGCCGATTTGATCAGTTTGGGTAGGCAGTCATTGGCTGACGCCGAATGGCCGATGAAGGTTCAGGCAGGGCGACTTGCTGATCTTCGGTACTGTATCGCCTGCAATGAATGCATGGATATCGTCGTCATCAATAACAAACCGGTACGATGCCTAGTGAATCCGCGAGTGGGCACGATTTCAGAAGTAGAACCGGTTCCACCCTCCAAGGTGCGCCGACGCATTGGTGTTGTGGGTGGAGGCGTGGCTGGGCTTCAATTTGCGCTGACCAGTCGCCGCCGCGGACACGATGTGATTCTAATCGAACGTAGAGGGCACCTTGGCGGGATGTGGCACCACGCATCCACGCCACCTGGGCGCGGTCAGTTGTTTACATTTCTCGAATGGCTCACCAGGGAGTGTGCCAACTCGGGCGTCGAGTTTCGCATGCAGACCGAGGCCACCCCTGAGCTCTTACGCCAGATGAATCTGGACCTAGTCGCCGTATCTCCGGGCAGCGATCCGGTCGAGTCATCCTTGCCCGGATCTCATTTACCGCACGTGTATCCGGCGATAGCCGCGCTCGAGGGTGGAATTCCGATAGGTGAACGTGTTGTCATTATTGGAGGTGGGGGGATCGGTCTGGAAGTCGCCTCATTTCTGGCAAGGCGCTCGCGGGTACGCCCGGAGGTGTTGGACTTTTTGGAAGACTACCAAGCCTTTTATGATAATGATCGAGAGATACTAGATCGGAAGAGCAATCACATCACTTTGATAAGTAGACAGCGGCGTTTGGGTGGCTCGGTCGGGGGCTCGACACGCTGGGTTCTTGCTAAGGAGGCGGTGATCGCTGGGGTCAACATTGTTGTTAACGCTGTCGCGAAGGAGATCACTACAAACGAGGTGGTCGTTGAGCACGGCAATGAGGAAATCCTGGTTCCAGCCGATACCGTATTTCTCGCCACGGGTTTGCAGCCAAATATACGGCTATACGAGCAGTTGTCTGAATCGGAGGTCGCTCCGAGGGTTGAGCTAATTGGCGACCCGGCACAAGCCATGCATGCTATTGAAAGCGTTACCCAAGCTTTTAGGCTTGCTCTTAAGGTCTAAGATGGGCCTATCACTATTACAGAAGAAGTGCTTCCCACTTAAATTCATGACATTGTCTTAGGCGCTCTTCATCGCGGGCAGACACGACGGTGCAAGAAGTGTCGCGAGTGGGGACTTGATGTCCGCTTATCAATGGTGACGAACGCTCGTAAAGCCGAACTGCCATCTTATTCGCTGAAGTGGGTGAAGGATCTTCGCTTTCCGGACTGTCGTCAGCCAATCGAATTCATCGCGCAATGGATCCGAGGATTATACAGATCGGTTGTATAAAGATACCTGGAACGCGTCGCGACATGCCGGTTTCATCATCGATGATGCGCGCGTTTGCGCTTCAGAGTAGCCAGCATCGCAGTTGCGGCAAAGATCGCGCCGCCCTATCACTGCCAGCCGGCTCAGAGGGTATCCCAAACACCGAATTGTGATGGTCCGGTGCGATCGGGCCATGTAGCTTTTTCTTAGTCGTCAAGACAGGAAACGTCGATCTATGGCACAAGTTGCACGTTATACACCGCAGATGATTGCTCAATACGAACAAGCGGGTTATTGGACGTCAGAATATCCAGTAGATTTCTGGGAACAAAATGCACAACGGTTTCCAGACCGGGAGGCGCTTGTGTGTGGCACGCAACGATACTCGTGGGCTTCCGCGGCCAAAGCAATCGATCAACTCGCACTGGGATTAGTGGATTGCGGCTTGATCAAAGACGACGTACTGGGTCTGCAAGCACCTAATTCGGCTACATTGTTGCTGCTGCGGCTCGCCGCCGAGAAGGCCGGAATAATCTCCCTTCTTATTCCACCGACGTTCTCTCGTGCTGAGGTTGGTGCGATAGTCCGGGGGATCCGCTTGCGTGGAGTCGTGTTATCGAATAGCGATCGTGCGCTTGAGCTCGCCGACGTGTATCAGGAAAAAGCAGAGTCATCTATTCGATTATTTTCAATAGGCGAACCTGTACTTCCGTTTGCGATCAACATCGAATCGTGGCTTACTTCATCGAATTTGCTTAATGAACCAAGAGGTGTTCCAAAACGCCGATCCTTTGGTCCCTACGAATATGCGGCGATTGTCACTACGAGCGGTACCACGGGTACGCCCCGCTTCGTTGAACACACTGCATGCGCGCGAGCGGCGGCCGGGCGGGTTTACATCGATCGACTTAAGCTCACGGATGAGGATGTCATCGCGGGTATGGTATCGATCTTCGCGGGTAATTGCGATCTCGTCGTCTACCATACAGCCCCCCAAGTTGGAGCGAAGATTGTTCTGATGGATCGCTACGACCCTGGGCAAGCCTGTCGCATCATCGAATCCGAGCGCGTCACATGCGCCGTATTCGTCCCAACGTTACTACACCGGTTGCTTGCTTATGAGGGACTCGGTCGACATGATCTTTCATCGCTACGCATCGTCACAAGCTTCGGTGCGGTCCTCGCGCCAGAGACTGCAATCGCAGTCGAGCGCGTCCTCGGCGTGAAAGTTATTCAGGGTTATGGGGCATCTGATTATGGTGCACTTGCGAGCAATTCGATCGACGATCCACCGAAGATGCGTCTTGCCGGCGTTGGGCGACCACTGCCAGGAACCGAATTGCGGATCTGTGACGAACACGGCACGACCGTGGATCCGGGAGTTTCTGGGCGTATCTTTGCACGCGGCCCTCACTGTGTGGGTGGATTTGTCCAGGATGAGGCTGCGACTGCAGAGGCCTGGGCATCTGGCTATTACGCCACAGGTGATTTCGGTTGCATCGATGACGACGGCTACCTTTCGCTCTCAGGACGCGTCCGAGACCTCATAGTTCGCGGCGGGCAGAATATTGTTCCCGCTGAGATTGAGAATGCGCTTCTGAGTCATCCGGCTGTTGCAGAAGTCTCTATATTCGGAATTCCCGATTCTGAAATGGGCGAGCATGTTTGCGCGGCGATTGTGCCTCAGATGGATGCGAGTGTGACACTCAACTCCATAACGGCTCATCTAAATCAGCTAGGTCTTGCGCGTTTCAAGCATCCAAAACGAATTCTTGTCATCGAGTCGATGCCGTTAAATCCGGCAAAAACGAAGATTGACAAACGTATTCTACGCCAATTAGCAGTAGAGCAACAGCGGGATAAGCCATCGTATAAATGAATCCTTGAGATCTTTCAAGGTGCCGAAATATAGTCACGCTCACGTAGGTCTACATAGCTCGCCCGAACCGGCCGTAACCATGCGATGAATAGTGCATCGAACTGAAGCACCTACAACGATGAAGCAAGGCGATTTCGGACTGAACCTCTCGGTCAAACGTACGCGCAAGCGCGAGTTCCTCGAGGAGCGGCAGGGCGTGGTCGCATGCTCGGAACTGATCGCGCGGATCGGGCACCAATACCCGAAGAGGAAGAACTGGCCGTCTGCCGATGCGGTTGGCGATGCTGCGATGCACCAGTGGCTTTGCGGCGGGCTAAACTGACGTTTCGAAAAGCTAATTTATTTTGTGAAAACTCAGTAGTTCAGGAGAATGGCTATGGACGTACAGTTCATCGATACTACTTTTCGCGACGGAAGCCAGAGCCTATGGGCGCTCGGCCTCACTTCGGGAATGATGGCTGCAGTCGCCAGGCAAATGGATGGAGCTGGCTTTCAGGCGGTAGAAGTGCCATTGAATCCAATTTTCTTTAAAAAATTCATTCGTGATCATAAAGAAAATCCATGGGATACCGCTCGCATGTTGGCTAAGCTGATGCCGAGTACAGTTAAATGTTGTATGGGTGCCGCTGTAATCCATACCTTTGAGGCGCCACCGCCGCCCGCGCTTGTTAAACTGTTCTATAGCTGCCTTGTGAAAACAGGTGCGTTGAATCGCATCCAAACTGTATCAAACACTCTAGATCAAATCAGCCGTGATTTTCCATGGGTAATTCCATTTTTTCGTGAACTGGGGCTGCAAATCGCTGTCGCGCTCGCCTATACCATATCTCCGCGTCATACGGACGAATACTATGCAGAGAAGACTCGTGAAGTGCTTGCCTTTAAACCCGATGCGATTTATCTAAAAGACCAAGGGGGTCTATTGACACCGGAGCGTCTAAGGACTTTGCTTCCTACTATAGTGAATAACGCCGGCGGAGTGCCGGTTGAGTTGCATTCACATTGTACGACTGGTTTGGCGCCGCTTTGTTATCTGGAAGCTATACGGTTAGGGGTGAATATTTTGCATACTGCTGTGCCGCCGCTAGCCAACGGTGCTTCGCAGCCGTCCGTGTTCAACATCGCTAGGAATGCTCGGTTAATGGGGCATTCTCCGATGATCTTCGAAGAGTTGTTAATCGAAGTAGCAGAGCATTTGACTAAAATAGGAAGATTGGAGAATCTTCCTCTGGGAGCTCCAGTGGAGTACGATCAGGCACAATATACGCATCAAGTCCCGGGAGGAGTGATTTCAAATCTTAAGTTTCAATTAGTAGAGCTAAAATTGGAAAATAGGGTAGAAGATGTCCTAGCTGAGGCAGTGGAGGTTCGTAAAGATCTAGGCTACCCGATTATGATCACACCACATTCTCAGTTTGTGGTCACCCAGGCCGCATTAAATGTGGCGACAGGTGAGAGATATCGAGTTGTAACGGATGAGGTCATTCAGTTCGCACTAGGTTTGTACGGAGAAGATTCCGGTTATGTGTGGATGAGTGAAAATGTCAAAGATAAGGTCTTGGCACGTCCGAGAGCGAAAGAACTCGCCGAGAAGCGGACCGCGGAGAATTCGTTGCAGAAGTTGCGTGCGAATCTTGGAGGGCCGGGTATCTCCGACGAGGAATTTCTCTTGCGATATATCATGAAAGGTCAGGCAGAGGTTGAGACGATGCGAATGGCGGGTGCGCCGAGACAGTATTCCTGTGTGAATTCGTCTCTTGCAACTTTGCTGCGGCAATTGGCGAAATATGAAAGCATACGGAATATTGCGGTGGCAGGGGCAGGACGAACAATCAATCTGAGGAAGGGTTGATCTGCCGCTGGCTCTATTGTTAGACAGCCTGTATGTACGATGAGCTATTTCCAAGGCGGGCTGCGAGGCGCTCACCAGTCGCCCGTGGTTGACGACTTCCGCAATTCGGTCGTGATCCGCTCCGGTTTTCCGGACCATCCTGAACGCTGATATGGCTTCTTCTTGTCAAGAGGCAGCGACGATCCCTCTGCGGTGCAGATGAACGGTTGAACCCGTTGCCGGACGGGGAACGCGACGGAGCCCGTTGGTGCCACCCTGTGTGGATGCGCGACGGTTGCTCATGCTGATATGCGAGGGTTGGGTACCTCAAGACAAGTGTTGGTCGCGGGGCTGCCTTCGGTCTAGGGTCTGAGATCGCGCCGCAAGCAGTCATGCTCGCGGGGCCCACCAATAACGTTTCCGAGGATTCCCCTTGTGGCCGCGGCTGCGTCGCGTTCCCGGTCCGGCCTCTGGTCAGATTGATGGGTGCCTCGCCTCCTGTGGTCCTCGTCTTGCAAAGCGGTATCGGGCTCGGCCGTTCAGGCCGGCGCGCCGGATGCCGATGGCGCCTTGTTGCCCCGCCAGCCCGAGGTCTGCACCTCACGGCCGATAGCCCAAATGAATCCGGCCAGCTCGCGCGCCACCGCGACGATGGCCTTGGTCTTCATCACGCGCCGCGCCAGCAATCGCTTGAACTTGGCTGTCAGCCGAAGCTGCGCCTTCCACGCGATATCGGTCACGGTCTGAGGCAGCCCGTCGTGGCGCATGGCGATGATCGGGCTGACACGCGCGTTGTGCTGGTAATGCCAGGCCACCTCGACCAGCACGCGCCGCGCCGCGCTGTTGCCGGCTTTCGTGATGGCACCTTGGCGGCGCTTCGGGCCCGAGGAGTGTTCGCTGGGCACCAGGCCGACATAGGCCATCAGTTGGCGCGGCGACTCGAAGCGCAAGAAATCCTGCAACTCCGCCACCAACGTCATTGCCGCGATCAATTGCACCCCGCGCATGGCCTGGAGCGCCTGCACCACCGGCGTGAGACCCCACTCGGGCAATGCGTCGCGCAGCGCCTGCTCCAGCCGTGCGATGCGAGCGGTGGCCTCGGTAATCGCATGCAGGTACTCCTGGAATGCGATCTGCTGCGCGGCGTGCACTAGCGTGACCTTGGCCAGCCAGCGCAGGTGCGCCGCCGTCCAGGCGCTGCGCCCGCTGTAGCCGATCCCGTTTCGCAGCAGCAGCGCCTTCAGCCTGTGGCGTGCATTGCGGCATTCGCGCACCGCATCTTCGCGCGCACGCACCAGGTCGCGCACGGCCTCGTCCACGGCGTCGGGCACGCGAACAGCCTTCAAGTCGTTGTTGCGCGCCAGCTTGGCCAGCAACATCGCATCGCGTCGATCCGTCTTGACCCGCTCACCGGGCGGGCGTGGGATCGACGACGGGGCCACCACCTCGCAGTGCAGCCCCTGCGCCGTCAAGTGGCGCCAGATGACGAACCCACACGGCCCCGCCTCATAGACGACGTGCAGCCGATGGCCGCGGCTGATCAGCCGGCGCAGCGACTTGTCCAGCGACACCAGGTCGCCACCGATGCTGCCCACGTGTCGAACCTCGCCCTCGCGCGGCGCATCCGCCGTGGCGATGTCGATGCTGTCCTTGTGGACGTCCAAGCCCACGAACAAGGTGCTAGATTGCTCCATGGCTCGTCTCCTTGCAGATTCGCAACGACCCGGCAGCCCGTCTGCCGGGTGCATTGGTGTAGCTCTGCAGGCCTTTGGCCTGCAATCTACGGTGTTGCAGGAGACGGGCCGCCCGAGCTCACGAAGCCATCTTGTCTAGTCGTCGGCGTCTTTGAGCCGATCCGGTTTCCTGTACCGACCTGAACGCTAGTCTTCGGTACCTCCGACACGCCGCTGGCAGGCCGAAAGCCTTGCCTGGCGGGCATATTCCCGCGGCGCTGCGTCCGCGAGAGCCATGTGAGGCCGACTCTCATTGTAGTCATGCCTCCAGGCCTCGATGATCTGCCTGGCCTGGCCGAGCGACTCGAACCAGTGCACGTTCAGGCACTCGTCGCGCAGCGACCCGTTGAACGTCTCGACGTAGCAGTTGTCCGTCGGCTTGCCGGGACGACTGAAGTCGATCCGCACCTTGTGGTGATACGCCCAGAGATCGAGCATGCGCCCCGAGAACTCGCTGCCGTTGTCCACGA
>WBZO01006095.1_pt1 | contig 11858 bp, 9 predicted proteins | sample 5204261 | NCBI WGS metagenome assembly WBZO01 (sample SAMN12412400, study PRJNA552823) | activated sludge metagenome | isolation source: activated sludge from anammox sidestream of wastewater treatment plant... | place: USA: North Carolina | collected 2017-09 | reverse complement strand
GTTGATCGTGGATGACGAACGGATCGCCGGAGTCCGCTGCGAGCGCGAAGGGAAAGACTTCTTCGTCAAAGCGCCGGTCGTGATCCTGGCCTGCGGGGGATTTGAATGGAACGAGCGGCTTAAGGACCAGTTCTTGAGCGGGCCTATCGCCGGTACGTGCAGCCCGCCTCACATGAACGAGGGCGACGGCCTGATCATGGCGATGGAAGTGGGGGCCGACCTCGGCAACATGAGCGAAGGCTGGCTTTCGCCGGGGACTTTCCTGGAAGGGCAAGAGTACGAGGGAGAAGCTTACTGGCACAACATCCTCGCGGACCGCAGCCTCCCGCATTCCATTATCGTCAACCGCTATGGCAAGCGCTTCGCCGACGAAGCCGTGAACTACAACGACCTCGGCAAAGCCTTCCAGGTCTTCGACCCCCACAACTATGAGTACCCTAACTCCCCCGGCTACCTGATCATTGACAGCCAGTACCGCGGGAAGTATCCGTTCCTGGGCATTATGCCGGGCGACCCAGACCCCGACTGGCTGATAAAGGACGACACCATCGCTGGGCTGGCCCGGAAGCTGGGGATCGACCCGCAGGCAGTCGAGGCGACGGTCGAGCGCTGGAACGGCTTCGTGAGCAAAGGCAAGGACGAGGACTTCGGCCGCGGCGAGAGCCCTATTTCAGCTTACTTCGGAGGAGACCCGGCCATGCCCAACCCCAACATGGGCTCGATCGAAAAGCCACCCTTCTACAGCCACAAGATCGAGGTAGGATTCATGGGCGGCACCAACGGAGGGCCGCGCACAAACACCAGGGCCCAGGTCCTGAACGTCCGCGGCGAACCGATCCCGGGCCTTTACGCCGCGGGCAATACTATGGCCAGCGTCTGCGGCCCCTCCTACTACGGTGGCGGCGCCACCATCGGGCAGAGCATGACTTTCGGCTATCTGGCCGGTATTCACGGCGCAAAGGAGGCGAAGGCGAGAAAGGGTTAGCGGGCACTCATAGCCCTTCCGGCGATAGGCTTAAACGAGGAAGGCCGCCTGAATTATAGACCTGGCGGCCTTTTTCTATCTTACAAGAGTCTTGCTTATCGATCCTGAAGCGAGTACTTTCTGGACAACTGTTTATGAGGTCAGTCTAGGAGGTTTGCCCATGGCCGTGCAGAGGAACTGGGACCAGGAAGCCGATGTGGTCGTTGTTGGATCGGGCGGAGGCGCCCTGACCGCGGCGATAATGGCGCATGACAACGGCGCGAAGGTCATCGTCGTGGAAAAGGGGGGAAAGATCGGCGGGACCACCGCAGTCTCCGGCGGCGGCATATGGATACCGCTCAACCATCATATGGCGGAGGTAGGGGCCACGGACTCCCGTGAGGATGCCCTGACCTACTGCAAATTCATGACCGACGGTAAGGCCCCCGACGCGATGGTGGAGGCCTTCGTGGATGCGGGCCACGAAATGGTCCGCTATCTGGAGCAGAACACGCCCCTGGAGATGAAGCCCACAACCATGCCGGACTATCAGGCGGGGAAGCCGGGCGGCAGGTCGGGCGGCCGCACCCTGGAGCCGGAGTTCTTTCCTACCAGGGATCTCGGTGAGTGGGAAGACAAGTTGCGCCGGGGACCCTCTGTGCCGATACCTATGGCGATCCAGGAAAGCTTCGTCACCTGGCGGGCCATGATCAAGCCCCACAATATCGACATGGCGCTCATCGGCGAACGAATGGAGAAGGGGCTGGTTGCCATGGGCAACGCCCTGATTGGTTGGCTGCTGAAATCGGTCCTGGAACGCAATATCCCCGTCCTGCTTAGCACCCGTGCCCGCCAGTTGATTATGGATGACGGCCGCGTGGCGGGTGTCCGCGCGGAGCAGGAAGGGAAGGACTACTTCATCAAGGCGAGCGCCGCCGTCCTGGCCTGTGGCGGTTTCGAGTGGAACAAGCGCCTGATGAGCCAGTTCATGGTGGGGCCCATCGGCGGCACCTGCAGTCCGCCTCACATGAACGAGGGCGACGGGCTGATCATGGCAATGGAGGTGGGCGCCGACCTGGGCAACATGAGCGAAGGGTGGTTCCAGCCGGGGACATACCTGGAGGGGCAGGAGTACGATGGAGAGCCGTACTTCTACGGCATCATAGCCGAGCGGAGTCTTCCCCACAGCATTATGGTGAACCGTCGCGGCAAGCGGTTCGTCGATGAATCCGTTAACTACAACGACATCGGCAAGGCCTTCCAGGTCTTCGACCCCCACAACTACGAATATCCGAATTCCCCCGCCTACCTGATCGTCGACAGCCAGTACCGAGCCAAGTACCCCTTCCTGGGCATAATGCCGGGCGACCCCGAGCCCGACTGGCTGATCAAGGACGAGACTATAGCTGGCCTGGCGCAGAAGCTGGGCATCGACTCGCAGGCCCTGGAAGCGACGGTGGAGCGCTGGAACGGCTTCGTGCGCAACCTTAAGGACGAGGACTTCGGACGTGGAGAGATCCCAATCTCCGCCTTCTTCGGAGGCGACCCCGATATGCCCAACGCCAACATGGGTACGCTGGAGAAGCCGCCCTTCTACGCCCAGGTTCTCGGGTGCGGTTTTATGGGAGGGACGAACGGCGGGCCTCGCACCAACACCAGGGCGCAGGTCCTGAGCGTGCGGGGCGAGCCTATCCCCGGACTGTACGCCGCGGGCAACACCATGGCCAGCGTCTGCGGCCCCTCCTACTACGGCGGGGGCGCTACTATTGGCCAGAGCATGACCTTCGGCTATCTGGCCGGGATCAACAGCGCAAAGGAAGCGAAGGCGAGAAAGGCGTAACCAGCCTTTCGCTTGCTATACGGACTTCAGAGGCCATCAATCTCTCGAGAGATTGGTGGCCTTTACCTCTACCCTCGGTCCCGTGCCGGCTCTTGCGCATTCATCCCTCTATCCCGCCTGAATGTCCCCGCCCCCATCTACGCTACCTTTCAGCCGCCTGCCGGTTTTTCGCAAGGGATCGCTATGATAAAATCCGCGTGACCGGCAGGGGAGAAAACCCCTTGCCTATTACGATATGCGACGACTTCCCCCACGAGATCAGTTCCCGGAGAAGAGGCCCCGCATGGCCCCGAGGCCCGAAGGCCCCTTCGACCGTTTGCTGCGATCGAAGCCGGAGCGAGACCCCGCTCCGTTCATCATCGGCGGTACCATAGCTCTCCTGGCCCTTCTTATCGCCCTGTTGTTCTTGCTGTCTTCGGTCCTCTCGGGCGGGGATGGGGGTAAGAAGGTTGAAAGCGTGGAGGGACTGGTGGCGGAGCTCTCCGATATGCCCGGCCTTCCGCCTGGCCTGACGGCCGCCAGCGATTTCGTGAAATTCACCGCCGAGAAAGATCTCGCCGCCACGATCGAGATGAAGCTCAAAGATCAGAGCGAATCAGCCGCCGACCTTGGCTTCTACACATACTCGGACGGCCGCTGGCAAAACGTTTCAGCGGTCCGTCTTAGCCAGAACGGGAAGGCGGGGGCCGCCGAGTTCACCCCCGTACCAGCCAATTTGGCCATCCTTCGCGCCGGCAACCGCTCATACCAGATCGCAGGCTCGCTCCCTGCCGCGACAACGCTTCATCCCGACGCCAGGGTGAACATCATTAGCCCGAGAGACTACACTCCCAAAGCGGATGGCTCTGTCCAGGGTCAGGCTGCGAACGCTCAGCAGTCGCCCGGCGTCCTGCTCATTCCCACCATCGTTGGCAGCGGCGAAAGCGAGGCATCAGCCGTTAACCAGATTCTCGGTGATGACGCCTTGCGCCAGAAGCACATCGAGGCCATTACATCCCTGGTCTCCGCAGAGAAGTTCGCCGGCATTGACATCGAGTACACGGCGGTGGATACGGCCAGGGGCCAGGCCTTCACCGAATTCGTGAAGGCGCTGGCGGAGGACCTTCACCGGAACGGCGCCCGTCTTAGCCTCACGCTTCCTCCATCCACGGACGAGCGTCAGCCTTATGACTGGAAAACGCTGGGAGAAGCCGCCGATATGATAAAGCTGTTGCCGGTTAATGATCCCGCCAGCTACTGGAGTAAGATGCCCGCCGCGCTGGACCGGCTGACAAAAGATGTGGACACCAAGAAGATTATGCTGGTCATCAATCCCTACAGCGTCAAGCGCACCGGTGGGACTTTCGAGCCGATAGGATACCGCCAGGCGATGTTCCTGGCCGGCGAGCTGGCGGCCAGAGAGCCCGGCGACGTCCAGAACCTGAAGGCGGGAACGTCGGTCAAACTCGTCGCCGTAAACATCGATGAGGGTGAACGCGGCGCGCCGCCACGCTGGAATGATGAGATGGCCTCGGTCATCTTCTCCGTCGGAGGCCGGCAACCAGCTACCGTCTACCTGGAGAACTCCTTCAGCCTCGGATTTAAGCTGGAGATAGCGCAGGCATACGCTCTGGGCGGGATATCCATAGCCGACGCTTCCAGCGAAGCGGATGTGTACAACATCTGGTCCGAGGTCAACGATCTGGTACAGTCCGGGACGGTGAGGCTGATCAGGCCCAACAACGAAGCGCTGACCCCGCGCTGGCAGTCCCCTGATGGTGGAGACATCCAGGGAACCGGCACAAAAGCCGCCTGGCAAGCCCCCTCCGAAAGAGGTAAGTACGCAATCGAGCTGGTGGTGAGTGATGGGGTGGAGCGTTTCGGACGAAGGCTAACCGTGGAAGTCACTTCCGGCCCGGAAACGGCGACTCCCGCCCCTAGCTTCGCCCCCGATCCTACTCCTACCCCCAAGCCGACGACCACCCCTACGGCTACACCGAAGCCGTCGCCCTCTCCGACACCCTCAGCCACCGTCGACAGGACCCCTCCGGGCGCCGTCATCGGCCTGGTTGCCAGCCCAGGCCCGCCCAGCGGCAGGGTGGTCCTCAACTGGGTCCCCAACTCTGAATCGGATGTGGACCATTACAACATCTGGAGAGGGACTGAGGAGGGAGAGCTCCACAGCTTCCTGGACAGCGTTGACGCTAATACCAGCAGGTACACGGATTCCGGCCTTTCGTCCGATGAGACCTACTACTACGTGGTCACCGCCGTAGACGAAGCCGGTAATGAAGGGCCGATCTCCAACGAAGCCTCGGCGCGGCCTTCGCCATAACGATGCGTGTTATCGCGGGAGAAGCCAGGGGGCGCCGGTTGAAAGCGCCAACGGGCCGTGGCGGCACTCGGCCTACCTCCGATCTCGTCCGGGGCGCCATCTTCTCCGCCCTCGCAGCCATGCAGGCCGACATGACAAGGGTGCTCGACCTGTACGCCGGCAGCGGCGCCCTGGGGATTGAGGCGTTGAGCCGGGGGGCGGGCTGGTGTGACTTTGTCGAGCAACGAAGGGCCGTCTGCACGGTGATCGAGGAGAACCTGAAGGCCACTGGTCAGGATGATACGGCGGCGGTACACTGCCTTTCTGTGGAAAAGGCGCTGAAAAAGCTGCACGGCCCGTATTCCCTCGTTCTTGCCGACCCCCCTTATGACGACCCCGCAGCCGTATCGCTATTAGATGGCCTGGCGCGGTCGCCCCTGGTCGATATCCCGAATACGATTGTGCTTCTGGAGCATAGCTCTCGCATACAGCCAAGTGATAGTTTGGGTAAGATGAGGCTTGTAAAGTCGCTGGCGCACGGAGACAGCGCCGTAGCAATTTACCGCTAGGAGGTGACTCTTGGTAACCGCGATCTACCCCGGCCGGTTTGATCCGGTCACAAACGGCCATGTCGATATCGCTCAGCGCGCCGCCACTCTCTTCGACCGGGTTGTGGTTGCCGTATACGACCTGCCCCCCAGCGCCTGCCTCTTTACTGTCGAGGAGCGGGTGGATCTGTTCCGCCAGGCCGTGAAGGATGTCGGTCATGTGGAGGTCAAGCCCTTCACCGGCCTCGTCGTAGACTTCGCCCGAAAAGAAAGCGCCAGAGTCCTTGTGAGAGGCATCCGCGCTGTATCTGACTTCGAGGCGGAGTTCGATATGGCACTGATGAACAAGAAAATGGCGCCCGAAATCGAGTCCGTGTATCTGATGACGAGCCTCGAGCACCTGTATGTGAGCGGGCACAGGATAAGGGAGGTCGCCAGCCTTGGGTTCGACGCCGCGGAGTTTGTCCCGCCGCATGTCATACAGGCCCTGCGAAAGAAGTCCGGCCGGGAGTAGCCGGTGGACATACTGGACCTGATCGACAGGCTGGAGGAGCTCGCGACGTCAGCGAGAGGGTTGCCGATGGGTGGAAACGCCATGATTCCCCGGCAGAAACTCCTTGACCTCGTCGATCGCATGCGCGTAGCGGCGCCGCGAGAGGTCTACGAGGCGCGGGACATCATTACTAAACAGCAGGAAGTGCTTGCCGGCGCCCAGGACGAGGCCGCGCGGCTGCTCGCCCAGGCTCAGACGGAGCTTGAGACCCGTATGAACGATACGGCTGTGATCAAAGCCGCCGAGGAACGGGCTCGCCAGATATGGCAGGAAGGCCAGCGAAGGGCGGAAGAGCTCGTGAAAGCGGCCGAGGAACAGGCTCGGGGCAGGCTCGATGAAGCGCAGGAGGCCAGCGCCCAGCAGATGCGCGAAGCCGACGATTACGCTCTGCAAACGATGAGGCGGCTGGAGCAGGAGCTGGAAGGGTTCCTGTCGGCGCTTCAGAAGGGAATCGGAGTGCTGGAGCAAAGGGCGGCGGAGAGGTCCCGCTAGAGCTAGGCTAGTAGCCGGCTAATAGCTAGTCCTCACGCCTTCGTTCGACCGTCGTCTTGCCTTAAGCTCTGCCCAACGGCCCTAATGTTTCTTTAACCTTACGCCCTCTACAATGGGAGCCGGAAGAATGTATATCCTTGTGGTTGAAGACGAGCGCCGTCTGGCAAACGTAATCCGGCAGGTGCTGGAGGAGGAAGGCCACACTGTAGACCTAGCCTATGATGGGGAAGATGGTCTGGCAATGGCCCTGGAAAGTTCTCCCGACGTAATCGTCCTGGATATCCTCCTGCCCGGGTTAAGCGGTATCGAGGTCTGCAGGGTCCTGCGACGAAACAAGGTGGACACGCCCGTCCTCCTTCTCACCGCCCTGGATAGCGTCCAGGACCGGGTTAAAGGGCTGGACGCGGGCGCCGACGATTATCTCCCGAAGCCGTTCGCCTTCCAGGAACTGCTGGCCCGGCTTCGCGCCCTGGGCCGCCGTAAGGTGCAGGCCCACGAGCCGTCGGTATTGCAGGTCAGCGATCTTGTCCTCGACCTCAGGCGTCGCCGCGCCGAACGCGATGGCCGGATGATCGAGCTGAGTCCGAAGGAGTTCAGCCTTCTGGAGTTCCTGATGCGAAACGAGGGACGAGTCGTGACCCGCACCCAGATACTGGACCACCTCTGGGGCTACGATTTCGCCACGGACTCGAACCTGGTGGACGTCTACGTCTCTTATCTTCGCAATAAGGTAGATCGCAACGAGGGGAGCAAGCTGATCCGCACGGTTCGCGGCGTTGGCTACGCCCTGGGAGAGTAGGCTTGTTTAGCCGGGCGCGGTGGCGCTTGACGCTGTGGTTTGCCGGGTCTCTGGCCCTGATCCTGGCCGTTATCGGCGTCTCGGTGTACCTGATAGCCCGCGCCATCCTGTTCGGACAGGTGGACGGCGACCTGAAGGACCGGGCCAGACGGGAGCTCAGCGTACTCCCAGCCCGGCTGGTGGAGCAGGTGCGGCGTGGCCAGCGGCCCATCAACATCCAGTTGGGCACAGGGTCTATGGCCGGCGGTTATTTCTACGCCCTCGTGACTCCCGATACCAGCCTGCTTGCCAGCACTATACCCATAGAGCCGCAGGAACTGCCCGGCGTAGAGACGCTGCAGAAAACAGCCGGCGGCGAGGCCATTTTCGTCGACACGCGCTCCGCCGAAGGTGACACCCTGCGCGTCTACGTTCATCCTATCCAGGTTCCTCGCGGCGAGACCTTCCTCTTCGAGGTGGGGCGCAGCATCGAGCCGGAGCTTCAGGCTTTGCGGCGGCTGCGGTTCGTCCTGGCCGTAGGAGGTGGCGGGGGCTTCCTTCTCGCCCTCGCGGGCGGTTTCTTCCTGGCCGGCCGGGCGCTCGGCCCCCTGCAACAGTCGGTGGAGCGAGAGCGCTCCTTCGTCGCCGACGCCTCGCATGAGCTCCGCACCCCCCTGTCGCTGATCAGGGCGAGCGCCGAGTTGGTCAAGCGCCATCCGGAACGGACAGTCGGGAGCAACATGACGCCGGTCAACGACATCATCCAGGAAACCGACCGGCTCAGCGCCTTAGTCGGACAGATGTTGACGCTGGCGCAGGCCGATTCGGGGCAGGCCAAGCTATCCGAATCGCAGTTCGACCTGACGGAGCTGGTTAGTGGCGCCGGCCGGCGCGCGCAGCTCCTGGCCGAGGCCAAGCAGATGACCATCGAGGTGCAAACAAACGGGGCTATCCAGGTCAAAGGCGACCAGGACCGGCTACACCAGTTGGTGATGATCCTCCTGGATAACGCGATCAAATATAGTGAACCGAGGACAGCGGTGCGTCTGGATCTGATGCCCTTACCCGGAAGGGCGAGGCTGCTTGTCTCGGACAGGGGGCACGGCATTCCCGCCGGCGCCCTTCCTCATATTTTCGAACGCTTCTACCGGGTGGACAAAGCCCGATCCCGAGAGATGGGGGGCAGTGGCCTCGGGCTGTCGATCGCCAAGTGGATCGTCGACAGCCACAATGGGACCATCAAAGTCGAGAGCAGCCCCGGGACCGGCACGACCGTAACCGTCGATCTCCCCCGTTCCTAACGCCTGACCCGAGCGCGTCCTTCCCGCAGGCCCTTATCTGCCTAGACGGGCCTGATTCCCCATCTTTCCAGCTTTGCTGCGCCGCTGGATATGTGCGATGCTGACAGGGAATGAACCGGCGCTCCTTCCTGCATCTGCTACTGGGTGGAGTGGCTGCCGCTGTATTCATCAAATGCGGTTCGGACCGTGGAAGCGGCGGCGGAACGCCCTCCCCCGAGCCAGCCACCGCACCGGCCACGCCCAGGGTACCGTCTCCCAGTCCCACGACAGCGCCTCTCCCGTCCGGAACGCCCACTACTCAACCTGTAAGACTGGAGGAGAAGATCGGGCAGATGCTGATGGTGGGATTCCGGGGGCTCAGCGTGGATTCCGCGGACCCCATCATTTCTGAGGTCCGGTCAGGGCAGGTGAGCAATGTCGTCCTGTTCGACTACGATGTGCCGAGCGGAGCCACTTTGAGAAATATCCAGTCACCAGATCAATTGCAGGCCCTGGACCGCGGTCTGCAATTGCTTGCCTCCCGGCCCTTGTTGATCGCCGTCGACCAGGAGGGAGGACAGATCACGAGGCTCAAGCCGGCGTACGGGTTCCCGCCCACGCTATCGCCCCAATCCCTGGGGCAGATGAATGACGGCCACGTCAGCAGGGCGAACGCTGCCACCATCGCTTCCACGCTGGCGGAGATGGGAATAAATCTCAACCTTGCCCCTGTAGTGGACCTGAACGTCAACCCCAACAACCCGATAATCGGCGGGCTGGAACGCAGCTTCTCGGCAGACCCGAACGTGGTAACCGAGCAGGCGAGTATATTCATCGACGCTCACCACGAGCGCGGAGTCCTCTGTGCGTTAAAGCACTTCCCCGGGCACGGCAGTTCGCGTCAGGACTCGCACCTGGGATTCGTGGACGTGACGGAGACGTGGTCTCGGCGAGAGTTGGTCCCCTTTCAACGGCTCAGCGAGCAGGGGAAGGCGGACGTCATCATGACGGCCCACATCTACAACGCCGGTCTGGATGCCGACTACCCGGCGACGCTCTCGCAGAAGACGATAACGGGGCTGCTGCGCGGGGAACTCGGATACAGCGGGGTGGTGATGAGCGATGACATGCAGATGGGGGCAATCCGGCAGTTCTACGGTTTCGAAGAGGCCATCGAACTGGCAATCAACGCCGGGGTAGACATCATCTCGATCGCGAACAACACCGTCTACGATCCCAATGTAGGAGAGCGGGCTTTTCTCGCCATCCAGGAGGCCGTCAGCGCGGGTCGCGTCGCCCAGGGGCGGATTGATGAGTCCTATGAGCGAATTGTGGGGCTGAAGCAGCGCCTGCCGGCTTCACGTTAGCTCTTAGTGGCTCCCCCTTGCTGGCGCGGCGAGCGAACTGCTAGCGGACTCTTACTGCGATGAAGAGCCCTAGCCCTGCGACCAGGATCGCCAAGACCAGCGTTCCCAGTGCCACCGCCAGGATGGTCCCGGTCGAAACGCCGCCGTCGCTGTTCTCCTCTTCTCGGAGACCCTGGCTCGCTCTCCACTGCTCGTCCAGGCCGTCCTGGTCGAACCCGTAGACAGCCTTGAGGGCACTGTCGGTACCGTTTCCGCTCTTGATCTCTGCAAAGAGTTGGGCAAACTTCTCAGGACCGCCCTTATCGACGAGGAAGGACACCAGGCTCCAGGCCTGGCCGTAGAATAGATTGACCTTCTTCGGGTCGCCCGGGTAGGAACTGATAGAGCGGACGGAAAGGACATCCCCGCTCCTGATCGCCGCTTCCACAGCTCCCCGGAAGCTCCCTGGGTCTTCCTGTCCGTACACCGCCGTACCTTCGTCCAGCCAGGCCGGCAGCCGGCCGAACGGCCCTTCTCCCGCCACTGCCGTCAACACATGCGTAAGCTCGTGCCTGAGCGTATCGAAAGAAGCGTTTCCCAGGACAAGGACCGTATCCGAGGAGACTCGCACGCCGGCTGTAATAACCGATTGCTCGAAACCCTCGCTCCGGCGGGCCAGCGCCTGGCTCATGTCAGAGGAAGATCGATAAGCCCAGACCTTAACGGGGAAGCTTACGCTGGCGCCCAGGAGCTTCGACATTGAGTCGATAGTCTCGCCGGCGGTCTCAAGCATGGCCTGGGCATCGCGGTCTGAACCTGAGTAGTAATAGATGCTCACGCCGTTGCCTTCAGCCCGCTTCCAGTTGAAGCGGATATCATCGTAGGTGAAGGTCGCCTCTTCAGTAGTGGCGGATTGGCCCGCCTCATCCGTCACTTCCCAGCGATATTGGATGGTCGTTCCTGGCGGCAGATATATCTTCGGCGGGTTGTTTGTGTCCAGGCTGTAGGTGGTCGAGACGTTGCTCTGAGGCGCGATCTCCGCTTGGGCGCTGGCAGCGGTGCCGTCCGGAAGTATCGTGTAGCGCAAACGAACGTCCGTGATGGGAGCGTCACTCTGGGCCGAAACCTTGAAGACGACGTTTCGGGGGAAGTTGTTCTCCACGCCGCCGTCCGTTACGGTTGGGCCCGCCGCCGAGATCGAAGGCGCGGACAACAAACCGATCAGTAGGAGGGCAACCGCCAGGGTCAGCGCCCGACCCATTCTAAACCGCTGCTCCTAGCGTCGCTTTCTGGTAGGCCTGCAGAAGCCCATCCAGGTCACCGTCCAACACGCCTTCAGCGTCGCTTGTCTCGAAAGCCGTGCGGTGATCCTTCACCATCTTATAGGGGTGAAGGACGTAGGACCTGATCTGGTTGCCCCATCCCGCTGAGACGTGCTCGCCTTTAAGCTGCGCCTGCTCCTGTGCCTTGCGTTCCAGTTCCCGCTCCAGAAGCCTGGCCTCCAGCACCCGCATCGCCGCTTCTTTGTTTCTGGACTGGGAGCGCTCGTTTTGGCAGGTCACGACCAGGCCGGTAGGGATGTGCGTTATCCGCACGGCGGTCGAGTTCTTCTGAACGTTCTGGCCGCCTTTGCCACTGGCCCGGTAGACGTCTATCCGTAGTTCCTCCGGGTCGATGTGCACCTCGGCCTCGCTCTCGACGGCGGGTAGAACCTCCACCAGGGCGAAGGAAGTATGGCGGGAATGCGAGGCATCGAAGGGAGAG